>Ga0214923_10008865_pt1 | contig 10593 bp, 10 predicted proteins | sample LL1510_MetaG_FD_177993 | JGI IMG/M metagenome (GOLD analysis project Ga0214923, IMG submission 177993) | Freshwater microbial communities from Lake Lanier, Atlanta, Georgia, United States - LL-1510 | ecosystem: Environmental > Aquatic > Freshwater > Lake | place: USA: Georgia | collected...
TCAGCAGTTGCTTGGGATGGACAAGTGTGTACGATGATGCCACATCATCCATGCTTGAACTGTATATTTCCATCCTATGAAGTTGGTTCAGATAGTTGTGAATTACGTGGGGTGCTTGGACCTATTCCATGTGTGATTGGTTCATTACAAGCTGTTGAGTGTATCAAAGTTCTAACCAAATTACATCCTGATATTCAGAACCAACATACAACCTTGGTCAATTATTCAGGATGGGACAACACATTTGAACATATGGAATGTACAACATGCGACAGTTGTTCTTATTGCTATCCTAACAACAGAGTAGAAAATAAGGTGACATCCACATTTGAACAAGAGTATCCGATAGAAATTTCGTATGCTGAATATTTAGTTCAAAAACAAACAAAAGATGTAACTTTATTACTGGACATACGTTTACAACCAACAGAAGAACAACAATTAATCCAAACAAAACGATGAACTCAAATCAAACATGAAAGTGTATTTTATATGTGAAGTAGGACAACGATCTTACAATGCATGTAAACAACAACGACAAAAACATAAATCTCCACATTTTTATTCTATCAAAGGAGGTATAAAATCTATTTTTGACGAATAAAATTTGAGTTGTTCAGGTGAATAGGAACAACGGTATACACTATTAATACGCTGATTGGAAGGATCAGACTGGGATACGACGATGTGAAAATGGACTTGTTCTAATGGTTGAAAATTCCAAGGATTTGCAACAATCACGTTATGTAGAATGTGTGGATGTTCTTGTGATTGTACGGTAATTTCAAACAAATCATGTTGAATAGAATGAATGATTCCAAGGTGAAAACCAGGTGTTAATATTTGAGTAGTAGGATGAGTAGATGGTGTAGGTGTACTTGTAGAAGCAGGTGTATTTGTAGGTGTTGTTGAAGCAGGTGTATTTGTAGGTGATGTACTCAAAGTAGGTATTGTACTCAAAGTAGGTATTGTACTTGTAGAAGTAGTACTTGTTGAAGAAGGTGTTGTTGTTATCGTCGTAGCAACAATTGAAGAAGACGTGTTAGTTGATTTTTTTGCGTATTTCTTTTTTGAAGACTTGGATAATAAACTATGATTTGTTTTATTGTTTGAACTAACAGGTTGTGAACGAAACGCTTTGATATGTGTATTTTGTTGACGCTGTTGGAGTATATCTGTGCATAATTCAGTTACAGTTTGTAAATCAATAGGATGTTCTGTTGAAAACGATAGTTCAAATTTCACGCTAGAAATAGAATCTTTTTGCGTATCTACATCTTGATGTTGTTCAACATAATGGTGGATTTGTTTCAACATCTGTTTCAAGAGACTGTAACAAAAAATACGTCCTTCCAACGAATTGAGATCATGGTATCTTGCAGGTACATGAGGAAGCACATGTTCACGTACATAATTTTCAAAGTAGGTCATATCTTGGCAAATAACACTTGTAACATCAGGCAGATTGTAATGTAATGTTTTCAAATTTTTGGATTCATTCATAGGTTCATTTTCAAGTGGTTCTTGTTGGTGATTCGTACATTGTTGATTCGTACATAGGTGATTACTACTTGAGGCAACAACTTGAATGTCGTTATCCGATTTGTCTACAGATTGTTTTGTTAACTTGTCTACATATTTGGTTAATGAACTCTTGTTAAAGTTTGTAGATTTAGATGTACGAATATTTTTTGTCATCTGTTGTTTTATGTGATAAAACCAAATTAGATACTAGTATTTAACAACTTGATGTTGAGTTGATATTTGTTTATAAAAACATATGTTTTATATATTTGACTTCAAGTTGGTTTTTTAAATATGTAATATTAGTAATATATGTAATATCAAACTATCAAGCTGACAGTTACTTGTTTTCAGACGTAGATTTTTGTTGTTGACGTTTTGCCTCTAAATTTTTTACTACGGCTTTGATTGCATCTTCTGCTAACATACTGCAGTGCATTTTGACTGGAGGAAGGGATAACCTGGTAGCTATTTCATTGTTCGAAATCTTTACTGCTTCATCTAGTGACTTGCCTTTGAGAATGTCAGTAGCAAATATAGATGAAGCCACCGCACTAGCACAACCAAAGATCTTGACAACAGAATCTTCGATTTTATTGTCTTTTCCAACTTTAATTTGTAGTTTAATAAGGTCACCACATGCAACAGCTCCCACAAGCCCAGTGCCAACATTCGGATCTTTCGCGTCTAAGGAACCAATATTTTTTGGTTTTTCAAATGCGTCAACAATTTTTTTATTGTACCAACGAACTGACATCTTAGGTGCAAACTATGATGAAGCGAATGTATTGGATGTCTTGGATGTAGATCTAATTATTTGATTCCATTTTGAACGAAACATTATGGTTGTTATTTCCTTTATTTACACTATGTTTTAAAATAATTTTAAATTTGAATTTTTGTCTTTGTGTTTCTCATTTGATTATTTGATTTGTTTGGAGTCGAGTACACAATAGTAAAAAACATTTTTTTTATTTTTTTCTTGGTAAAAATTATAAAGGAAAACAATGGCTGATATTCGTGCTAAAGCTGATCAATTATTATCTCAAGCTAGATCTGCTGCTTCAGACTTAGCTGGCAAAGCAAGACAAAATCCAATCATGACAATTTCTGGTATTTACTTATTTGTCTTATTTGTTTTAACATGTGTTGTTTTATACAACAACGACAGAGTTGAAAAATTAATGAAGGAAAAGAAAGATGCTTCCGAAAACTTCGCACACTCTAGAAGAGCTTCTATTGGTATTGCAGTTATGGCTTTAATCGCTGTTGTTGCAGTCATCGTATTAAAACGTCGTGGTTTCGCTTGTACATTAGGTTCTGAATTAGAATCCTTATTAGCAAAGAGAGTTTAAAAGCTTATAATGTGAGGTAACTACTAAGTACGTAGTAAGTATAAACATTCGTGTTTTATACATCAAACAAAAGACTAACCTGTTCAAAAGTATTCAGATTCCATTCCATTCTATTCATTTACACCGGTATCGCCAGTTCAAAATCATGTAGTTTCCAAAAATACGTATATGACTTGTTGTATAATTGAAGGGTTTGAATAGGTTCAAAATATTGCATTGTAACCTGTGACCGATAGTCTTGTTGATCTACGTCTCGTTCTATACGATCGATCATATCATACTCAAATCTTCGTGAAAATAAATTGTACAAAACTACAACGTTGTATGGTTGAAGATACTTGCTTGGTTGATATACGTAGTGTGGATCGAGGTTTATATCAGGGTGCGAATCTTTGATGATGAACCATGGTTTTGTTTCGTAGGTATAAAGAGTCTGTTTTGTACGAAAGAGCTTGATCCGCATCAACCGATTGATGGGCACGTTTTGTGTACGAATATCTTGGATATCTTCAAAGTAAAAATCTGGTTTTGTAAACGACCGATTCCAAGCTAGTACTTGCATATCAGGTTGTAAATTGTTGATGTGAATGTTTCCTACATCGGTAACAATACGTGGTTGATGTTGAGCACGTTTTTGTGTAAATGTCAATGAACGATGTAAAGACACAAACGGGTTGAATGTTCGAACGTGTGAGCATCGTGTATACATTTATGAATTAAGTAGTAGGTAGTTGTTGTTGTTGTTCAATCCTTTATAGTTGAATAGTAAGAATACATACACTTATGAATGAAATGTAACATTTCTATTTAAAATTTTGAGATTTAAAAGTTGTTGCATTATCATTGAATCAACAAAATGGATTGTTTGTCTTTTTTGAAAGCTAGGATCAATAAAAAAGTATATTTAACTTCAAAAGATAAAATTTTACACAAATACGTCATTTCAGTTGATGAAGAAAAAGCAACTGTCACAACAATCACAAATTTAGTGTCCAAGCATACAACAGAACAAAGAAAAGATATGAATGGAAATAATGTACCTATTCACGAAATTAATGAAAACGAGAAACCAACCACATTCAAGCTCAAACTTATAGATAACTATTTTGATTATTACTTGAAAGATTGTTACTTCGCAAAGCATACCGGAAATTTAAAAGGCCTACAACAGCCTGTAAATCAATTTAATGGTTCTTACAATTTTGATATTGAAACTGTGAATGGACCTTTCATTTTATTTGAAAAAGAAGTCAAATACAACAGTAAAAAACAGTATAGCTTGATTGGTACGTTAACAAACCAAAACAATGTTCGAGTTTATATTACAAGCATTGAATCCAGTGATTTTTTACATAATCGTACCATCGAACAGCTTAATGCATTGGTCAAAACTTAGGTTTACTCATTTGCTCTTGTACAAAACAAGAAGAAATTGCAACTTAAACCCTGAACGTGTGATTGAATATATATATACCATCTCGACACGTAAAGATGCTTACCAAAGAACAAAAAGAATACCTTACAACTATAGGTTTAACCACCGTCGAAAGCTTCAAAGTGTTTATGGGTTGTTTGCTCTCGGTCTTTGTGCCTCAATATTGTGAAGACACCAATACCACCTGTACTATGAACCAAAACTTTTCTGATTTATCCAACTTTAATGCCTTTGTATTGAGTTGGAATTTCTTGGCACTTGTATCGTTCATTGTTTTGTACAAGGCGCAAATTCAACGTGAAACATACTTTATTAAACACTTGGAGGAAAATCCATCGAAACCTGAAAATTCTCTTCAATCCAATCTTCAAGAATATCCCAAGATTTCAACCCGTGTCCAAGATCATAATCGTGAATTGTACAAATATTCTACTTGGTGTATTATGATTTATTTGATCAATGTTGTGCTGTCTTGTGTTCTTGTATTCTATTATTTTTACGATGGTTTTCGTTCCGTTACTTCCATGATTACAAGCGTATTATTAGTTGCCAATCGTTTATACACTTCGTATGACGTTTCGTTGACATGCATTTCATCGGACAAGTTAGCAGCTGTGTCTTCAACTTTAGTTGACCCTGTGATTTACAACGATATTGATTCCAAATATCAAGGACAACAACATGTTGAAGCAAAAGTTGAAGCACATGTTGAAAAACACCAACTTGAACCACAAGTTGATCCACAAGTTGAAAACCAATCATCATCACCAACACAAGAAGTTGAAATCGAGTTACAACCAACTATGAGTACACAGGTCGCCGATATCGCCATAGATACAAGTAAACAATAGACCTTGGTTGTTCAGTTCAAAAAAGGTGTGATTTTTATTAAATGTTTTTTTAATAATAAAGTAAATTGTCATTTAATACTTTTGTCAGACTTAGATTATAGTCAAATACTATTATCATTTTTCATTAAAGATAAAAATGCAAGTTGTGAAGAGAAATGAAAAGGTCGAATCGTTGTCTTTTGACAAAATCACTAAACGTATTGAACAATTATGCAAGATGAAACCAAGTTTGGATATGATGGATCCTATTCAGATTGCACAATTGACCATTCAAGGTTTATACAACAAGATTTCAACCACAGAGATCGATAACTTAAGTGCTAATATTTGTGCATCACGCCTTCATCAACACCCACAATTCAACCAATTAGCGTCTCGTATTTGTGTCTCTAATTTACACAAGCAAACACCTACTACATTACTTGAGGCTGTAAATCAGTTGTATTCTCATCAATTAATCTCGGATGAGTATTATAATTTTGTGCAAGCCAATCATGTTACACTCGAGAATATGATTGATTATACACGTGATTTTCTCTTTGATTTTTTCGGTATCAAAACATTAGAACGTTCGTACTTATTACGTACATTACAACCAAATGGTAAAGCACACATCATCGAACGTCCTCAACATATGTGGATGCGTGTTGCTGTTCAAATCCATGGTTTACATCCTGAACATTCGTCTAACGTCGTCAAACAATTGCAAAAAATCAAGGACACTTATGATCTTATGTCCAAGTTAAAAGCAACTCATGCCACACCTACCTTGTTCAATTCTGGGTGTCGTTACAATCAATTATCGTCCTGTTTTCTCTTGTCAAGTGCCGATGATTTAAAAGAGATTTTCAATTCTGTTAGTAATATCGCACAAATCTCAAAATTAGCAGGTGGAATCGGTATTGCATTATCAGACTTACGTGCAAAAGGTTCCATCATTAAATCCACACATGGTAAAGCAGAAGGTATCATTCCTTGTTGTAAAGTCTTGGAGAGTGTTGCAAGATATGTAACACAATCAGGTAAACGTTTAGGTTCGATTGCGGTGTATATGGAACCATGGCATGCAGATATCTTTGATTTTATCGATTTACGTAAAAACACCGGTGATGAAAATCTACGTGCACGTGATTTGTTCTTAGCGTTATGGGTGCCTGACTTGTTTATGAAACGTGTACAAGAAAATGGGATGTGGTCCTTGATGTGTCCTGCAGAATGTCCTGGTTTAACAACTTCCCATTCAACTGCATTTGAAGCATTATACTTGCAATACGAGAGTGAAAAACGTTATCGTAAACAAATTCCTGCTGTGCAGTTGTGGAAACATATTTTAGAACAGCAGATTGAAGTTGGTATGCCATACTTATTGTTCAAAGACACAGCGAATCGTCGTTCCAATCAACAAAATTTAGGTACCATTAAGAGTTCGAATTTGTGCGCTGAAATCATCGAGTATTCTTCTACAGAAGAATATGGTGTTTGTAATTTAGCAAGCTTATCGTTAAGTTCATTTGTCGATACAAAGAACAAGACATATGATTTTAAAGGATTGTTGAAAGTTGCCAAACAAATCACAGAAAACTTGGACAAAGTCATTGATGTGAACCATTACCCTGTGGTGCAAACATCGAAATCCAACAACCAACATCGTCCGATTGGATTGGGTGTACAAGGGTTAGCAGATGTGTATAATATGCTTGGTATGCCATTTGATTCAGAAGAAGCACAACTGTTGAACAAACAAATCTTTGCAACTATATACTTTGCTGCAATTTCCAAGTCAGTCGAACGTGCAGAAGAGATAGGTTCATATGGTTCTTTTCAAAACTCACCAGCATCACAAGGGTGTTTACAATTTGATCTTGAATATGGGATTGAACCTATGTGTATAGAAGGATTGTTTGATTTGAAGGATTGGAACAAGTTGAAAGAACGTGTGAAGAAACATGGATTACGTAATTCCTTGCTTACCTGTGTGATGCCAACAGCATCGACAAGTCAAATCTTGCGTAACAATGAGTGCATTGAACCATTTACAACCAATGTGTTTGTGCGTAAGACATTAGCTGGAGAATACATTATTGTGAATGAACATTTAGTTCATGATTGTATCCAACTTGGTATTTGGAACAAAGAATTATATCACAAAATATTAGCCAATAATGGTTCTGTGCAGTCGATCGACGAGATTCCAGCAAATTTGAAAGCTGTGTATAAAACAGCGTATGAGTTGAAGATGGTGGATATCTTGAAGCAAGCGATTGGACGTGCACCATATATTGATCAATCACAGAGTATGAATTTGTTTATGAAAACACCTGATTTTTCTAAATTGAATTCGTCACATTTTTATGCTTGGAAACATGGATTAAAAACAGGTATGTACTATTTACGTACCCAACCAGCTGTGGATGCTATCAAGTTTGGATTGTCTACTTCTTCCGCTTCTACAACTTTGTCTTCTACCTCTACCTCGTCTCCTGTTTCATCCTTGAGCGTATCCAAACCCAAGTATGAACCATTTGTTCCTGTTTGTGAATCATGCTCAGGTTGATAGTTTGTTTTTTCTTTTTTTTGTATTGTTTGTTTTTTTTGTATTGATTTTTGCGTTGATTTGAAGAAGTTAAACTGAATACGTAGTTAATAAAATAGAATTTGTTTATTACTTTTGTACTTGTTGATAAAGATAAAAACAATCACAAAAAATAGTAACACAACTCAGAATTATACATTACAATTGAGCACGACGGTTGGTAACACGCATTGTACCACTCAAAATTGCCAGATCCATTCTACGATAAACCAAGTAAAACAACTCATGTCCGCTTTGATAATAGTCCAATGGAATGACATCCATTTGTATCATCTTTTGTAAACATAGTTCTTTCATACGAGAATTACAAGGTTCAATTATGAACTCACACTTCAAGGTATTAATATTGTAACCTTTTTCATTGAAGAAGTAATTATAGACACAATTCAATTCTTTGAAACTAAACGATGGTTTGATTTGTAACAATTGTTGCATACTATTGGTCATCATAAACGCTGGAAATTCCATCTTGATCGTTTGTGGTATCAACTGTGGTTGTTGTCCAGGTGGTTCAGGCACTTGTTGATTCATTAGATGTTTTTTTGTACAAAAATAAGAAACGAACAAATAGAAATAATACTAAATAATACTTTAGATGCAACTTGAAAAATGTGAATAAACTTACAAATAATAAAAATGATAAATGAGTTTGACATCTATTTTAAAAACTTGTATTTGCTATTTTAATCCACACCATTTACACAAGAAGTAGATGACAGAATCTGTCTCGTCTAGTTTAGAGCGAAAACCAGGAGATCTTTCCAACAACGATGTCTTGTTCGAATGTTCGTGTGAAATTTTAGCAACAACGATTGCTAGTGAAATGTGGATTGACCTTAGATGTCAAGTACGAAAACACGATATATTCTTTTTTCGTAAGAATGTTGCTACTTCGTTTGGTAAATATTCAAGTCTAAATGCGGAAGAAACCGTTATGCCTATGTACACGATTATGTATTATAACTTGAACACCATTATGATGAATCCAGATTCGTATGAACTACGATTTGATGCACGTTCGGCCCTATTTTCCTTCGGTGGATGGTTCACAATACGGTTCAAAACGATGAAAGTATGGGAGACTGTTGTAGACATTTTACAAACACGGTGTGTTGAACAATATAAGTATGTTGTATTTGAATATAAAACCAAACAACAAGATTTACGATATGGGTTGATTACAAGTGACCGTGAACTTCCTAATCAACTTCCAACCTTAGTTCAAAAACCCTTTCGTTTAAATCCAAATGCAACGATAACGTATCGTATATACACAACAGCTGGGTATTTTTATTAACAAAAAAGAATTACTTGAAACAATTGGTTGAAACATCTATTTAAAACCAAGACACCCAAAAAGCCAAAGATGAAAGAGTTAACCTTGGTGGGAAACAAGTACAGCACAGATAAGGCATATTGGCATATGTTTACGGACGTATATGATGAATGGTTTCAACCATATAAGAGTGAACAAACGAAACATATTTTAGAAATAGGGATTGCAGGTGCTAGTAGTTTACGTATGTTGAGTGAATTTTTTCCACACGCACATATTGAAGGAGCCGATATCTTGGACAAATCCCAATTTCGTTCTGAACGAATTCAAACACACATGTTGGATCAAGGAAATGAGCAAGCATTACAACAATTTGTAGAAAAAATCCGTGAACAAGGATATCAATTTGATATTATTATAGATGATGGATCCCACATTTCCGAGCATCAGATGTTAACATTGAAAGTGTTATGGCCATTGTTACGTTCAGGAGGATTGTATATTGTTGAAGACTTACATACAAGTTACCGTGATTTAACGAGTGGATCTGCATATGCTGCAATGATAAAGTGGCAACAGACCAACCAACTTATCTCCAAGTATATACCGGAAGGAGATGGGCAAAAAATTGCTTCGGAATCGTCGCTGGTCGAGATTTGGAAACGAGACTATCTTCCACTTAAGTGTTGGAAATGTTTACAAACACCTGTAGAATGTGGTTGTAAAATGGATCTTATTAATGAGGGAAATGGCTCCATCACATCACGTATTGTGAAAAAATGAGGTTACGTTAGAGTTGTAAAAGGTTGTAAAAACGAAGTTGTAAATAAATACTGTGTTTTATTTATTAAAATGTAGCTAGCAAGTAGTAAATGCAGGAATAACAATGACAAAATCAAGCAACAACTTGTTTGAAAAATAAAAAGAAAAACGATATGGTGCTCCCTATGAGAGTTGAACTCACGGCCTTGTGCTTACTAAGCACACGCTCTACCAACTGAGCTAAAAGAGCTTACAACAAAAGACAACGTAAACATTTTGAATTTCAAACATATTGAACTAGCAGACTGAGTACGTCTTTGCACATGAAATCTTGCAAACAACACAATACATATTCTCGATACTTATCTAATCGTTCCATCAACTTGGGTATGAACTTGTATACACTATGTTTATTACTGAAATCTTGAAACAAGATCTTTCTGTAAAAGCCATCTGTGTAATAAAATCGTATGTTTGCATTCACGACACCTGGCACCTCGCAACGCAACGCTAGGTACTTCATGTTGATCTTGGTTTCAAGCAATTGTTCCACATAAGCAACTACATTCATGTTACTATCTCTACAAAAAATAAATTGTACGAGGTCTAGAAACTTATGTTCGAAGGTTGAACGCTTGATCCTGTCTAAAATGCATTGTAAAAATACTAGTTGATCTGTAGATGAGCATCGAGAATATAAAGTCTCTAACACATGTATGGGAAAATTCCAGATACGACCAGCTTGCTTAATATCAAATGGTACTTTGAGTTGATGTAAAAGACACTCGTATGCTTCA
>Ga0214923_10008866_pt1 | contig 10592 bp, 6 predicted proteins | sample LL1510_MetaG_FD_177993 | JGI IMG/M metagenome (GOLD analysis project Ga0214923, IMG submission 177993) | Freshwater microbial communities from Lake Lanier, Atlanta, Georgia, United States - LL-1510 | ecosystem: Environmental > Aquatic > Freshwater > Lake | place: USA: Georgia | collected 2015-10-15
CATTCCAATGGAGGCCGTTGAACGAATTGAGTTGGTTAGAGGAACTGGTTCGTTGCAATATGGTGCACAGTTTGGAGGAATGCTAAACTATGTCAGTAAGCAGCCCGACACGACTAAGAAATTTAGTTTTGAAAGCATCAATACTCTTGGCTCTTATGGATTGGTAAGCGCCTATAATGGTGCATCGGGTAAGATTGGAAAATTTAGGTATGCGGCTTGGATAAATGGGAAAAAAATAACAGGCTACAGAGCTAATAGCGACGCGAAATTTGACGCAGAAGGACTAACAATCTTCTATGATGCTTCTAAAAATGTTCACCTTAAACTAGAATGGACACATTCTAATTACATTACACACATTCCAGGTCCACTAACCGATAGTATGTTTTATGCTAATCCAAAAATGTCTACCCGATCAAGAAATTATTATCAACCCAATATTCATATTCCGTCATTCACATTAAATTGGAACCTAACTTCTTCTACAAAATTGCTTTTAACTACCGCTGCAGTAATTGGTCAACGAAATAGTGTTCAATTTGATAAGCCTGCAAACATTGCAGATACAATTGTAAGTGCGACACTGCAATACAATAATCGGCAAGTTGACATTGACCATTTTAATAGTTATACAACCGAGATTCGAGTACTTCAAAACTATGCTTTTCTCAAACAAAAAAGCGCCTTCTCGGCAGGTATTCAGTACATGCAAAATGATTTGCACCGACAACAACAAGGTAAAGGAACAACTGGAAGCGATTTTGATTTGACATTAGTAGCACCTGTATGGGGAAGAGATTTGCATTTTAAAACAAAGAATGTTGCTTTTTTTGTCGAAAATCGATGGGTGATCACAAAAAAAATTTCGATAAATACTGGAGTGCGAATGGAAAATGGAGTAACCTTCATGAATGGCTCTACTACTTATTATTCTGACACTGCTATTCAAAACAAAATTAAGCATGTTTTTCCTTTATTAGGTCTAAGTGCACAATACGATATATCCGACAAAACAAACTTTTATGCAGGATGGTCGCAAGCCTATCGACCTGTAATTTTCAAGGATATCATTCCCCAATCGATTTATGAAGTCACCAATAAAAATTTGAAAGATGCAAGTGGTTATAATGCAGAACTCGGATTTAGAGGCAAATGGAAGTTTTTAAAATGGGATTTTACAGGTTTTTATTTGCAATACAATAATCGTTTGGGAACAATTGCCCAAACGGATACAGCGGGTAAACTTATCATTTTCAGAACCAATATTGGAAATTCAAGAACTGCAGGCATAGAGTGTTTTCTTCAAGGGGATTTTTCTTTAGGCTCAAAAACAAGCATATCCCTTTTTACGGCTACTTCATTTATGGATGCGCGCTACCAACATGCTGAAATAAGATCCGGAAGTAGTAACGTAACTATTTCTGGAAATAAGGTAGAAAGCGTTCCAACATGGATTTCACGTAATGGATTTACAATTAAATATGCTTTAATTAGTTTTTCAGCACTTTTCAGTTATACGTCAGAAAGCTTTGCGGATGCTCTTAATAGTCGATTGCCTTCCAGCAATGGTGCAACTGGATTAGTGCCTGCCTATCAAATTCTTGATGTGAACCTTGCGATTCGTGTAACAGAAAAAATAAAAATGCAAATAAACATCAATAACATCTTAAACGAAAAGTACTTTACAAAACGACCGCAATTCTATCCGGGTCCAGGTGTTTGGCCATCTGATGGTCGTACTATATCTGGAACTGTATCACTTAAATTATAATACTTATTTTCTGCAGTTTGTTCTCTAAGATAGACTATTCTTGAAAACAAATGAAATGCGGCGAAAATTCAAGAACTCATTTGAGGTGCTTAATCTGAATACAGCGTTTCTATTTCAATATTGTGCTCAAGTTATTTGTATATCAGAGAAATTGAATTAATATTTAAATCCATTTTCGTATAATAGGCGCTAAAAACAATATCGACAAAGTCACCATTACGAATGCTATTCCCCAGCTTCGCATCCAAACCAAAAAAAACGGAGTTTTAAATCCCAAATTAACCGATACAATAACAAAAGACACGAAGAAAGTTGCTATGAAACTCATGATGATAGCAAATTTGAATTCTTTTTTAGTGGGTGCCATCTTAATTTAATTGACCGTGCAACATACTTAAATGCAACAAAGAAAGTGCGGCTTCTTCGTCGGAAATTGCTTGATTGTAAATCCCTTCGCCGATTGCATTTAGTAAGGTACATAGGATTCTTCCTTGCTCATTTTTCTTATCTTGATAAAGCAATTGAATAATGGTTGAAACAGCATCGGGTTCCAAGAAAATCATAGGAAATGAAGAAGTAATCGTCTGTTCGATGGCTTTAAAATCTGGTTCTGACAATAAGCCTTTTTTCCATGAAATAAAAGATTCCGCAACCATTCCTAAGGCGACCGCATGTCCATGTGAAATCGGCGTTGATGCAAGAAAATAGGATTCTAAAGCGTGACCAATTGTATGTCCAAAATTCAATAATTTGCGCACACCTTTTTCTTCTGGATCATTTTCAACGATAGCCAATTTAATTGAAACGGAGCGAAAAATAGTTTCCAAGTTCACCAATTCTTCTTCTGAATGTATTACGCGTAAAGACTCCCAAGCTTCTACATTTGCTATCAGTGCATGTTTCAACATTTCTGCATATCCATTGAAAATTTCTTCCTCGGGTAAGGTTCCAAGAAAAATGGGATCAATAAACACATGCGTCGGATGATTGAAAGTTCCCAATTGGTTTTTATATCCGTCCAAATCAATACCTGTTTTTCCGCCAATTGCTGCATCCACCATACCAAGTAAAGAAGTCGGAACATTTATAAAGGGCAAACCTCGTTTATAAATCGAAGCAATAAATCCGCCCATGTCTGTTACAACTCCTCCTCCTAAATTGATAATCAAATCTTTACGTTCAACCTTATATTCAGTAAAGGCTTGCCACACTTGAAAACAAACTTCCATGACTTTATTTTCTTCTCCCGCAGGCAACAATATTACTTCAGCTTTCTCAAGTTCTGGAAAGGAAGTAATCAAATATTCGAGGCATGTATCATGTGTGTTTTCATCAACTACAATGATTTTTTTTTGGAGGTAATATTCTTGTAAAACCTTTTGAAATGAACTTTTTTGAATCGAACCGAGTTCAATATGTGTAAAGTTGGATTGAATTGTTTTCATAGCGTATACACCACAAAATTAATTAAACTTAGTAGAAAGGAATCGTATAAAAAAAAAGCCACTAAATTTGACTTATGATTTCATTCGACAACACAGAAATAGCCTTTAAAAGCAAATCAAACCAAGATTTAAAAAGAGCCTTTTGGCTATTCAAAATAATTGCTTCTCCTACTTTTGTGAAGTTTGGGAAATTGGCAACCAACACCGCATTGAAAATTAGTTTTCCTATCAATCGTCCTGTAAAAGCAACGATTTTCAAGCAATTTTGCGGCGGTGAAACCATTGAAGAATGTAATGCAGCCATTGAAAATTTGGGCAAATTCAACATTGGAACCATACTCGATTATTCGGTTGAAGGAAAAACATCCGATGAAGATTTTGATCGCACAACAGACATTATTGTATCTACAATCATTCGCGCTAAAAGTGATGTTCACATTCCGTTTGCAGTATTTAAAGTTACTGGAATCGCTCGTTTTGATTTGTTGGAAAAAGCTTCTGATGCTTCCTACAAACTTTCTGAAATCGAAGAAAAAGAAATCGAAGTCATCAAATTACGCATTGATAAAATCGCTAAAGCTGCTTTCGAGTCAAATGTGCCTTTATTCATTGATGCAGAAGAAACGTGGATACAAGATGCCATTGACACTTGGACATTTGAAATGATGTTGAAATACAACAAGGAACGTGCGATTGTTTACAATACTGTTCAAATGTATCGACACGATCGCTTGCAATTTCTGGAAAAGTGTCTAGAACTTGCCCAACAATACGAAGTACATTACGGCGTGAAATTAGTGCGAGGTGCTTACATGGAAAAAGAACGCGAACGAGCACAAAAAATGGGCTACCCCTCTCCTATTCAGCCGGATAAAACAGCAACGGATTTAGATTATAACAGTGCGTTGCAATTAATCACAGAAAATGCGAAACATTTTGCTTTGTGTGCGGGTACTCACAATGAAGAAAGCTCATTGCTGTTGACGAAATTATTGGAGAAAAATCAAATTTCGAAAGACAATCCTGATTTCTATTTTGCTCAATTATTGGGCATGAGCGACCATATTTCCTACAATTTGTCTAACGCAGGTTTCAATGTAGCTAAGTATGTTCCTTTCGGTCCAGTCAAAGAAGTGATGCCGTATTTATTACGTCGCGCAGATGAAAATACATCCGTTGCAGGTCAAACAGGTCGTGAGCTTTCACTAATTATGAAAGAATTAAAGCGAAGAAAGATTTAGTTAACGAAGCGTTAATTCTTAACAAAGCGCGTTACTGCATTTCCAATTCGCAATAAGTACATGCCTTCGGGAAGTTCGGAAACGTCAATGCTATCCATTTGCTGTAATTTTCCAGCTTGAATAAACGTTCCATCAATAGAACAAAGTTCATAAGAATGGGTTCCTGATTTGGAAAAATGAACATGTAATACTTCTTGAGTTGGATTTGGGTAAATTACGCCTTCAAAAACTTCATTTTCTTTGATTTCAACTAAATGGTTCAAGGCAAAAGAACTCGTTGTACTTGGAAAAACGTCATTTTGATCCACTTTATTCAAATAAATGTGACTTCCTCCATCGCTTGTCAATTGTGCTTGGTCTGAACTAACAGCGTACCCAACTGAAATAAATCCACCATCAGAAGTTGCGACAATCTCACCAACGTCATCAGCGCCTAGTTTATTAATGGAATTAAATTGTCCTAACCAATATAAATTGGGAACATCAAAATAAGCATGTATCAAATCGTAATCGTCTTGAAAAGTGGACGCGTTAATCGTTTGATATGCAACTGCTACTTTGTTTTTAATAGCATTATAAATCAATTGATTTCCACGCTGGGTTCTGTCTGAAGCAACGATTGTGTATTGACTAAATAGCTGACCTGTAAAATCGTAAACGCCAAAATACACATCATTTCGAGTGCTCAATTTGCTGTAACCCGTCAAAAAAATCTTATCTGTACCCAAGGAAATGTCGTTAATTACATATTCCCCTGGCTTGTCACTGATGGTATCTGCCCAAAGCACATTTCCATTTCCGTCAATTTCACAAAGAAAACCTTTAATCATCGAGGAATCCTGCACGTAAACCTGACCTGCTAAAATGAAATTTCCATTCCTATTCAAAACAGCATTCAGCTTGTCTTCCCCATCGCTTCCCCATCGTTTTGTCCATAAGGTATCACCCATTTTATTGGTTCGAACAATGTACATGTCTGCATTACTATTCGTTAAAGGCAACAACTCTCCCACCATCACAACACCTGAATCTGCCGTCAAAACAGCATCATTGATTTTTTCCCACGCATTTGGAAATGGGATATTCTTCGTCCAAAGTTGATTACCTTGTTCATCCGTTTTGAAAAGAAAAGCATCGTAATCTCCGGCACCAAAGGAATTGGAAATGCCTGCCACTACAAAACCATCTCCTGAAATGTGCAGCACTCGCTTTCCTTGATCCGTTTCAGGCCCACCGTATGATTGACTCCATTTGTAATTTCCCAAACTATCAACCGCCAATAAAAATGCTTGTTGACTCTGTCCCCAACTACTTGAAGAGCCTGTTAAAACATAGGATGAATCCGCCATTTGAACGATTCCTTCTCCTTTATCGTAACCACTTCCAGAATACAATTTGTAAAACGAAATCTGTGCAAAACTTGTGGCACTGATTAGTAAACTAAAAAGTAGGATTAAAACGCGCATTGTAAACGAATTAAGTATGAAACGCCTGTTTTACTGAATAGATTTTCACTGGAAACTCCAATGTTTATTTTGTCTGTAGCATACGCCAAATAAGCACCACCTTTCAATTTTGAAAAGCCACCGTAAGCAATGCTCATTCCGACATTAAATCCGTTGAACGGTTTTATATTTAGTCCTGCAAAAACTTGAGGAATATACACACGGCTTAAATACATGCGAGCGCCATAAAATTCTTGAACGATTCGTTTGCTATTGACATCTACCAATTTGGACGCTTGAATCATTCCCGGTAAAAAAAGTGAATGTCGAAGCGTTTGTTGCTGTATTCCTAAAGTATCTAAAATGCGTTGATTGTCTTTTAAAAGTGAACTCGCATCGCTTAATTCATTGTAAGAAAATCCTGTCAAAGTCATTTGACTATCCGATGTGTATTCTTGCATTTTGTTGGCAAAAACGACTCCTAGATTTTTAGCCATTATTTGAAAATAAACTGGATTGTTTCGTGCGCTTTTCCCCATTAAACGAATATCAAAATCCAATGAAAACCCCATTCCTTTCATAAAACTTGAACCATTACTGAAACGTGTTGAACCATCATATTTCACCGTCAAAGTGTCTTGCTCTGCGGATTGATACATTTGAAAATCAGTTAAACCAATCGTTGTATAATTCTGTAAACCCACTACATTCAATGAAATGGATGATTTTGTGCGTTTATCCGTTAATCCAAATCCAATTTTGCTGTACGTTAAGTTTCGAAATTGAGTTCCTGACAAGGATACTGTGTCGCCTACATAAGGTTGATTGCCATACATTGCAAATTGAAATACATCTTTTCCATAAATCAATTCCGTGAAATTGTACATGCCTGCCTTGATCAAAAAACCAACTTCTGGCATTTTTGCAAAATTCACTTTGTCGTTTCTGTATTCCAATTCAGCATTGATATCACCTCCAAAACGATTAATTTTAACATGTCGATCCAAAGATTTTGCTTTCATATCATCGGTTATTTCCCCTCCAAAAAGGAACTTTGAAAAAATAACTGATCCCAAAGCATTTCCTGAAATATCTGCTATTCCATTTAAGGTAATCGATTGTTTGCTTGTAACCAATGTATCAAAATGAAAGGGAATAAAATGTTGTCCTTGAACCAAAAGTGGCATTACAAACACAACTAAAAAAGACCACTTTTTCATCATAAAACCACTTTAGTATTCACTTTTAAATTCAATTTAACCGCTAGAAATGCACCCAAGGGAACACTTTGAATTTCACTTAAACCATTGGATGGATTCGGTGTATTGAAAGTAGCTTCCACAATCACTTTTTTCAATAGAGGCAAATCTTTCACGGTTGCAGCATCCAATGTAAAATCAACTTTGGATTTCTTTTTCATCAGCCCATCAACAGGATCCAACGTTCCCATCAAAGCAGATGAAATTTCACTTTCCGCAACTACTGTATGCAAAATTGTCCCTGTTGAATCAGCTAAGTAAAGCACTGCGCCACAAGACATCGGAAAGGCATTCGTGCAGTTCATCGTAATCGTTCCACTTTCTGCATGCGTTTTATCATAATTCTGCGACAAATCCAAATCAAAAGTATCACGCACTGTCAAGCCATCCGCAGCAATCGAAAGTGGTAATTGGGCTTTCACTTTCAATTTCAAACGGCTGTTTGGAAAAATCTCATCCGTTCCACCTGAAATATTTCCCAAAGGGTTTAACTGAATAGCGTAACCAATCAGATGTTGTTTTCCAAGATTTTCTAAATATTGACGAATGTTACTATTGTTGTCGTTGAAAGTCAATGTTTGAAAAGAAGGAGCTAGATCATTCCATTGACCTGTTGCAGGCGAAACCAACACAGTTTGATTCAAACTTCCTCCCGATAAATTGACGGTTTGTCCATTGTAATTCGTGTTTGAAGCTTGAGTAAGTTTAGCACTGATAGGAACTTTCATACCATTTTCAACTAAAAGTTGCAGATTAGTTCCTGGCAAAGTTATACTTCCAGCGGTAATATGGTCAAAATAAGGAACATCAAAACTGGAAACATCATCGAACGTTTGGTTACCAAAATACCCTTTCGCATAATCTATTTTAATATTTGAAAATGTTGCATAAAGTTTGAAGTAATTGGATGTCGAAATCGAAATATTTGAACCGTTTGGGTCGGTAGTGATGGTCAGTTGCGATTGGATTTTATTATAACTCAAACCATTTGATCCGGTTAAATCCATGTCATATCCACTAATATCTAAATCTCCTTCAACAAAAGAAGGATTTGAAATAGTTCCAGCTTCAACGGAATAACTTTGCTCGAAAGTAACTCCTTGCTTCGTAGCTCCAGGTAATTTAACCGTGAAAAAAGTTTTAGTCGCCAACGGATTTGAAACTTTTATGTGAATAAAACCTGATGAAACATGAATTTTCTTCAACTGTACTGGCGACAAAGATAAATTGTGTTCTTCAATGGTATTAACAAATGTTGAACCCGGAGGAACGTTTGATAAACTTAACGTGGGATGAAAAATCTGTGAGATCGTTGTGTCTGGAATTCCAACAAAATCAGACAATCCTAAATTCAAAACTGTCCGTGTTAAATCGACATTAATACTGGTTCCTGCGGCCGTTAAGGTAGAATCATTAAATAATTTTGTGATGCGCAAGGTATCGTTAACAATCGGTGCACCAAGATCCACATTCCACGTTGTTGCTTCTTTTTTACAAGCAAACAAAACAAAGGAAAAAAGAAGAAATCCAACTTTCCATTTCATATTATACACGTTCTATAATCGTTGCATATCCTTGTCCTACACCGATACACATTGTCACCAAAGCATATCTTTTCCCCGTTAATTGTAATTGTCTTGCAGCAGTTAATAAAATACGAGCACCCGACATACCCAGTGGATGGCCTAATGCAATTGAACCTCCATTTGGATTAATGCGAGAATCATCGTCTGCTAATCCCATTGCTCTAGTACAAGCAAGAACTTGCGCTGCAAAAGCTTCATTCAACTCTAAAATATCCATTTGATCCAAGGTTAAACCTGCTCGCTCCAACGCCTTTTGAGACGCGTAAACGGGACCAATTCCCATAATTCTTGGTTCAACACCAGCAACCGCTGCACTAACGATGCGCGCCATTGGTTTTAATTGATGTTTTGCAAGCCCTTCTTCTGATGCCAATAACAAAGCGGCAGCACCATCATTTAAACCCGATGCATTTCCTGCTGTCACCGAACCTGTTTTTTTGAACGCTGGTTTCAATCCTGCTAAGGTTTCCATGGTTGTGGATGGGCGCATAAATTCATCTTTTTGAAAAACAATGGGGTCTTTTTTGCGTTGTGGAATGGATAACGGTGTGATTTCTCCTTCGAAAAATCCATTTGATTGCGCTTTAGCTGCCTTTTCTTGTGACCAAGCTGCGAATTTATCTTGCGCCTCACGCTCAATACCGTATTGCTCTACCAAATTTTCAGCAGTCATTCCCATGCTATCAACACCGTAAATTTCTTCCATTTTTGGATTGATGAAACGCCAACCGAATGAAGAATCAAACATTTGCGCATCGCGACCAAAAGCAGAAGAAGTTTTTGAAATGACCCAAGGCCCACGAGTCATGTGTTCAACACCGCCAGAAATATATAAATCTCCTGCCCCATCTTTAATTGCACGTGCTGCGTTGATCGTTGCTGCCATTCCAGATGCACACAAACGATTCACTGTTTCACCTGCCACTTCAACAGGAAGTCCTGCCAACAAGCCAGCCATTCGCGCCACATTTCGGTTATCCTCACCCGCTTGATTCGCACAACCAAAAATCACATCCTCGATTGCTTTTAAGTCTAAGTCAGGATGTCTTTCTATTAAACTCTTTATTGCAAAAGCGGCTAAATCATCTGCTCTCATTGCTGCTAAAGTCCCACCAAAACTGCCGATTGCCGTTCTAATGCCATCAACAATATATACTTCCTTACTCATTTTTCAAATTTGTATCGAAAATACAATTTTCAGTCGAGATAGATTTCATTTGATTAAATTTGCTTGTGGTTTTTAGCACTTCACTATTTCTGTTTTTCTTTTTTCCACTGTTTTTATTAGTGTATGTATTTACACCTAAAACGCTCAAAAACAGTTGGATTTTAATCGCAAGTGCTGCATTTTACTATTGGGGAGCCCCTTTATTTATTTACATTCTTATCGGAGCTACAATAATCGATTTCTTTCTCATAAATCAAATTCATTTTTCAACGACCCAAAAACGCAAAAAGCTATTCTTAACGGCATCTTTATCGCTTAATTTAGGGCTTTTATTCTATTTCAAATATGCCAATTTCTTTGTAGAAAATTTCAATTTCGCATTACAAAGAATTGGATTTGATCCTGTTTCGTGGACAAAAGTGGCACTTCCATTGGGGATATCGTTTTACACATTTGAAACGCTTACGTACGCAATTGATGTTTATAGAGGTGTTCACGCGCCTTTGAAACGCATGCACCATTATTTGTTGTACATCATGTGTTTTCCAAAGCTGATAGCTGGACCCATCGTGCGATTTAATCATATTGCAGACCAAATTCCGAATAGAAACGAAACTACTGATGACCGTATTTTTGGATTTTACAGGTTTTCGATTGGTTTGGCTAAAAAGGTCTTA
>Ga0214923_10008867_pt1 | contig 10591 bp, 10 predicted proteins | sample LL1510_MetaG_FD_177993 | JGI IMG/M metagenome (GOLD analysis project Ga0214923, IMG submission 177993) | Freshwater microbial communities from Lake Lanier, Atlanta, Georgia, United States - LL-1510 | ecosystem: Environmental > Aquatic > Freshwater > Lake | place: USA: Georgia | collected...
TGGCTGGTCAACTCAGCGTGCAACTAGCGGAGAGTGTTTACAAAGCTTCTCTGGCCTCAAACTATCCGAGTGTTAACTTTGTTGGTACTACAGGCTTTAACCAATCGAATGGATCTGCCCTGAACTTCAACCCCTCGCCAACACAAAATATTTATAACAATACCTTGGCGTTACAAATGACCCTTCCCATCGTGTCGGGTGGATTTAATATGTCAGTCATTCGGCAAAACGCAGCGCTATTTGATAAAACGAAGGCCGATTATGACAATCTACGACGCACTGCCGCACAGGCAACCCGTCAAGCCTTTACAGGGTTCTATGGCGGCTTAGCTACAGTCAAAGCACTGGAAGCCGCCGAGAAATCCTCGGCTACCGCAGTGGAATCCAGTAAATTAGGCTACAACGTTGGTACCTTGATTAATATTGACGTCTTGATTGCCTTAGATACGCTCTTTACCACGCGCGCTTCTCTTTATAAGGCGCGCTATGACACGATCATGAATGCTTTGCGTCTCAAAGCTCAGGCTGCCAATCTTTCGGATGAAGATTTGATTGCGATTAATGCCTTGCTGCGTTGATTCTTTAGGATGAAATTAAGCACTCAATTCCATTGAGTACACTCATGATGCTAGGAGGTTGACCAATATCACCTAAGTTAATCACTTGATTAGACCAATAACCCTCTGTTTTCCAGAGTGGGGAGTCACAATAGATCTCAATCGTAGGGCGACCCAATACCGCGGCTAAATGAGTTAAGCCCGTATCCACTCCGATCGTTAATTGAGCATGACTGATGATCTCAAAGTACTGCTTGATGGAATAAGACGGGGGTAGGATACCTCCGCCCCCGCCAATCCCCTCAATAATCTGCTGACTGATTTGTTTCTCTTGGGGGTTTCCCCATGGAAACACTGGATGTAAACCCCGTTGTATCAAAAACTTCCCAACCGCTATCCAGCTATGGATATCCCACTGCTTCGCTGAACGTGCAGTCGAATGAAAACATAAAACATAGGGGACCTTAAGTTCTTGTGCTATCTCCGGCTTCAAATTCTGGCTTGCAAGTTCTTGCATAAAGGGCTCTTGGTAGAATTGAGGAATTGATACCCGTGTAATTGGGGCAATGCCTAAGGCAGAACTCACAATATATCGTGAGCGATCAATAGCATGGCATTGGCTAGGTACGGCAACCAAGTCTGAGTAAAAAATCCTAGCTAAAGGCTCATAACCCGAGTACTGAGTGGAATTAGCAAGGCCAGTAATTCTTCCAGATTGGGCACGATGGGCTAATTTAGCAATCAATGCGGACTTGATTAGTCCTTGAAAATCTATAATGGTATCGTATCGATCTTGTTGCAACACATGAATAAATTGATTAAGTTCCTTCCAATGCTTTGTGTTCAGAATATTTTTTTTCCAACGTCGCAAACCTATTGGGATAACACGGTCAATCCCTTTAAAGCTATTGGTTGACTGTAGAGGTGTCAAAAGATCAACATACGCATCTTCAACAACCCAATCAACTTTAGCGTCCGGATGAAGCTGACGAATATCCCAAACAATAGGTAAATTATGAAGAATATCTCCTAGTGAAGATACTTTTACAAGTAAAAAATTACGTTTTTGAGACAAAAAATGAGCTTGTTGTTTCATTCTGTAATGAACTAGCAACCAACGTAATGAGCAAAATTGAATAAAGACTTATCGTGAACTTGAAATCCAATACTTGATATGTTAAAGAACTAAAAAAATACATTATTGATAATGCCAAGCCTAAAATGGCTGAAATATTTTTTTGGTTATTGGATAACTTTTTTATAAAAAAAATTGCAGGCAATATTACTAAAAAAAGGCTAAATAAGAGGCCAAAAAAACCGTATTTAACTCCATTATTGATAAACTCATTATGAAAACCGCCACCTTTAACTCCAAGCCTAGTGTCTAGAGATGCATATTTCGCCACAGCTAAATCATCCTTGTGAACCAAATAATCTAAACCATTCCAACCAGTCAGTGGCCTCAATGTCATGTAATACCAGCCCATTCGAATAAATGATATTCGCTCGCCGCCAGAAGTATTTTTGTTTACATCATTCCATTGATAATCATTTATGTCACTTATCATCGAACTAATTCTATTATTAACAGTTCCTGATAAATTAAATAAAGAAAAACTTAAGGATACTGTAATAATTCCAGTTAACAAAAATGATTTTAGTGAATTTAAATTTATTTCATATCTTAATATAATAAATATTATAAATGGGAATGCAAGCCAGCCAGTTCTACTTCCAGAAAGAATTGATAAATATGAGCCACACACAAATCCAATGAGCGAGAGAATAGTAACCGTAATAGATTTATTCCTTGAAAAAAAAGTTACTAAAGCTAAACTTGAAAAAGTTAAACAAATTGATCCAAAAACAATTGGGTCAATAAAATAGACTGTCAGTCTTTGGATCTCAACAGACCATTCCTTTTTTTCTGTAAAATCAATCAATAGTAATGTTACTATTGGCATTAACAAAATTCCAAAAATAAATTTTTCTTGAATCTGAATTTTGTTCTTAACTAAATAAATTAATATAATAAGTGCAAAAATATATCGAGAAGGGCCATCAAAAATTCTAAAAGATAAATTTCCCTTAAGAGCACTTGTTAGAAAAACTACTACGATGGGCAATATTAGAGGTATCATTACCAGAAAAATTAAAGACTTATCTTTCTTTAGACTTTTAAGAAACAATAGAGTTGAAGGAAAATCTTTTCCGATCAAACTAATGAAAGAAATAGCAAAAGCTATAAATAAGCATGTACTAGCCCAGCCCTTAATAAGTAAAGATAACATAGGGGTCAAACATACAGTTAATGCAATAATGAAATTGCTATAAACTAAATTTTTTGAATGATTAAACATGTCTATTGAAGATCTATCGGTAACTTTTGCTTGTTATAACTCACTGAGTTACACCAAAAAATGTATTGAGAGTATAAACACATATGGTCCCAATCTCAAGAAAGTTGTTGTTGTGGACAACGGATCGAACGATGAAACGTTAAACTATCTTGAGACAATACCCAACATTTCAATTATTAAAAATAGAAAGAATCTTGGTTGCGGCGTTGCTTGGAATCAGGGTATCCTCCAAAACCAATCGAAGTGGACAATCATTATGAATAATGACATTATTGTTTCTCTCAATTGGGCTGAATCTTTAATTGAATCTGCAGAAAGAAATAAGCTAAAAATTATTTCTCCTGCATTAGTAGAGGGGCCTCTTGATTATGATTTTGGAGCGTTTGCAAAAAATGCATCGAACAATATGAGTAACACTTTGCGAATGGATAAAGCTCACGCAGTATGTTTGGCAGTCCATGAATCAGTTTGGATGGATATTGGTTATTTTCAAGCTACTCCAGCGCTGTGGGGATTTGAAGATACTTTATTTTTTCATGCGGCACGTAAGGCATCAATACCTATGGCCATTACTGGGTCTAGTTGGTTACATCATTTCGGATCCATCACCCAAACTGAAATGAAGCGGGAACGAAAACTATCTGACAACCAAGGTCTAACTGGGCGATACAATTACAAATTACTTCATGAGAGTTGGATTGAGCGAAAATTACGACAATTTCATAACAAACAACTATCTAAACAATTTCGTCGTGATGAGCTGAATCAATATGGTATGACTGTTCATGGAATACGTAAAAATCATCAATTTGAATGGTTATAGTTTTCGATAAAATATATTAAATAATCAATATTCTTTTTGATCGAAAATTTCTCTATGACAAATTCTTTTCCGTTATTTCCATAATTGCGCATTTTTAAGGGATTTGCCAACGCCCAGTCCAAAGCATCTATCCAATTACCTATCCTATCTTCAACGAGCAAACCTGTTTTATGATGCTCCATCGTTTCAGGTATACCACCAACTCTACTAGCAAGGGTTGGCACTTGTAAATACTGCGACTCAATCTGAAACATTCCCAATGGCTCATGATGGGATGGCAATATCGCTATGTCGGCAACTTTTAACAAAGGCGCTATCGGATTAACAATTCCTGCAAAAAATATATTCTGATCAATCTTTAATTGACGAACCTCATATTCTAATCGCTGTTGTTCAGGGCCGTCCCCAGCAATAATGTACTGAAGGCTTGGCCATTTTTTTAACAGCTGACTAAAAACCTGCAAAAATTGTAAATGGCCTTTTTCACCCCGTAACATCGCCCCATGAACAATAAATGGACCCTCTTTGCCATTTATCCATGCTTGAAGATTTACCGGCAAATTCTCTTTCGAAGAATCCTGTATCTGCTCAAAATCAAGACCGGGATAGAGTACATGAATCTTAGCTGGAACAATTGATTTATTTTTCAATAATTTTTCACGTAAATACTCGCTAGGCGTGAATGTGATGTCAAATAGATTGTTATAAGAGAAACTGTTTGGTATGCCTGGCTGATAGGTTCTAGATCGAATAATTAGTAAATTTTTTTTAAAAAGGAGGCGATAAATTTTTGCAGATATGGCGCCGATATTTGCATCATGCCCACTATGAAGAACAACAGCTATAGGATTAATTTTTATAAGAAAGCGAAGAATGTTAAAGATACTTTTTATATCAAGAACATTTCGTAAAGGCAAGTGAATAGTACTAATTTCGCTATGTGTTGCAAATTGACTAATTTTGCTATTTTTTCTACAAAACAAATAGGGTTGCCAGGATCTTTTGCGCAGCTCTGATATCTGCATTAGTATCTGATACTCCTGACCTCCTAAGTTATTTGAACTTTCTAGAAAAAAAATAGCGGGCATTATTAGTGGCGTCAAAACTTCGAAATTTGATCCCAAAATAATCCAGTAGAATCTTTTGGGCTGAGAATTGGATTATTATTGATGGTCTTCAAAGGCCACTGAATACCAACAATTGGATCATTCCACCGAAGGCTTACTTCACTTTGGTGATCATAATAATCTGTTGTTTTATAGAGAAATTCTGCGTCTTCACTTAACACTAAAAAGCCATGTGCGAAACCTTTTGGAATCCATAGTTGCAATTTATTTTCTGAGCTTAAGTGAATTCCAAACCATTTTCCGAAGCTTGAGGACTCTTTTCGTAAATCAACAGCAACATCAAACACTAAACCTTTCACTACGCGTACTAATTTGGCCTGAACATGTTTTGTTTGAAAATGAAGACCTCGTAAAATTCCCCTTTTTGACATTGAATGGTTATCTTGTACGAAGTTCTCACGCTGACCCGTTAGAGAAGCAAATTCATTTACATTAAAAGATTCAAAAAACCAGCCGCGCTCATCACTAAAAATTTTTGGCTTTAATATTAACAAATCATTTAGAGGGGTTTTCTCAATTAATAATTTTTCAGAGGAATTCATAGAGAATTTTGTTCAATCAAGAATTTTTTTAGATATTGACCGTAAGTACTTTTGCCGAGCTTATTAATAGCTCTCTCGATCTGAGCTGAATCAATCCAACCATTCCGATATGCAATTTCCTCAGGGCAAGCCACCATTAATCCTTGGCGTTTCTGTAATGTAGCAATAAATCCAGATGCCTCAAGCAACGAATCATGCGTACCAGTATCTAGCCATGCATATCCTCTTCCCATGAGCTCAACATGTAAATTACTTTTAGCTAGATAAGTTCGATTTATATCCGTGATTTCAAGTTCGCCTCTCGCGCTTGGACGGATTTCAGCGGCAATATCACAGACCTGATTATCATAAAAATATAAGCCGGTAACCGCAAAATTACTTTTAGGCTTTTGGGGTTTTTCTTCAATTGATACCGCGTGTTGGCGATGATCAAATTCAACAACTCCATATCGCTCTGGATCGGTCACATGATATGCAAATACAGTAGCACCAATATCTCGTTGATTAGCAATGTTAAGTTGATTAATAAGTTCGTGACCATAAAATATATTGTCCCCCAGAACAAGTACAGATGGATGTTGATTAATAAAATTTTTAGCCAACAAAAATGCTTGAGCTAATCCATCGGGTGACGGCTGAATGGCGTATTCAAAATGAATACCCCACTGCGATCCATCACCTAAAAGCTCCTGGAATTGCGGCTTATCATTTGGTGTCGAAATAATTAATACTTCTCGTATTCCCGCAAGCATTAATGTAGTCAATGGGTAGTAGATCATTGGCTTATCGTAGACAGGCATGAGTTGTTTTGAAACTGCTTGCGTTACTGGATAAAGTCTTGTCCCAGACCCCCCCGCCAAGATAATCCCTTTACGATAAAGACTCATTATTTATTCTCAATATTCATTAAATTCTAATAGATAGCCTAGAACCATTCATGATTAAATTTCTTCCAAATCCCTAAGACTTTGTATATATTTTCTAACACCAATCTTCCAGTCCTCACTTAAAAATTTTCTGCAAGCTGGATAAGTGGAAAACAATAAGTTAGCTGATAAAACCGAATTCTTTGGACGAATAGTGGGTGAATGATATTCTTTTGCTAGTATTGGGTGTAAATTTTCTACTGGTAATTTAATCTTAATTTTAAACTCGTTACAACATTCAAGGATGTATTGGGCAACACCATACCAACTTGTTTTTCCTACAGGTACAGTATGATAAATACCAAAAGTTTTTATTTCTGAATTTAAAATCTCAAGCGTAACCTTTACAAGCCAATCGGCGCTGACTGGAACGCCATATTGATCGGAAACCACATTTAATGCCTCGCACTCTTTTGCCAAACGCAAGATAGATCGAATAAAATTTGCACCATCCCCGTAAATCCATGTGCTTCTTAAAATCATGAAGCAAGCTTTAGATTTTTCCAGAATTAATCTTCGGTGATCCTGAGAAAATTCTTCTTTTATTTTTAGCTCACCATCAAGCTTTGATTTTCCATAAATATTCAGGGGATTACATAGATCGGTTTCAATGTATGGCTCATTTTTCATCCCATCAAAAACATAATCGGTTGAGAAATGAATAAATTGCTTTCCATGCTCAGCGCAATATTGAGCCATTAATTGAGGAGCCTTGCCATTAACAGCATAAGCAATTGTTTCGGAATTTTCTGCTAAATCAACTGCCGTAAATGCTGCAGCATTAATTAATACTTCCGGCTTGTGAAAAGATAAGCACTTAGACAATGATATCTCATTTGAAATATCACATTCTTTTCTTCCTACAAAAATTATATGCTTGTCATCTTTAAGACATTTTTGAAAAGCACGGCCCAACTGACCATCTTTACCAAAAATCAATATACTCATTTAAGATTAATAGCCATATTGTTTTGCAACCCATTCCCGATAAGATCCAGAAAGAATACTTTCAACCCATGATGAATTTGATAAATACCATTGAATTGTTTTTTCAATGCCTGATTCAAATGTTTCTTTTGGTGCCCAACCTAGTTCGGATGATATTTTTTTTGCATTAATTGCATAACGTCGATCATGCCCTAATCGATCCTTGACAAATCTAATAAGCTCTGTGTAACTTTTTTGATCTTGTCGTGGCATTAACTTGTTAAGGATTTGGCAAATAGTTTCAATAACGAACAAATTTGTTTTTTCATTATTTCCACCAATATTGTATGTCTCACCAATTTTTCCCTTAAGTAAAACAGTCTCTATTGCCGCGCAATGATCCTCTACATATAACCAATCCCTTACTTGCAATCCATCACCATAAATTGGTAATGGCTTATGGTGGAGTGCATTACGAATAATAAGAGGAATTAATTTTTCTGGGAATTGATATGGGCCATAGTTGTTTGAACAATTCGTAGTCAATACGGGAATTCCATATGTGTGATGCCACGCCCTTACTAAGTGATCAGAAGCCGCTTTTGTTGCGGCGTAGGGGCTATTAGGTTCGTAAGGGTTAGATTCAGAAAAGGGTGGATCATTTTTTTCTAAGCTACCGTAAACCTCATCAGTTGAGACATGCAAAAAACGAAATTGTATTTTCTGGTACGCATCCAATGATTGATAATATTCCCTAACAGATTCAAGCAAATTAAATGTTCCTACAATATTTGTCTGAACAAAATCGTGAGGATCATAAATTGATCGATCAACATGGCTCTCTGCTGCAAAATTGATAATTGCATATGGGTGATGTTTTTCTAATAGTGAAGAGACGAGTTTCTTATCGCCTATATCACCATAAACAAATAAATAATTTTCATGCCCAGAAATTGATTTTAATGTCTCTAAATTTCCAGCGTATGTCAATTTGTCTAGATTTACGATTTTATGTCGGCCAGAGTTAACCGCATGAATTACGAAGTTACTTCCAATGAAACCTGCCCCGCCTGTAACTAGAATCATCATCTAGGAATATAAAATATTAGAAAATCCAAGTAAACTAATTAAAATGAAACCTAAATACAATACTATACTGGTAACATGTCCTGGTAATGCAACTACTGCTGGTCCTGAAGCCATTCATCAATTAGTGTCAGATCTTAATCGAATTGGTGCGCCTGCTGCAGTTGTATACTTTCCCTTTAATAAAAAATTTACAACACCAGAGGAATATAAAAAATATCAAGCTCCTATTAAAGGCTATTCCGACAATCTTGGTGATTTAATTATCTTTCCAGAAATTGTAACAACTTATGCTCTTTGTGTGAAAAATGCTGATGCAGCAATATGGTGGATGTCGGTTAACAATTTCACCTGCGAACGATATGGCAACATCTTCAGAGACAAATTTAGATATTTTAAAAATCTATTGAAAGGATTACGTCCACTTAAAGGAATTATTGCGCTCAAAGACTTAACTCATTATGCTCAAAGCCATTATGCGCAAAATTTTTTAAAAATAAATGGCATTACTTCCTCTTTTTTATCGGATCCTATTCCCTTTTACACGGAGCAGTCTTATTTGGCCTCATTGAATCTATCTGAATTTTTTAATCGAAAAAATCTGATCCTATATAACCCCAATAAAGGTAGAAAATTCAACCAATACTTGATAAATCGATTTAAAAAATATAGTTTTTTTCCACTTCAGGGGTACAATAGAAATGAATTGGCTGAAATATTTTTAAAGTCAAAACTATATATCGACTTTGGTCATCACCCAGGTAAAGATAGGCTTCCAAGAGAGGCTGCAATTCATGGATGTTGTGTAATTACGGGTGTTCATGGTTCGGCACAGAATTCTTTTGATATCAATATTCCTACTCAATATAAGATAGATTCTAAAAATAATAACTTTGATGAATTATTTGAGATCCAAGTCAATAGAATTTTTAGTTCTTATGAGGAATGTTCAAAAGATTTTAAAGACTATCGTGCAACAATATCTAACGAACAAATCGAATTTGATAAGCAAATTATTGATAACTTCTTCGAAAAAATTAACTAGTCGCTATGATCGACATCACTGCCATGCGAATGGCTATTCCAAATGTAACTTGACTCAAGATCACCGATTGCTTACTATCAGCAATATCGGAAGCAATCTCAACTCCACGGTTCATGGGACCTGGGTGCATCACGATCGCATCAGGCTTAGCCAGTGCCAGACGCTCGGCATTAAGGCCAAATTGTGAAAAGAAGGCAGCGCCATCTGGTACCTGACCTTCATCCATCCGCTCTTTTTGGATTCTCAGGGTCATGACAACATCCGCGTCCTTAATGCCGTCTTCCACTTTATGGAAGATCTTTACGCCTAGGGCATTTAAGTCCTTCGCTAAATCACTTGGCAATAAACTCTCAGGTCCAATCGCACGAATGTCATGACACCCCAAGGTCGTTAAGGCATGAATATTCGACTTGGCCACACGACTGTGCAGAATATCTCCAATGATGGCTACTTTCAGTTTCGAGAAATCTTCCTTAAAATGTCGCATCGTATAAGCATCAAGTAGCCCCTGTGTGGGATGCTGATGGCTCCCATCACCTGCATTAATCACATGTACATGCTCTGGGACATGATTGGCGATTTCAATAGGGGCTTTTGAGATGTTATGGCGCACCACAAAAATGTCTGCCTGCATCGCAATCAAATTATCAATCGTATCTATCAGGCTCTCACCTTTTGAGGTCGATGAGGTTGGAATATCTAGATTAATAATATCGGCCGAGAGGCGATTAGCCGCAATTTCAAAAGTAGTTCGTGTTCGAGTGGAGTTCTCAAAGAACAAATTAAAAACGCTCTTGCCCCGAAGTAAAGGTACTTTTTTAACTTCTCGATTGGGCGAGGTAACACTGACAAATTGCCTTGCAGTATCAAGAATGTAAATAATTTGCTCTTTTGGCATCCCCTCCAAGGTGAGCAAATGGGTCAGCTTGCCATCTTGGTTAAATTGATTGGTTATCGGATTCGGTTGGGACTGTAACGTCAATTGAGTCGCTCCTCAATCTGAAAATGAAAGCGCGCATTTGCATCTTGCTCTAAAACCAAGATTTGTGATCGTGGGAGCGCTACCACCTGAGCAGCAAAATCAGCTGAAATTGGTAATTCACGCTCTCCACGGTCAGCCAGGACCATCAGAGATACCTGAGCAGGTCGGCCAAAGTCAAACAATTCATTGAGTGCAGCTCGTACCGTTCGTCCTGTA
>Ga0214923_10008868_pt1 | contig 10591 bp, 8 predicted proteins | sample LL1510_MetaG_FD_177993 | JGI IMG/M metagenome (GOLD analysis project Ga0214923, IMG submission 177993) | Freshwater microbial communities from Lake Lanier, Atlanta, Georgia, United States - LL-1510 | ecosystem: Environmental > Aquatic > Freshwater > Lake | place: USA: Georgia | collected 2015-10-15
CTAAAGCACCAGCGGCAGTAGCTAAAGCACCAGCGGCAGTAGCTAAAGCACCAGCACCAGCAACCAAAGCGCCTGCACCAGCAACCAAAACACCAGCACCGGCAGGAAAAGCACCAGCAGGAAAAGCACCAGTAGGAAAAGCAACAGCAGGAAAAGCAGCAACTAAACAATAATAAATTTAATTTAGTTAAAATTTAATAATTTATAATAATAAATTAATAAATTTGATTATAATAATTTTTTTTTAAGTCTTATTAATATATGAAGAATATAAATAATTTAAAAAAATATAAAGAAAATTTTATAAATTCAGAGTCAGAAAGTAAATCTAATATTATTATTACTATACCAGCTCAAGTAATACCTCCTCAATTAAATCAGGAAACTAATATTGGAACTTTAACAGGAAGATATATAGGTATTCCAGTACCAATTCTAGCAAGTACAACAATTAATGGGGTTAAAGTATATGTTGCATTTGATAGTCCTTACACAAAAATGGTCGATTTTAAAGGAAACGCTAAATACTATAAAGATAGTTTAACTCAATTTGACCCATCACAATGGTCAAATTACCCAAATATAAATGGAAATTATATTTTAAATTTAACTAATGGTAATATAGGAACTTTAAGTGGTGGTGATTTTGGTAATCGTTCAGTACCAATTACTGGAATTGCTAATGTAAATGGTACTACAGTTTATTTAACAACTGATGCTGGTTTTGTTAAAATGGTAGATGCAAATAATATTGCCAAATTTTATTCAATTACAAATAATTCTGCACCTTTCTCTAGTTTTGACCCTAGTAAATGGTCATCATATAATACTGGTGATTATACATTAAATTTAAATCAAGTAGGAACAGCACCACCTTCCGTTGTACTTGCAAATGCAGTAGTTGCTGAATCATCTTTAAGAGCACAACAAGAAGCTATCAAAACTATAGCTCCAGCATTAACCCCAACTCTTAATATTGGTCAATCACCTGTTGCCAAAATTGTTGGTCAAGAAACATCAATATTGTATGCACCAGTTTTTAGTGAACTATATTCACCACTTTTTGTTAAAGGGGAAAGAAAAATTAATCCTATTGGAGAACAAATTACTATTTCACCAATAAATATTTTAAAAAATGTTAATGCTAATTTAACTTTATGGCTAGATGCAAATGATCCTTTGGGTAATAATTCAACTGTTCAACCTAATACACCAGTAAATAAATGGGTTGATAAATCCGGTAGTGGTAGAAATGCAATAGCTGAAATATATAGTAATTTAAATGCAGCTGCATTATCACAAAAAAATAATACTAATAATAACTCAATATTAAGATTTGATGAGAATTTAAATTATAAAGTTACTTATCCAAATTTCCCAAATATAAGTTATACAATTATTACTGTTCAAAAAATGAATACATCAAAACCTTTTTCAAGATTAATTCACGCACCAAACGACGATGACAATGGTATTTTTGTAGGAACTGTAGGTAATTCAGTAGCTACTTTTACTGGTTCTGAAAATATATGGAATGATGTAACAGCTAATTCCCAATTAATATCAAATTTAAATACTTGGAGAATAGTTAGTATGGTAGTAAATAATAATACTTTACTTCCTTTCGTTGATGGTATACCACAAAGCACTAAAGTTGGTACAACCAAAAAATTTAGCGATATAAATATTGGCTTTTTTGATGACCAAAGCTGGATAGGAGATGTGGGTGATATTTTAATTTATGATAATGCTTTAACAAAAAATGATAGGGTTAACATTGAAATATTTTTATCTAAAAAATGGGGAATTAATTATAACTTAATAACTCAAGAAGAAACATCAAATAATATAAAAATATTACCAGCAGGTATATTACCAGAAGGTATAAGTGAAAAAGTATATAGTGAAAAAATTTATATACCAGACGAAAAAATTTATATACCAAGTGAAATTACATTTTCACAAGAAAAAATTTATATACCAAGTGAAAATATAGTTGAAGTAACTTCTGGACAAGAAGAATATATTCAAAAAGGAGAAACTGTTTCAGCAGAAGAATATATTCCAGAAGAAGAAACTGTTTCAGAAGAAGAATATATTCAAGAAGGACAAAAGATTATGAAAAAGAAAAGAAAAAGTAAGAAAAGAGGAAGTAAAAAATCAGTAGAAGCACCTATTAAAACAATTAGTAAAACATACAAGGATAGAAGTTTTAAAACAGGTAAGGTACCAAGCAAGGTACCAAGCGTAAAACAAAAACTCAGTAAAAAAACTAGCAAGAAAACTAGTAAGAAAACTAGCAAGAAACCCAGTAAAAAAACTAGCAAGAAAACTAGTAAGAAAACTAGCAAGAAACCCAGTAAAAAAACTAGCAAGAAACTCGGTAAGAAGTCTAGTAAAAAGTCTAGTAAGAAACCCAGTAAGAAATCTAGTAAGAAATCTAGTAAGATTAAAAGCAAGAAATCTAGTAAGAACAAAAGCAAGAAATCTAGTAAGAAAAAAAGTAAGAAAGATAGTAAGAAAAAAAGCAAGAAAAAAAGAATTAATCTAGAAACATTTACAAATGATTTGTATTCAAATTTAATTAAGGGATTATTTTAATTTTAAATTTTTTTTATCATATTAATTAATATGATAAATAATATAGAATTTTTCAAACCAGATTATACTTCTAATCGACCACTATCTTCTAATCGACCACTATCTTCTAATCGACCACTATCTTCTAATCGACCACTATCTTCCAATCGTCGTCGTTCACCACCACCTATTCATAGTTCACCACCCCCTATTAATAATTCACCACCCATTATACGTCGTTCACCACCTAATACACGTCGTTCATCTCCTAATACACGTCGTTCATCTTCTAATACACGTCGTTCATCTTCTAATACACGTCGTTCATCTTCTAATACAAATTCATTATCTTCTACTAATTTATCATCTACAACTTTAAAAGAAAGATTTACAGAATTTAATTATGTAAATAATTATGCATATATAAATAAACTTGAACAATTTAAATCTTCCAAAAAAATAAACCCACCTGCCCCTTCTCCTTCTCCTTCCCCTCCCCCTCCCCCTCCTTCTATTCCTAAAAAAGAGAATACTCAAACTACAAAACCAAAAAAAATTAATAGATTACCTAAATATAATAAACTAGCAAAACATCATAAAGTAGGTGATTTAAAAGATTATACTGATAATTTTAATAACACCCAATATCAAAGATTCAAGTTAGAAAAACCTATGTATATTTTAATACCTAAACAAAAAAATGAAACTAATTTTATAAACATATTATTACCAAAAAAAAATAGCGGTAATTATCCAATTGAAAGTTTTGAAAAAGTAGCAAGAGCTACTAAAGGTACTAGAAATTCAAAAGAAGCAGAAGTTGAAGTAGAAGATGTAATTAATGATAGTGTGTTTGACCAAGGTGAGGATGAGATTGATATAAATGAATTGGTAGAAGAAGAGGCGCTGGCGCTAGCAGAAGCAGAAGCGCTAGCAGAGGCAGAAGCGCTAGCAGAGGCAGAAGCGCTAGCAGAAGCAGAGGCAGAAGCGCAGGCGCAAGCAGAAGCAGAAGCGGATTTTAAAAAACAAAAAAATATTTTACAAAAAGAAATAAATGAATACGTAAAAACTTCTAGTAGTATACAAAGCAAAATTGACACACAGATTAATTTAACTAAACAATTTATAAATAAAATTAATGATGCTTATACTTATTTTGAAACATATAATGAAAGATTTAAAAAAGTCGGTGGTCAACCAACTGTTCTTAAAACCTACTTAAATAAAATTAATAATGCTATAATAAATGTTCCAACATATATTACTCAAGCAGAAGAACAAGCAGAAACAATTAATCAAATTTTTATAAATACGGTAAATAATTCAAATGATATTAAAAATACAACAAGTATTGAAGAAGTAAACGAATATAAAGACATTTTAGAAGAAGATAAAAATAAAATCCTAGATAGTACAAATTTATTAAATCAATACATATCTCAAGCATCTCAAGAAGTAAATATTACAAATCAAGTATTACAAGATGTTTTAACTATAGTGGAAGCTGCTGAATTAGCGCAAGCTAAAGCACAAGCTAAAGCACAAGCTAAAGCTACAACACAAGCCACAACACAAGCCACAACACAAGCCACAACACAAGTCGCAATACAAGCTAAAAAACCATCACCACCATCAGCTAGAGCACAAACACCACCATCTAAAACATCAGCTAAAACACCACCAGCTAAAGCACCACCAGCTAAAGCACCACCAGCTAAAGCACCAACAACACCAACTAAAGCACCAACAACACCAACTAAAGCACCACCAGCTAAAGCACCATCAGCTAAAGCACCAACTAAAGTACCAACACCACCAACTAAAGCACCAACTAAAGCACCAACTAAAGTACCAGCTAAAGCAACACCAACTAATGCACCAACATCACCAACTAAAGTACCAACACCACCAACTAAACCACCAGCTAAAGCACTAACTAAAGTACCAGCTAAAGCAACACCAACTAAACCACCAGCTAAAGCACCAACTAAAGTACCAGCTAAAGCACCACCAACTAAAGCATCAGCTAAAGCACCAGCAGCAAAATCAAAAGAAAGATTTATAAACATTAATGAACCCGTTCAAATTTATTTTCCTCTATTTAGTTCAATTAGTCCAATTCAAATATTAATGCCAAAAAATAAATAAATATTTAAATTTTATCTAATATTATATATATAATGTTTACAAATCAAAATAAACAAGTATTATGGCAATGCACGGAAGTTAATGAAAATACCAATATTGAAGGATTTAATGATGTTAGTTTCCCAGACGTTAATGAAAATATCAATATTGAAGGATTTAAAAAAGTTAGTTTCCCAGACGTTAATGAAACATTGGATTCAAATAAATATTATCTAGAAAAATCCCTTGGAATAGATAATAATAAAAATGATGTTACAATTCCTTTTTTTGCTGGTCCTACATATGTAGAACAACCATCAATGCATCCTATGCCAGTTATATCTCCTCACTCGTTAGCCAATCCTATTAGAATTGCTTTACCAGATGGAGTAAGCCCTAATTCACCTTTTTTATTTGTATCAGATACAAATAATGAAGTAGGTCCTAGACTAATAGATGAAAACGTTAAAGAAAGCCCTGAAATACAAGATTATAATTTAAATGTAATGAATGGATTATCTAAAGAATACGGATTACCGCCTGTGCCTATTATTGATACAAATGAACAAGAAATGAGAGATAATATCAATCATATTAGATATGAAGCTTCTGATAATGTTACTGACCACACAAATCACAATATACAGACAAATCACAATATGCAGACAAATCACAATATACAGACAAATCACAATATGCAGACAAATCACAATATGCAAAATATTATGAATCAACCAGTAATGGATCAACCAGTAATGAATCAACCAGTAATGGATCAACCAGTAATGAATCAACATAAAATGACCCATCCATCAAATTCTGTTCAAGTACAATCAACAAGAATTCCTAGAATAGAAGAGGTTCCGATAAATCAAATACCAACCGCAAATATTTATATACATAAAAAACATTATAGAAAAATATTAAAAAAAATTCTAATGTATATTTCAATTGCATTAGTAATTTATTTAATATATTTATTAATAAATAAAAAATAATTTTCCCATTTTATTTTATAAAGTATAATAATATGGTAAATAATGCTACTAAACAAAAAAAAAGACCTGTCTCAAAACCAAGAACAACAATTGTTAATACACCACCGCCTGTAATATCAAGGGTTGTAAGAGCACCGACTACAAGAACAAAAAAATCCTCTAATAAAAAGCAACCTTTTCAAAATGTTTCATCCGATGACACTGATATTTTCGGTGATTCTAAATTAGTAATAGGTGGAACTAGTTATTCATTAAACGATTATAAATGGCTTATTTTAGTTATTATGTTATTATTTGTTTATGGAATGGTAAAAATATTTAATTAAGTAGAAAAATTAATTGCCATCCATACAAAATAACATTTTTTATCTTAAAAAAAATTAAAAAAATTGATAAATTTATTTATAATCATATTATATATTTATATGGAAAGTCTAGAAGAATTAAAAATACAAATTGTTCAAGGTGATATAGTTCTTAATAATGAAAATCTTAATAAAGAAAATCAAAATCCTATTATTGAACATTTTTATTTTGTTGTTATAGCAACACTAGCAATAATTAGAATTTTTTCTTTCATCTATTTATCAATTTAGATCGATGCGTATCAATTAAGACCGATGCGTATCATTTGAAATCTGGATTCCAGCTTTTGTATCCATCTAAGAAATCTTTTAAAAACCAATTGATTTTGCATTCATATGCGTGTCCAAAATCAATTATATAAACTTTATTAAATTTATTAACTATGAAATTAAATGGCGTTATATCAACATAATGAATTTCATTATAATAAAGAGTTGATATTATTGCTTGAATTTGTTTCCAGATATTATCAGGAACATTTTTAATATCATCTCCATATAATTCATAAATTGTTTCACCTTCTAACTTTTCCATTACAATATAGAAATCGTCATCAATCGATAAAGTTTCTAATATTTTAGGACAAGGGACTAAAGATCTAGCTTTTAATTGAATTTCCATTTCTAAAATATTACTTTTTTTTATAAAAATATTCTTATTCATATTTATTATATAATTGCTTAATATAAATTAAAATCAATTTTCCTAAAGAAAATATTGATAAAAAGACTAGTTAATTAAATTTAGAATAATACATGTCAAATTTAGGTGTGAGTAGTTATCTTCTAGAAAAAATATTAGATACATATTTAGGTAAATTAGAAGTAAAGAAACCAAATTTAATAGTAATTGGTTATGGTTGGGCCGGTAAAGCCTTTACTGATAAAATAGATAAAGAAAAATATAATGTTACAATCGTTTCTAATTACCCAGCAATGTTAAATACAACTAAATTAAAAAATTCAATATTAAATGATTATGATAAACAATTATTAATTAGTAAAAAAGAGGGTTTGAACTATATTTTAGGTAAATGTACTGATATTAAAGAAAATGATAAATCGATAACTGTAAAACCAAACTTTAGCATTAAAGATACCCAACTTAAATTTGATTATCTAATAGTAGCGGTCGGGAGTGAACCAAACGATTTTGGCCTGACTGGTGTACAGGAAAATTGTTATTTTTTAAAATCTTTGAAAGATTTAGATGAGCTAAGACACGATTTTCAAAAGGGTAAATTTAAAAATAATAACAGTCAACGAATTAATAAAAAAGATTTAAAAATTACTGTTTTGGGGGGCGGACCAGCCGGAATAGAAATAGCCTTTGAGTTATCGAAAAAATATAAAAACATTCAAATAATTGAAGCATTAGATACTATCTTACCAATGTTTTCTGAGGAAACGGTAAAAATCGTTAAAGAAGAATTAGATAAAGCAGGAATTAAATTACTCTTATCTAATAAAGTTAGTAAAATAGACAAAAGCACTATTTATGCAGGGGATATTAAATATCCCTATGACCTTTCCATTTGGACTTGTGGAATTAAACCAAATATATTAGTTAGTAAAAAAACAAAAAACAAGTTTAAATTTTCAGATTGCATTTACGGAATTGGTGACATAGTAGCATCTAAAGAATTGGGACCTCCTACTGGACAAAATGCTAAACAACAAGGGGAATATTTAGCTGAATACTTTAATAATAATTTTAAAGGAGAACCATATCAATATAAAGAAAAAGGTAAAATCATTCATACGAAAGACTGGATTGTAATGGAAACTGCTATTGGAACATTTAGATTACCAACTTTAGTAGAACCTCTAATAGATTATATTATAACTTAAGTTAATTTACTATAAAACTTTAAAACCGATTTACTTGTTATGAAACTATCTTTAGAAATATCCTTTATTTTAATTGAATTTAGATTCCGGGCTCTGGATATTGCAGTATATGCTTGTCCTTTAGCAAAAATTTTTGGTCCAATATCAATTTCCACTGCATCTAACGACATTCCTTGACTTTTATGGATAGTTAAAGCATATGCTAATTTTAAAGGCATATACGATAATGCCATTGCAGAATTTTCAGCATTAACACTTTTGCAATATTGAACTTCATATAATTTACCGTTAACTCTTTTGATAGTAACACTTTTAGGTTTTACCTCAGTAATTATACCACGGGTTCCGTTAACTATTCCTTTTTCCTGGTCAATATTTGTTATTACCACAACTTGAGCCCCAATACATAATTCAATTGCTTCAGGAATGCCGATATTATCCGCCCATTTAACTGTCTTTTCTTTATCTTTTGATAAGCATTGATAGGTTCTTTCATAAGTCACTTTCTTTGCACCAGATTCTATTAATAAATTATATTCTTTTAAATTTACTTTATCGACATCGTAATTTAAAGGATAAAGCTTGGTTGGTTTAATTTCACCAAATTCTTTATCCTTTAACATAAATAATTTTTCATAAGTTTCATTTGAACAGTTTCCGTTTCTTAATTCCAAAAGAATTTTCTGGAACTCTTTATCTTTATTTTGACGAATCATGTTTTTTAAATATATGATTTCCATTTCTAACTTGGACCAATCTTCAGCCTTAAAACAGTAAGTCCCTTCGACTGGTTCTAATTGACAAAAATCTCCCGTTAATAAGACTTGTAGTCCACCAAATGGCTTACTATTTTTCCTTATCAACGAAAGATACTTGGATATCTTATCAAACAGTTCATTATCTAACATCGATATTTCATCTATAATTAAAATATCCAAATCTTTCAGTTTTTTAATAACATAAAACATTTTATTTTCAAAAACTTTTTCTTTTAATTCTTCTGCAGACTCTTTCGCTAAACCTATACCTAAAAAAGAATGGATAGTTTTACCACCAATTAAAAAAGCAGCACTACCCGTCGTTGCAGTTACCCCAAACTTTTTGTTTTCTGCTTTACAGTATTCAATAATTTTTTTAACGGTTACTGATTTACCTGTTCCAGCGTAACCTGTTAAAAAGATATTCTTTCCGGTAGTCCAAAGGTCCAAAGCCTTCTGTTGTTCTTCATTTAAGGTAATTTCAGAAGGTTCATCCTCTTCCTTCTCATTCTCATTCTCATTCTCTATAATTATTTCTTGTTTAATTTTCTTTGGTTTAGCTGTTTTCATATGTTCTTCAATTATACTAACCGGACGATTAACTATTTTAGAAACTTCATTTATATTTTTACCATCTCTAATGTAACTTTCAGCTATCGTTAAAAGTTTAGAAAGAATACTGCCTTCCGTTCTTTTATGTTTAATGGCTATGTTTTTAAAAGTTTGTTTATCTTTCACCTCCTGAAGTAATTCGGTAACCTCATCGGAAGCCCATCTTTTACCCATATTAGCTGTTTCCGGATTTTGTTTCATTAATTGAATTTTTGCATACAATGACTTTGATTCCATTAACTATTAATATTAGTTTGAAATATAGAAAAAATCAATTTTTATTATAAAATATCTAAATTATAATATTGAAATCCCAAATACTTTTGCGAAGGTTTGCGCCCCTAAAATAGGTTGATGTACTTTTTTATGAATAAGCATACTAAATCATTTCTCTAAAAAAAACATTATGTCACTTGAGGCAAAAACTATATTAAAAAAAATATTACAGTATTTGGTAGTATGGTTATACGACCAGAAATTGTAATGTTCTGAAACATTAAGTGAACGGATGCTATTTTAATAAAAAAATATAACTTATTTTTTTATTAAGTAATAAACCTACCATTAAAATTATATATTTTATTAAACTTAAAAATATGATACATCATCCTAACATCATCCATTTTTCACTAACTTATTATTAGAGCCTAAACAAATCAGTTTTTATAGCTGAACACGATGTTATGTAAAGCTAAAAGTATAAATATTTATTATTATTTAATATGTAATAAGTTAAATCATCAGTAAAATATTAAAAAAAATAATTACTATTAATCTAATGCAAATGATGTAAAAAACTTAATAATAAATAAAAAATATAATAATTAATTTTCAGATAGATACCATCTAAAAATCAATTTAAATTTCATAATTTTATTTAAGAATTTGTCACGTTATAATTTTATATATATTTTTAATTTAATGGAACACAAATGTGAAATATGCGAAAAGTATTATAAAAATTATAATTCTTTATGGCTTCATAATAAAAAATTTCATAAAGAAATAAATAATGATAATAAAAAAAATGAGAAAGCTAAAACTTTTAAATGTAGAAACTGTGTTAATGTATATAAATTTATTCAAGGCAGATGGAAACACGAACAAACTTGTCTTATGAAAGAAAATAAAGAAAATATTATAGAGTTAGGTTATGAAGACATGTCAAAACTTTCCATAAAAGAAAAAACAAATATTATTACTTGTATAAAATTTCATGAATATCCTATCGTTGAGATGGTTAAATTGATTTATACGACGGATAAATATAAAGAATATAAAAATGTTATGATTCCTAGTT
>Ga0214923_10008869_pt1 | contig 10591 bp, 5 predicted proteins | sample LL1510_MetaG_FD_177993 | JGI IMG/M metagenome (GOLD analysis project Ga0214923, IMG submission 177993) | Freshwater microbial communities from Lake Lanier, Atlanta, Georgia, United States - LL-1510 | ecosystem: Environmental > Aquatic > Freshwater > Lake | place: USA: Georgia | collected 2015-10-15
CCCCCGTGATTTCGGCGATAGTTTCGATGCTGGCGGTGGTGACCGTGCTCAGGACGAAGGGAAGGTTGTGGGTGCGGGCAGTGCGGGCGAGGATCTCGCAGGACTTCGGCCACATCAGGGCCTGCAGGCCCACGGGGGCGATGCCGAACGGGTAAGCGTATTCCCGGCCGAAAAGGGTGGTTTTCAGGGAAGCGCCCTTGTAGTCGCGCAGGTAGGCAGGGCGCAGTTCCACGGCGCGGATATCGCTGGTGTTTTTGTGCAGGTTCACCTCGGCCATGCAGCCCCCGGCGAGGTAGTCGTAGGCGAAGCCGGGCATGCGCTGTTGGGCGCGTTCGGCCAGAAGTTCGATGGAAGGGTAGCGGGGGTTCATGGGTGGGGATCCTTAGCGGGTTGGTTTTTGGAAAAAGGTTTTCTGGGCTCCATCGCGTGCCCTTAACGATAGAGCGGCCCGTAGGTCTGGCAGGCGCGGAAATCGGCGGACTCCTGATCGGCGGTGCCGAAGGCGTTCCAGGTGGCCGGACGGAAGACCTTCCCTGCCTCCACATTGTGCATGTAGACAGGAATCCGTAGCAGGGAGGCCAGCGAAATAAGATCCGCCCCGATGTGGCCGTAGGAGAGGACGCAGTGGTTGGCTCCCCAGACGTTCATCACGGAGTAAACATCGCGGAAGACCCCGGTTCCGCCGGTGCGGGGGACGAACCAGGTGGTGGGCCAGGTCGGGTTGGTTCGCTCTTCAAGAATTTGGTTCACCTTGGCGGGGAGATCAAGGGTTTGACCTTCGGCGATCTGCAGGACAGGTCCAATCCCGCGGACTAGGTTGAGCCGGTGGATCGTGCAGGGCATGCCACCCGGGGTGAGGAAGCGCGTCGACCAGCCCCCGCCGGGGAAATACTCGGTGATCGAGGGATGCCAGCTGGTGGCTTCGAGGCAGGCTTTTTCCTCCGCATCGGTGATTTCCCAGTAGGGTTTCATGGCAGGCTTGCCGGAAATTTTCTGTCGGCCTGCGCCGTCGAGAGCCGCGGGACCGGAGTTGATCAAATGGAGAAAGCCGCCCGAAGCCGCTCCGGCGAGCTTGGCTCCGCTGACGCGTTTGACGGCATCCGGACTCCAGTAAGTGCGCACATCGGCAAAGATCTGGGCGGTGTTGGTCAGGAGGTTGCCAAACAGCATGCCCACCCCGTTGAGAGCGTCGTTTTCGGTGGCCAGGAGATAAGGGGCACGGCGGCCGTTCCAGTCGAAGGAGCTATTGAGGATGGCTTCCAGATAGTCGCCGTTGGGGAAGTGGTCGGTCCACTGTCGTTGTCCCTGGAAGCCGGCGACGATGGCGTCGTGACCGAGGGCCTCCTCGCCAAAGCCGGCTTTGGCGAGGGCGGGATTGCCGACCATGAGGTCCCGGGCAATCAGGGCCATCTCAACAGATTTTTCCCATTCCTTATCGAGCTGGGTGCGGGGGCGTTTGGTTTTTTGGGAGTTCCAATCCTTGCCCTCCCGGCAGTTCTTTTTCGTCCAGGCGAGGGCCTTCTTCTTTTCCGAGGCGTCGAATATGCCTTTCTCCATGCGCCGGACAAACTCCGTCATGTCCACGTTTTCCACGCGCATCCCGAGGTAGGACTCGAAAAAGTCCGGATCGACGATGGATCCGGCGATGCCCATGGAAGTACCACCCATGGCGAGGTAGGCGCGGTTCCGCATGGTGGCGACGGCCAGTCCGGCCCGGCAGAAGCGGAGGATTTTTTCGGCGACATCGCCGGGAATTTTCAGATCCCCGGCCTCCTGGACATCCCGGCCGTAAATGCCGAAGGCGGGAAGGCCTTTCTGGGCATGGGCGGCAAGGACGGCGGACAGATAGACGGCTCCAGGCCGCTCCGTTCCGTTGAAGCCCCAGACAGCTTTCGGGCGCACCGGATCCATATCCATGGTTTCCGAGCCGTAGCACCAGCAGGGGGTGACGGTGAGGGTCAGGCCGACGTTGGATCGGGCAAAGAGGGAGTCCGCGGCGGAGGATTCGGCCGCACCCCCGATGCATCGCTCGGGAAGGATGCATTCGAGGGCGGATCCATCCCGGTGACGGATGGAGGAGGAGATTAGTTTGGCTGCGGCCTTGGTGAGGGAAAGAGTCTGAGCCTCGAGGGATTCGCGGACGCCCCCGAGACGGCCGTCGATGGTGGGACGAAGACCCACTTTAATTTTATGATTGGGGACGATCATAACGATATCGTAGACTTGGGAGGATGACCCGTCATTCTCTTTTTCGAACCCCGGACGGGCGGAGTCATGCGGGTGTTTTTTTTCTGATCAGCTCTCTCTTTTTTTTGTGGGCGTTATGCAACGGGATGATCGATGTGATGGACAAGCATTTCCAGGATTTCCTCGGCCTGAGCAAACGCCAATCGGCCTGGGTGCAGTTTGCCCACTACCTGGGCTATTTCCTCATGGCCCTACCGGCCGGCTGGCTGGCGCGGAAATTCGGCTACAAGGGGGGGATTGTTTTTGGGCTCATGGCCGTGGCCGCCGGCTGCCTCTGGTTCATTCCTGCCACGCAAATCTCCACCTTCTGGGCCTTCCTGCTGGGGATCTGTGTGATTTCCATGGGACTGACCTTTCTGGAAACCGTGGCCAATCCGTACACGACCGTGCTGGGGGATCCAAAATATTCCGCGGTTCGGATCAACATTGCGCAGAGTTTCAACGGGGTAGGATGGATTTTGGGTCCGATCATCGGCGGGATGTTCTTTTATTCCGAACAAGGGGCGGAGGTTGCCCACCGCCAACTTTGGATCCCGTATGCCGGCATCGCCGGAGGGGTTTTGTTGCTGGCCGTGGTCTTTCTTTTGACCCGGCTGCCCGAGATCAAACCTCCGGATGAATACCATCTGTCCGACACCACTCCCGGTGTCTCAAAATCAATCTGGTCGCATCCCCATTTCGTTTTCGCCGTGGCCGCCCAGTTTTTCTATGTGGCGGCCCAGGCCGGAATTTTCGCCTTTTTCATCAACTACGTGGTGGCGGAAATTCCTCCGGTGGGGGAGGCCTGGAAAAACAGTTTTTGGCTGGGGGGCAGTGCAGGGGTAAGTGAGCGGGCAGGGGAGTGGTTTGTCAGCGAACAGGGGGCCACCAAGTTGCTGGCCTATTTTGGCTTCAGTCTCTTTCTCCTGGGGCGGGCGACCGGCTCCTGGATTCTCACGCGGTTTCCGGCCCATCGCGTGATGGCCGTGTATGCGCTGGCCAATGTTGCCATGATGGCTGGCATCGTCCTTAAGTTGGGCTGGCTGTCCCTCGGGGCTCTTTTCCTCAGCTTCTTTTTCATGTCGGTGATGTTTCCCACGATTTTCGCCCTCGGGATCCACGGGCTGGGGGAAAAGTCCAAGATCGCCAGCTCCTTCATCGTTATGGCCATCCTCGGGGGCGCCTTGGTGCCCAAGCTGATGGGTTGGCTGGGGGACGTGCAGGACATGTCCACGGCTTTCCTTGTGCCGATGGGATGCTTCGTGGTGATTTCTCTCTATGGTTTCCTCTGGCCGAGGCTGAGCGGACAGCGGATATCCTAAGGCTCTCCCGAATCATTTTTCACTGATCGGTTTTTGAGAATCTCGCGGAGCCACCGGATCCGAGGTGTTTGGCAATGATACATTGCAGGCGTAAAAACCTGAATTTTAAAGTTATAGGAATGCATCAAAATACACTTTCAAAAAAATTGTGAGAATTTACATTTGTTACATTGATCGCAGAAGAAATTAAATTAGCGGATATTGCGAAAACTGCCGGGGTTTCCAGGGCAACGGTTTCCCGGGTCATCAACGGAAGCATTGCAGTCAAAGGCAAGACGGCCCAACTGGTCCGCCAAACAATGGATCGGTTGGGTTATGTTCGCCCTTTGGTGCGTCCGGGGCCCAAACCCAAACTGGGGAGCTCCAACAAGCCTCGGCTCGGCTCGATCGCTTTGGTGACGATTGGGAACAGCCGGCATGTTTTTGAAAACCCGGCCATGGCGCTTTTGATCGAAGAGCTGCAAAAAGCGTGCCGTAAAAAACAGCTCAACCTGCTCCTTGACCAAATGACTTCGCCTGACCAGATCCCCCTTTGCGTGCAGTCCCGCCAAGTGGATGGCGCCATTCTCATGGAGTTTGGGCCGGCCTACAACTCCCCGGCCTGTATCGCAAGAATGGCCAATCTCATTCCCTCCGTGCACCTTTTTGCCCCGGGACATCCGGTGGAGAAAATTGATCACGTGACGGTCAATGACGTGGCGGCGGGGGCTCTCGCCTTTCAGGCGCTGGAGGAGGCGGGGTGTCGGTCTTTTCATGTTTTGCATCTGCGGGAATATTTCCACGAGTCCCCCACCGTGCGGGGACGTTCCTTTTTGGATCGGGCCCGGCTCGGCGGCCGGCCCAGCCAGGTTTGGGTGCAGAAAGGCGTTGATCTCTCCTCGCGTTCTTTTTGGCCCGAGCCGGTGGCGGAAATCCCCGATCTGCCGCAACTGGTGGACGAGATCGTCCGGAACGGATCCGGGCCGCAGGGAATCTTTCTCACGCTGGAGGACCGGACGGCAGAGCTGGTGCAGCTTTTGGAAAAGCGCCAACTCCTATCCCACGGAAAGGTCTTTCTGGTAGTTGCCGGCAACGCCGCCTCGGTGCCCCAGGGTTTGCCTTCACAGGTTCGCTGGATCGATCTCGATTTCCCTGAACTGATTCACACGGCTGTGGAGCGTTTGCTTTACCGGGCAAAGCATATGCCTACGCGCACCCTCACCTTTTTGGTTCTTCCCCGCCTGTTGGCGGAGGAGCGGGCTCGACCCCAAGATGCCGAACCAAATTCCTGATTCATTCTTTTTACATTCCTGATACCACCTTGCAAATTGACTCCCTTCCAAGGGGTTAGATATCCTTAGATTGTGTGGTTTCGTCCCTTGGAAAAATTCTTTTCCTCAATTCAGGAAAGCTGAATTAGCCCGATTTTCCGATGAAATTCTCCCAAAAGCAGGGTGACAAAGGGCCGAAAAAAGAGGTCTACCGGGTGGGCTCCCTGGTTTATGGACCCCGTGCCTTGCTCACGGTCATGTTTTGGATGCTGTTGGGGGATCTTTGTCTCCAGATCATGGAGCAACTGCCCACCTCCATCGTGCCCTTGCAACTTCGCTGGGCCAGTGCCTCCGATACCCTGATTGGTTTTCTTTCCGGAAGTCTCCCCGCGGTGCTGGGGATTTTGCTTAATCCCGTCATCGGGGTGCAAAGCGACCGCCATCGGGGACCTCTCGGTCGGCGACGCCCGTTTCTGCTGGGAGCTACGCCCCTCGTGGTCGTGGCTTTGCTGGGATTGGGATTTGCCAAACCGATCAGTGGGTGGCTGGCCGCGGTGACTGGAGCGGCCTCCCTCTCCGCCCTGCAGATCGGCTGGATCGGGGGCTGCATGGTGATCTTTATCGTGGCCAACACCTACATCATGCAGGTCTACCAGTTCCTTTTTGTGGATGTCATTCCGCCGGAGGTGATGGGCAAATTTGTCGGCTGTTACCGGGCAGTCGGGGCCTTGGGGGCGTTCGCCTTTCACCGGTTCATGTTTGGCAAGGCAGAAACCCACACCGAGTGGATTTATGTGGTCTCGGCCGTTCTTTATGCGGTCTCCTTTGTTCTGCTGGTCTGGAAGGTGGAAGAGGGAAGCTACCCGCCGCCCCGTCCGCGCACTTCGGTTCGGGAGATGGCCCGGAGTTATCTTTCCGAATGTTTTTCCCACGCCTTTTATCTCAAGACCTACTCCCTCGCGTTTTGTTTCTGGAGCGCGATCGTCCCCCTTTGGACCTTTCTGGTCTTCTTTGGGACCCAACCCGGCCAGAACCTTGGATATCAGCCGACGCTGGGATTGAGTTTGGAAACCTTTGGACAGGTGCGGGGCTGGTGTTCCCTCGTACAGGTACCGGTCTTTTTCCTGGTGGGGCCCTTGGTGGACCGGTTTCACCCGTTGCGGGTGGGGATGGTCGGGATGCTGCTCTCCAGCGTGAGCTTCTTTCTGAATTTTTTCCTCGTGCGGGACGAGGCCAGTTTCACGTTCTGGCTCATCGTGAATTTTCTGGCCCAGGCCGTGTACATGGGCGCGTATCTGGCGATCCTGCCCCGCCTCCTGCCCCGGGCGAAATACGGTCAATTTTTTACCGCGAACCAGATTTTCGGTTTCCTCGGGGTGGCCCTGGCCCCGGTTCTCTGCGGGGCGCTGCTCGAAACAGTCAAAGATTACCGGTTCATCTATGTTTGGTGCGGAGGATGCACCTTTCTTGGTTTTCTGATGTGTGTTTTCCTTTTCCGAGATTGGCGAAGTCGGGGAGGGGATCACGGATTCCGTCCGCCCGGGCATGAGCATGACATGGAGATCGCCGGCTCCATGCCTTCCCATTAGGGCAGCGGGACCCGATCCTATGGCCACGGACTATTTCGCCGAGATCGCCACCCAGGAAGCCGTCCACCAGCGGCCCGGCTTGCGTCCTGCCCCCCGCCCGGTTTGTCCGCAGAAGGTCCTGCCGCTCCGGGAAGGGGCGGCCTCGCAACCGCACCCCAAGGCCGCCAAGATCTCCACGGCGGAGGAACTCGCCATGGCTTTGGCAGAGGCGCGGAAAAGCCATGCTGCTTTTTTGGAAAATCACGCCCCACCTTTGGCTTCCTCGCGGGTGAGACAGGAGCTGGTGCAATTCCAGTGGCGCGTGGAGTCCAACGAAGATCGGCAGGATTTTTCTTCCGTCCTAGCCGGCAAAGGCGGGTGGCAAGAGGTCCGACTTCCCCACTACGGTCCGCCCCTGGGCAAAGCAGCCACTCTCTACCGGGCGGAATTTGATCTGGATCCGGGTGTTGCCTCGCGAGAAGACGTCGTCGTCGGGTTTGGCGGCGTGGACTACGCCTGCCAGGTCTATCTCAACGGGATTTGTGTGGGGACGCACGAAGGATTCTTTGAGGAATTCGAATTTTCCTGCCGCACCGTGGTTTGCCCGGGAAAGAATGTCCTTCTCGTCCGGGTGGAAAATGATTTCACGATGTTGGGAAGCCAGAAAGACGGCCAAGCCATTAACGGGGACAAGATCTACGCCGCGACCGGGCTCGGTTACAACGAGCCCGAACTGGGCTGGCACCACTGCCCGGCAGGGATGGGAATTTGGAATCGGGTCTTTTTTGAGGGGAGATCCCGGATGCAGATTACCGATCTGTGGGTGCGGCCCCTTCCGGAAGAGAAAGCGGCCGAAGTGCGTTTGGAGGTCACCCACCGAGGACACGGCCTGCATGAGGATGCTGTGCTCCAGGTCTCTGTCTATGGCCAGAATTTCAAGGCGGTCGTCCAGGAAAAACAGAAGTACCGTCCATCGGCCCGGACTTTGCGCGGATTCGGGGATCTGGATGGGGACCACCAGCCGGAAATCTGCGCCCAGGTGGAAAACGGAATCAACTTTTTCAACCTCCGCGTGCCGATGCCCGACGCTAAGATCTGGGATTTGGACACCCCTTGGCTTTATCAGGCCCAGGTGGAGCTGATCGGCCCGGACGGCCGGGTGCTCGACGCTCTGGCGCGTCCGTTTGGAATGCGCTCATTCCGCCAGGAGGAAAACTCCAAGCCCAAAGGGAAGTTTTACCTCAATGGAAGGGAGATCCGTCTTCGGGGGGCGAACACCATGGGTCACCTGGAGCGCAATATTATGGAAGGCAAGCCCGACCAGCTCCGGGATGACATTCTTCTGGCCAAACTCACCCACCTTAACTTCCTCCGGTTGACCCAGCGACCGGTGCACCGGGAGGTGTATGAGATGTGCGATCGCCTGGGGTTAATGCTGCAGACCGACATGCCGATGTTCGCCACCGTCCGCCGGAACCAACTACTCGAGGTGGTGCGGCAATCCAGCCGGATGGAGCGCCATGTCCGGGGGCACGCCTGCAATGTGATCGTCTCCTTCATCAACGAACCCCGGCCCGCCGCCGCCGCCAAACCCCACCGTTTCCTGCTGCGGGAGGAGCTGGAGAGGCTGTTTGCCATGAGCCGTGAGGCTGTTCTTCAGGAGAATCCGGACCGGGTGGTCAAGCCGGTGGACGGGGATTACGACCCGCCCGCTCCGTTCGGCATGCCGGACAACCACTGCTACTGCGGCTGGTACATCGGTCATGGAATCGACCTCGGGGCCCTGCATGCCGGGCACTGGTTGCCCGTCAAACCCGGCTGGCATTTTGGCTGTGGGGAGTTCGGGGCGGAAGGCCTCGACTCCCTGGGGGTCATGAAAAAATATTATCCGAGGGATTGGCAGCCTTCCGCCCTGAAGGACGCCTGGACTCCCCAGATCCTGGCCGAGTCCCAAAGCTGGAATTTTCATTTTCTCTGGTACGACACCCCCCGCGGGGCTGAGGGCTGGATTGAGGCCAGCCAGCGGCATCAGGAGTGGATCACCCGGCTGATGACCGAGGCGTATCGCCGGCACGCCGGGATGAACACGTTTGCCATCCATCTTTTTATCGATGCCTGGCCGTGCGGGTGGATGAAATCCATCATGGACGTGGATCGTGTTCCCAAAAAAGCCTGGTTTGCCTATCGCGATGCCCTCAGCCCCACGGCCGTTTCCCTCCGTTGCGACCGAACCCAGGCGTATGCAGGGGAAGTCCTGCCGGTGGAGCTGTGGGTTTGCCATGACCCGTCGGAAAAACTGTCCGGGGCCACCTTGCACTACGAGGTGACTTTCCAAGGCCACACCTTGGCTCACGGGCAAACCCCCGCAAAAATTCCGGCCTGTGCCCCACAAGGCCAAGGAATTCTCCGGGTCAAGATGCCTGGGGTCGAAGCTGAGGGAGTGGTGCAGGTGGCCGCCACGCTGGTGGATGCCGGGGGCAAACCGATTCACGGTAGCGCGCTTACGTTGCGGGTATTCCCGGCCTTATCTCCGGAGCGGCAAACCCCGTGGGTTCCGGGAGGCTCGGCGGCGGATACCAAGTGGCTGGCCAAACTCGGACCCAAGCCCGTCCACCGGGCTCCGACCAGACCGGTGGCCATCTGGATTCCTTCCTGGTCGGCCTATGAAAGCCATGCTTCAGAAATCAACACGGCGGTCCAACAAGGGGCCACGGCAGTTTTTCTTCCTCTGCCGCCGGGCGAGTACCGGTTTGGCAACCAAAAGATCACCGTGCGAAAAGCCGGGATGGGACCGCGTCACTTTGTGTCCCGGGCAACCGGCCATCGCTGGGTCGATGGATTCCAGCCGGACGACTTCAAGTTCTGGCACTTTGGCTCCCTCGGCCATCCCGCACCGATGTTGACCACTGTGTTGGAAGCTCCGGGTTGGAACACGGTGTTGCGTACGGGGGATGGCGGATGGAAGCGGCCGTGGGACTATGTGCCGGCCGTCGTCGAGACGTCGGAGGGGCAGGGCCGATGGGTGGTTTGCCAGATTCCTTTGGCTCAGACGATCGCCACCAATCCCACCGCGGCCCGTTTTGCCCGGCGTCTGGTCACCGGAGTTCCCTCCCATGCGTAAAAGAATTCTAGGGATTGTCGGCGCGGGTTTTTTTTTTACCGGGTTGGTGGAGGCGGCTCCGGTCGTGATCTGGGCCTCGGATCCGGTCCGGCCCGGCGAGACGGTGGTGGTCCGGGGAGATAAATTTGGCAAAAAGGCGAAGGTGGAAGTGTCGAATTCCGGCCAGGGGGAGTGGCAATCCGCGGAGGTACTCCAGCAAACCGAGCGAACCCTTAAATTTGCCCTCCCGGCCAAGCTTTCCTCCGGTCCGATCTCCTTCCGGGTGCAGGTGGGTGGGGAGGAGTCCGAGGTGCGAACCTTGAATACGCCGCAAGTCTGGTGGATCCAGGGAGACCAAGTCGAGACGGCTACTCCCGGAGGGTGGATCCGTCTCTTTGGTTTGAATTTGGGGGTGGGGAAGCAAGCCCAGTTGATCCTGCAAGGGGCAAAGGGGCCCATCGCGCTTAGCGCCAGCCCGGTGGATGATTTTAATTTTCAGGCGTCCTTGCCGAGCGGGTTGGAAGAAGGGAACTATCAGGTGGAGTGGGACCCGGGAGCCCCGACCTCGCGGGGAAAGACCATCGTCGGCCAGGTTCAGGTTCGTGCCCTTCCCCCCGCCAAGACCCGGGTGTTCCCGGTGGTGGATTTTGGTGCGGTCCCGGATGTGCCCGCTTCGATCCAGTATTACACGGGAATGAAGGCCCTCGGCCAGGTGGACAGCACGACCGCCATCCAGAAAGCCCTGGATGCGGCCGGTAAAAACGGCGGGGGAATTGTTTCCTTTCCGCGCGGAATTTTCGTTCTATCCCGGGGGTTGGAAATTCCCCGGGGAGTGACGGTGCGGGGTGCCGGACGCGGCCAAACCGCCCTGTCTTGGGTGGACGACCAGTTGCCGCGGGAAAAGGAGGATCTCGTGAAGCTGGTCTGGGGATCGCTTCTGTTTAAACCCATCCCGGATCCGCAAAATCCGGCCCATCCCTACCTTCTGCGGGGTCCCGGCCATTTTACGGTGGAAGATCTGTCTATCTATGCGGTGAATCACCGGGCGGGCATCCTCTCCGATTTTCCCGGAACGGCTCCGGGGGAGGGGCATGTGGCGATTCGCCGGGTGCTCCCGGCTCAACC
>Ga0214923_10008870_pt1 | contig 10589 bp, 9 predicted proteins | sample LL1510_MetaG_FD_177993 | JGI IMG/M metagenome (GOLD analysis project Ga0214923, IMG submission 177993) | Freshwater microbial communities from Lake Lanier, Atlanta, Georgia, United States - LL-1510 | ecosystem: Environmental > Aquatic > Freshwater > Lake | place: USA: Georgia | collected 2015-10-15
GGATTTATCAGCTGGAATGCGATTAGAATATTACCAATTAGACACCATGCAGCCAGATTCTAAATTTAAGTTCTCAGACTCTTTGCATATTCCAGTTTATCCCGTTTTTAGAGCTGGTGCGCATTACGCAATCAATAAAGCTTCACATTTGAGGTTTTCAATTGGACAAGGAGTTCGATTTCCTTCTATTGCAGAGCGATTTGTTTCAACATCTGTTGGAGGCTTAGTTATTTTTAGAAACCCAACTTTGCGTCCTGAAAAAGGTTGGGCAGGTGAGGTCGGTTACAAGCAAATTGTAAAAATAGGAGAGTCTTGGAAGGGATTTCTTGATATAGCTGCTTTCGTAAATCAATATAGTAATATGACTGAATTTACGTTCGGAATTTACAAACCAGACACTATGTTAGTGCTTCAAACATCAAACCCAGAAGCATTAAACTATTTATATAAATGGGTTGGCTTTCAGGCTCAAAATGCAGAAAGAGCTAGAATTTCAGGTTTAGAATTATCATTTAACAGTCAAGGTAAAATTGGTGATATTGAATTAACTTCTTTATTAGGTTATACATACATGAACCCCGTGACGTTAAACCGAAATGCTGCTTACCGCAAGACATTCTCAGATACAAACTCAAATATGCTGAAATATCGTTTTAACCATTTAGTAAAAGCTGATATTCAAGCAACCTACAAAAAGTTTAGCATTGGATTTTCATCCCGCTACAATAGCTACATGAAAAATATCGATGCAATATTCGTGAACCCAATTGCTGGTAGTACTTATTTGTTGCCTGGTTTAAAAGAATATAGAGAAAGGTTTAACAAAGGTTCATTGGTTTTTGATGCTCGTATGAGTTATGATATCATGAAAGAAATAAAAATTAATTTTATTGCAAACAATGTTTTCAATGCTGAATATGTTTCAAGACCTGGAGACCTTCAGGCTCCTCGAAACTTTTTACTACAAATGCAATTTGCTTTTTAATTTTTCTTAATGATTTATTAATTATAAAGGCTTTATTAACACTATTTCGAAAATTTCTGTTAATATTGAAATCTAAACTATGCTTATGAAAGGAAGAATACTTGCTTTTGGATTATTTCTTTTGCCTTTTGTTAATCAGGCACAAATCTCAGGAACAGTAATTGACAAAGCAAACAATAGTCCACTTATTGGAGTAAAAATTATTGCGTCGGATGGTAACAAAGCAATGACCGACGGTGAAGGAAAATTCTATTTAAATTGTAAAACATTTCCTGTAAAACTGGTCACTTCATTGATTCAATTTGTTACAGACACAACCGTTGTTAAGGCTTCAGGAAATATTACAATAATCCTTGCAGAGCCAATGAAAGACCTAGGTACAGTGGTTGTTTCGGCTGGTAGAAGAGCACAAGCTATAGAGGAAGTGCCTGTTTCAATGGAAATCATAAAACCACATATTATTGACAACAAAGGGATTGTAAACTTGGAGCAAGCAGTGAATCAAACGCCAGGTGTTTTTACTATGGATGGTCAGGTTAGCATTCGTGGTGGATCTGGTTTTGCATATGGAGCTGGAAGCCGTGTTTTGCTATTATGGAACGGAATGCCATTATTGTCTGGCTATGCTGGAGATACACAATGGAACGCTATACCTATGGAACAAGCAGCTCAAATTGAGGTTATGAAAGGTGCTTCTTCAGTACTTTATGGAAGTGGAGCATTGAATGGAATCATTGCTTTAACAGAAAAAGAGCCGTCGCTTAAACCCGAAACTAAACTGAAAGTTCAATATGGTATATATGATAATCCAAAAAGAGAATCATTAAAATGGTGGAAAACACCGCCAATGAGCCAACAGATAGAGTTTTATCATTCACAAATGAGAAAAAGAATGGGTTACACCATTTCAACTACTCTGTTTCACAATGATGGTTTTCGTCAAGGTGAGATTGAATATAGAGGACGTGTAAGTGGTACCGTATATTTTAGACCTAAAAACGACCGCATTAAAACTGGAATTGGTTACAATTATCAATTTCAAAAAACGGGTAGTTTTTTAATTTGGAAAGATGGCGACCATGCTTACCAACCAGGCGGTGGAACTGATTCAACAGCACCTTCATTAACGTATTCATTAGGAAATCGATTATTTATTGATCCCTACATTAAATACATTGACAAAAAAAACAACAAACACAGCTTAAAAAATCGTGTTTACTATGCTTCAAATGATATTACCAACAATCCTTTGCAAAGCAATAGTGCCATTATTTATTATACGGACTATCAATTCCAAAAGCAATTCAAAAACGGAATAACTTTAACTTCTGGTGCATCAAACCTTGCTAATGTGGTCGTTTCAAAACTGTTTGGAAATCATACTTCAGAAAACTTAGCATTGTATACACAATATGAACACAAGATTGGTAAGTTGGACATAAGTGCAGGACTACGATTAGAGTATTTTCAAATGGATGGAAAAAGCGGTGATTCTGATTTTAAATTCAAAAGATCTTCTTCTTTTACAATTCCATTTTATCCTGTTTTAAGAACCGGCCTCCATTACGAAGTGGCAAAATACAGTCATATTAGAGCTTCTTTTGGACAGGGAATCCGCTATCCTTCTGTTGGAGAACGCTACACCCAAACTTCAGTTGGGGCATTAAATATTTTCCCAAATTCAACTTTAACCCCTGAAATTGGTTGGGCTGCTGAAATTGGTTTCAAGCAAGGTGTGAAAATTGGAAATTGGAAAGGGATGTTAGATGTTTCAGGATTTATTAACCAATATAAAAACATGATTGAGTTTATGTTTGGTATCTATAATCCTTCTACTATTAATCTTTCAACTGATCCGAATAGCCCAGGTTATATCAATAAATGGGTTGGATTTAAAGCTATAAATGCTGAAGCAGCAAGAATAACTGGTGTAGATTTTTCATTCAATAGTATGGGTAAAATAGGAGAAATCGAAATACTAACTTTATTAGGCTACACCTACATGAACCCAATAAGCTTAAATAAAGATTCTGCATATTTACAGACGTATTCATTGCCTGGAAGTAATCTATTAAAATATCGATTCAAGCATTTAGTAAAAGCGGATGTTGAGTTGAATTATAAACATTACAGTTTAGGTTTTTCTTGTCGTTACAACAGTTTCATGCAAAATATTGATAAAATTTTTGAAGCGCCAATTGCCGGTACTACCTACATACTACCAGGATTAAAAGAATATCGTCAACAATTCAATAAAGGAAGTTTAGTGTTCGATGTACGTGTTGGTTATAAAATAAACGACAAATATCGACTTGGCTTTATGTTGAATAATATTTTGAATACAGAGTATACCAGTAGACCAGGAGACGTTCAAGCTCCTAGAAACTATGCTGTTCAAGTCCAAATGAAGTTCTAGTGCGTATACTTGGAGTTATTCCAGCGAGGTTTGGTTCCAGTCGTTTTCCCGGTAAACCTTTAATTGACCTCAAAGGAAAGACGATGATACAACGCGTTTTCGATTCGGTCAAAAATTCAGGATTATTTAATGATGTAATTGTTGCAACAGATGACGAACGAATTTTTCAAGAAGTAGTATCTTTTGGCGGAAAAGTTGAACTAACTTCTACAAATCATGCTTCAGGTACTGACCGCTGCGGAGAAATTATTGAGCGCAACCCCGATTTTGATGTTGTAATTAATATTCAAGGCGATGAACCCTTGGTGAATCCTTTGCAATTAAAGCAATTGATCGAGTTATTTGCAAGTGAATCCGTACAAATTGGCACATTGGTAACACGTAAAATTTCTCCTGAAGATGTTCTAAATGTTAACCGTATCAAGGTTGTTGTTGACAAAAACCAGAAAGCAATTTATTTTAGTAGAAGCCCTATTCCAAATTCTTTTCAAGAAAAAGAAATGTCGTTTGAAGATCAAATTTATTACCGCCACATTGGTTTATATGGATACCGATACGAAATATTAAAACAACTAGTAAAACTGGAGCCTTGTCTTTTAGAACAAATGGAATCATTGGAACAGCTTAGATGGATGTATCATGGTTTTTTCATTCATACTTCTGAAACTGAAATTGAGACCCCAAACATTGACACACCTGAAGACGTAGAAAAGGTTTTGGCACTTTTGTAACAACCTGTTGTTAATTACGTATTCTTTCGTATTTTTGATTTATGCATGCCATTGACGAAATATTGATCGAGTTGGTTATCCGACACGATTGTGTAATCATTCCTTCTTTTGGAGGTTTCATTGCACAAACACATCCTGCTCGACTAGATGTTCAGAATGGAATATTATTTCCTCCCTCAAAGCATTTACTTTTTAATCGAAATTTATTACATAACGACGGGCTTTTGATTTCAGCTTTTGTTGATTTCAATACTGTAAGTTATGAGAAAGCTCAAAGGTATATTGCTGATTTCGTTGCGACTGTAAAGAAAGAATTAAATGCTGGTAAAAAAGTTGTATTTGAAAAAATTGGTACATTTCATTTGAATACTGAAGGAACATTAATGTTTGAACAAAGCCGATATTTCAATCTACTTTTAGAGGCATACGGACTTGGACAAGTCATCTTTGTTCCAAGTAAATTAGTTGAAAAGTACGTAGAAGAAAAAAGTGAACATGTTTCAGAGCTGAATGGCTTAACGATTTTAGAAAATACGGAATTAAAGCCAGATGATTCCATTTACCAAGCACCAATTGTCCCCATTCAAGGAAAAAGAACATGGTTAAAATATGCAGCTGCCGCTTGTTTTCTTCCTTTAGCTTTTTATTCCTATTGGATTCCAGTTAAAACAAATGTACTTCAGTCGGGAATGATTACTTGGAATGATTTGAACCCATTTTACAAAAAACAAACCTTTACTGGAAATGGAATACATGTTAGCTTAACATCATCGAAAATAAAGCAGCCTGAAACCAAACAGCAAGCAGAGACCCAGCTTTCAATAGTTGAAACTAATAAATCGGAAGATACAAATGAAGAGCCTCAAGTAGAAAGGCCAATAATTCATTCAACAACTCAATCCGCATCTCATGTGATTATTGGTTGCTTTTCAAAAAATTCTAACGCTGAAAATCTTGTTAAATCACTTCGTATCAAAGGATTTAATGCTAGTATAGTCCCTGGAGGAGAATTGATCCGTGTCAGTATTGGTGAGGCAAGTAGCGCAACAGAGGAAAGCACATTAACACAAAAAGCCAAAGAACTCGGATTTGAGTCTTGGATACTTAAATAAAAATCTATGAAATTAATTCATGCTTTACAGTTTGCCTTTATTGGGGTTAGTTTTTCCTTTTTAGCGCAAACAACCAACATTGAAGGCAGTAAATATAAATTCACTGAAATCGTAAAACTTCCATGTACAGCCGTTCAAAGTCAAGGAAAATCCTCCACTTGCTGGAGTTTTTCTGCTCTTTCATTTTTCGAATCTGAGCTTTACAGAATGGGAATAAAAGATGTAGCACCACTTTCCGAAATGTATGTTGTACGAAAAGCTTATGAATTAAAAGCAGAGAAATTCATTCGCATGGATGGCAAAATTAATTTCGGAGAAGGAGGCGCATTTCATGATATTCCTTTAGTTATTCGAAAATTTGGAATTGTTCCGTATGCTGTTTACACGGGATTTCCAGGAGTGAGATATGAATCCTCTGATTTTACTGCCGACGGTGGACTAAAAAGTGACGCTAAACCAATTAATCATGGCGAACTATACAAGGACATCAATTCATTCATGCAAGAAATGTTGAATCAGCTTTCCAATGAAAATGGAATTGATATGGGTTGGAAACGTAACTTTTCTAAAAAATTAGATAGTTATTTGGGTGAAGACGTAAGCGAATTTGAGTGGAATGGTACTAAGTACACACCAAAATCATATGCAACAAGTTTACGCTTAGACATGGATAACTATGTTTCTTTGACTTCTTTCACGAACCATCCAATGTATCAAAAGTGTATGTTAGAAATCCCAGATAACTGGGCGTGGGGAGAGAGTTACAATGTTGGATTAGACGATTTAATGGAGACGGCAGTGAGTGCACTTAAAAATGGATATACACTAGCTTGGGGAGCAGATGTTTCAGAGAAAGGGTTTAGTTTTAAAAACGGAATCGCTATTGTTCCTAAAGATGAATCAACAATTGCAGTTGTTGGAAAAGATTCAAAAGGTTTTAATGATGCAGGTGCTGATCGTTCATCCAGCGCTTTTCTTAACCCGGTTGAAGAATTGAAAATAACACCTGAATTAAGACAATTAGCCTATGACAATAAAACCACAACAGATGATCATGGAATGCACATTGTTGGTTTATTTCAAGATCAAAAAGGTGTTAATTACTTCTTGGTGAAAAATTCATGGGGAACCAACAATTTGCCAAAAGGATTTCTTTATGTGTCAGAAAATTATTTCAAGTATAAAACAATCAATCTTTATTTACATAAAAATGCGATTCCTCAGGAAATAAAAAACAAATTGAAGTAATTTTCACCCAACCTAACGGCTCGTTTTTTCATCTGCAATAAAATGACCGAGCAAGATAAAGCGGAAATTCATCTTATTAAAGAATGTCTAAAAGGCAATAAAAGTGCATGTAAAAAAATATATGATTTAAATAGTCCTTGGCTGTATTCACTTTGTCTTCGATATACCAATAACAAAGATCAAGCAAAAGATTTTCTACAAGATAGTTTTATTGTCATTTTTAACAAACTTGATACTTTCAAATTTGAAGGAAGCTTTAAAGGATGGATGAGACGAGTTACTGTTAATACTATTTTAAGTGCCCTTCGAAAAAATAAAATTTCATTTGATAATTCATCATCTGGATTAACGGAAATTGAATTACCAGACTTAGAATTATTACAACAAATCGATTTTGAAGAATTAAAACGAATCATAAACTCCCTTTCTCCTGGAAGGAAAATGGTATTCACTGCTTATGTAATTGATGGGTTTTCACACAAGGAAATTGCTGAAATGTTAGGTATTTCTGAAGGCACTTCAAAATCACAACTTTTTGATGCAAAAAAAGAAATTCAAAAAGTACTAGAAAAAGAATGGATGATTGCAAAAAAATAAGAAGATGAAAAAAGAAAAAGATCACTGGCAAGGAGGGCTTCAACATCAATTTGACCATGAGGAAGCATTAGTTCCTGAAGAAGCTTGGGATTTAATTGAGAAGAATATTAAACCAAAAAGCGAGAAAAAAAGAGCATTTGTTGTTTTACTTTCGCTAGTTATGGTTAGTTCCTCTTTTTTATTATTTCAATTAGGCTTAAACCAAAATAGTTTTGGAGATTCAATTCAATCCAAAAATAAAAAGAAAGAATTATCTAAAGGAACTAAACCTCTTGATAAAACTACAGCATTCAAGCGAAGAAGTCTTCAAATTTCAACTAAACAGGATCAATCAAATCCTATTGAAAACCAAGCAGATATGCTCATTATCAAAAATAAGTATACTAAATCTATTTATTCACTAGATTTTATTCTAACTGATCAACAAGTTAAAAGCAACCTTACTGAAAAAGAAACAGAAATGATCACTTCAATTCCAAGAACAGATAGTTCTAAACGGAACTTAGGTTTAGCTTTTCTTAAACCTTCCCTATTTTTAGTAGAGTTAGGGCATTTAATTCAATTAAAAAAACAAGTATTAAATACTTGGGAAGTTACATTTTTTGGCGGTTTTGGATTTGATAAAAGGGTTGTTAAAGGAAATTTCAGTATTGACAACAAAAAATCAAGAGATTTAGGAGAAAGCGCTTTTAATGCAGAAACAAAGCAAATTGGATTTAATTTAGAAAAGAAAGTTTCATCCCATTTTTCTATTGGAACAAGTATTTTGTGGAATCAAACAAATTATTCAAGTAATTGGTTTTTTCGTCAATTATACCTTCAACCATATGAAAACAGCTTGTTTTTGAATAGTCCAGAAGGGAAATTAAATATTAACGACCCCGGATTTTTGGATGATTTTTCAAATGGAGACACATTATTGTATAAACTTCGAGCCTCCTTCAAAACAAATGCAATCTCGATACCTTTATATGTCAGTTTAGAACATACAATCGGAAGAATAACTCCTTACGCCAAAGGTGGTCTTTTAATTGAATTGCAGAATAAGGTATCATCTGCAATTCAAACATTTCAATTTGGACAATTAAAAGATTTATCGAACCAAATAGAAAGAAGTAAAATTCAAGCTTCTATGGGAGGAATGGCATCATTAGGTGTAAAATTTGGGATTACTAAAAATTTGTCTTTGAATATAGAGGAACGCTTCCAATTAGCTATAACACCTTTGGTCAAATACAACGGATTAACATTAAAAAATAATTGTTTGTTTACAAATTTTGGTATTTCCTATACTATTACCCAACCTAAACATCGAAAATAGCATCTCTATAAAAAACAATGAAGAAATGAGAACACCGCTTTTTTTAATATGTACTTTGCTTTTGCTTTTCGCTTGTCAAAAACAACAAAGCGACGATTTAACAACTGGAGAAGATATTCTTCAAATGGACATGGATGAAAATGATTATGTGTTAGAGGAATTGTATGCTTCCAATGACTGTAATGCAGATTTATCACAGGTTTTTCCATCATGTGCTCAAATAATTTATTCATCTAGTGAATATCCAAAAACCATTACTGTTGACTTTGGGTCGGGTTGTATCGATTCTAAAGGAAGAACTAAAAAGGGTAAAATAATTATTTATGTTACTGGGGATATGAAAACAGAAGGTTCATCAAAAGATATTACGTTTGACGGTTTTTTTATCAATAATGTGAAAATTGAAGGGACTAAACATGCTCAAAATATTGGATTGAATAGTTCTAACAATATGGTGATTTCTATCTCGGGTGAAATAAATGCCACAAAAAATGGATCAACAAGAAAACGTGTTTTCAAAAGGCAACGCGAATGGATCAATGGATATGAAACCTGTACTGTTGAAGACGATGAATTTTTGATAAGTGGACATGGCTCAATAACGACTCTCAATGGTAGAGAAATCAATCACACCATAACTGAAGCAATTCACATTAGACCCCATCAATGTGCTTATCCATTGTCTGGAAAAGTTGATTTTGGAACGCAGTTAAGAGGCGCCATTTTAGATTTTGGCAATGAAAACTGTGACAACATTGGAGCAATAACCTTAAAAAGAAGAAATAAAACTTTCCAAATAGATTTGGATACTAGAACAATTATTCATTAATTTATATTAATCTTTACACTATGAAAAAAATAGCTTTATTTGTAATTATCGGATTTTCCGTTAATTCTTGTTTAAAAAACAGATACGACCAAGATCAATCAGCGGTTGTAAACTACAAAATTGAAACTTCATTTGATGAGATGACAAACATTTCTGATCAAGCAATAACAGGAAATCTTGTCTATTATAAATCAGATAAAGTTACATTTCTAAAACCAGGTCAACAAATGGAAGACAAAATTGGATGTAATGTCATTGTTACGGTTGATACCTTAGGTTCATTAAAAACTGTAACGGTTGATTATGGAATATCCAATTGCGAGTGCAATGATGGGAAATTAAGAAGAGGTAAGATTGTAACTACATTTACAGGGTCCTATTTTTCTGAAGGAACAGTAATAACACATACTCCTGTTGACTACTATGTAAACGATATTAAAATTGAAGGCACAAAAACAGTCCAAAACATGGGTTTGAATTCATTAGGAAGGCCTTTTTTCAACGTTCAAATAGACGGTACTGGAACATTTCCAAATGGAGATGTTGTGTCATATACGTCAACTAGAGTAAGAACATGGATGGTTGGCTTTACAACACCTTTTAATCGTTACGATGATGAGTATGACATTACGGGTACGGCTCAAGCTACATTCTCAACCGGTGGTGGTTACACAGCTGAAACATTGTCACCCATTAAAATTAAAGTTGGCTGTCCATTTCCTGTAAGTGGTCAACTAAAAATTGTTCCTCAAACTAAACCTGAAAGAACATTTGATTATGGAAATGGAGCATGCGATCAATCATTCTCAATCACTGTTAATGGACATACTTATATTATCCCATAGAGTACTCATTAATATTAATTCAAAAAGCTGCATTTTAAAAATGCAGCTTTTTTTATTTAAAAATTTTATTCTTGTGTACAACATTTCTAAATAGCTATTTGGCATTACTTAGAATAATATTTAGGTTTCCCATTAAATAATCCTTTTACAATGTTGAAGGAAACGATAAACGATAGTGAAGTTGTATCAAGAGATATGCTAAGTTTTCTAAATAAAAGCATAATCATGTATGGCTATTATATATCGATGAAGCGCAGTAAGACAAAACAAGGGAACTATGTATATTTTGGCACGTTTGAAGATCGCGAAGGAGCAATAATAGATACGGTAGATTTTGTCGGTAAATATCCTTGGAAGTTTAGTAGAGGGGTTTATCGTATAGCAGGGATTGTTCGAGTGGAGTATGGTTATATAACTTTAGAGATAAATGAAATGGAGCGCGTAATAGAGGGGGAAGATATTCGTTATAACTAAATCAAGGTCAAAAAAAAAGCCCCACAGCGTG
>Ga0214923_10008871_pt1 | contig 10587 bp, 11 predicted proteins | sample LL1510_MetaG_FD_177993 | JGI IMG/M metagenome (GOLD analysis project Ga0214923, IMG submission 177993) | Freshwater microbial communities from Lake Lanier, Atlanta, Georgia, United States - LL-1510 | ecosystem: Environmental > Aquatic > Freshwater > Lake | place: USA: Georgia | collected...
TACACTTTACATGTTACATTAAAAAATAAAGACCAGTTTACATTACCAAATAGTTGTTATACATTTAAAAATGTGAAAATCCAACCATATAAGAAACCTGTTAAGAAAGTAAAGAAGGTATCTAAGAAAGTAAGTAAGGTGACTAAGAAAGTAAGTTCATCCATTAATTTAAGTTCTCCTAAAAAAGTAAGTAAGGTGTCTAAGAAAGTAAAGAAAGCAAGTTCTATTAATTTAAGTTCTCCTAAGAAAATAAAAAGATGTCCTAAAGGTTCAAGAAGAAATAAAAAGACTGGGAATTGTGATCCAGTTACACAGGTAAATGCACCTGTTCCTGTTGTTCCTGTTAAAGTTAAAAGATGTCCTAAAGGTTCAAGAAGAAATAAAAAGACTGGTGAATGTGATAAAATAAATTAATATATATATATATAATCTTATTAATAAGATTATGATTGAAGAATATAATGTTATAGAAAAGATTGGGAAAGGTAGTTTTTCTAATGTGTATAAAGCATTACATACTAAAACTAATATATTGTATGCTATAAAATCAATAAAGACTAAAAAATTATCAAAAAAAATAATAGAAAACTTAAATAGTGAGATTGAAATATTATCAAATATAGATCATCCAAATATAATAAAAATATACGATATTATAAGAACAGAGAATTGTATACATCTAGTATTAGATTATTGTGATGGAGGAGATTTGCATAATTTTATAAGAAAAAATGGAAAAATCCAAGAAAATATTTCAAAATATTTTTATACACAAATATCATGTGGGTTATATTATTTGTGGAAGAATAACTTAATACATAGAGACTTAAAACCTCATAATATCTTATTATCAACATCAGGTAATATAAAAATTACTGACTTTGGATTTGTAAAACATTTGGAAAATCAAGATATGTCAAGTACATTATGTGGTAGTCCATTATATATGGCTCCTGAGATATTAAAAAGACAGAAGTATAGTTCAAAAATTGATTTATGGAGTATGGGAGTTATATTGTATGAAATGATTACAAATACATTGCCTTTTATGGCTAGTAATCCATTTGAATTATTAAATGTTATTGAGACAACTAAATTTGAAATGCCTGAAAATATATCCGATTCTTGTAAACATTTATTAACTTCTTTAATGACAGTAGATGTTAAAAGTAGACTATCATATGAACTTTATTTTAAACATGAGTTCTTTGACAACTTTGATTTTAAATATGTTAATGAAGATCATAAAAAGACAGAAAATACAGAATTACAGGAAAAATATATTAAAACATATATCAAATCTATATATTATAATTCAACTGAAGTAATGCATATGGCTATTAATAGAGAAAATAAAGTTGAATCATTGTGTTTATATTTAAAATCAATGTCTCTATACTCTTATGCAATAAACATATGTTACAAAACAATTAAGAAATATAATAAATCAAAAGAGTCTTTGAATAAGATACTAACATCATTACATACAAAATTTATTATATGTATGACAAATAGTGAAGAAATAATAAAAACAATTCCTGAAAATACAAATAATGTATTTGTAGCTGAAAAACTAATATATGATTATGCTATAGAAATGACAAAAAAAGCACTAGGTCTTGAATATTTAGATGATAATATAGAAGCTATAAAATTATATATATGGTCTTTAAGATTATTTGAATCATTAACAATGGATGAAATACCATTAAATAAAGATGATACTGAAATAGTAAATAATTTTATTAATATATGTAATAATAGAATTAAATATATCGAAAATAATGATTCGAGTAATATCGTAAATATGTTAAAGAAATTTACAAGTTCTGAATTTTAAAAATTACTTTCTATTTTTCTTCTCTAAATACTCTATTCTATTTTCGAGATTGTTTATAGTTTTTATTAGTTCATCAACTTTAATATTCTTTCTCTCAGGTGTCCCAGGACTTGGATAATTATCAGATGATGAATCTTCATAAGTAGAAGATGATGAATAAGTATCTGAATCATCATCGTCTTCTCTATTTATATTTCTAAAATTAATTGGTTTACTATCAAATGATTTATAATATGTCTTAGGATCAGATTTTTTATACTTCCTACGATTTTCTTTTTTATCTTTCTCTTCTTCGTCGTCATCTTCGTCGTCGTCTTCGTCATCTTCTTTATCACTTATAGCTCTATGATATTTGTGTTGAGTTTTTCTGGATTTAGCATGTTCTTTAATATTTATAAAGTTAATAATTTTTTTCATTTGAACTTCTTTTTCTTTTGAAATTAAGAATCCTGATATTTCACTATCACGAACCCATTTACCTCCTAATGGAATAAAAAAATCTTCATATTTTTTCATATTTTCACAAATAACTATATAACCATTTTTATAATCTTGATATGATAGAGACATTTTTTTGTTACGAATTTATCTTTTAAATTATAATTTAAAGAATTTTATATTAAAAATATAATGAAATTAAATTTAAAATGTTTAATGAATATAAATATTAAATCTATTCCTTGGCTTTCTGAAAATTCTACTAAAAAGAACAGTATATGGAAGGATATGATTGATGAAAATATTGATTTATTAGATAATGATGATGATTTGGTAATTGTATGTTTACAAGAAGCATATGGATATAGAACAGGTATATTAGGATGGTCATTAACTTTTCTATCTTCTTATGTAAAATCATATATACCAAATTGTGTTCAGAATTTTGTTAATAAATATATAACTACAAAGCATAAAATATATTGTACACCATTAGATATAATAATAACATCTGTTGTATTATTCAATAGAATCTTACCTATAATAAATTATGGTGTTTGGGATAATAAAATAAGAATATTCAATCATAATAAGAAAAACAGTGTATTAAAGTATATTAATAAAAATAACTCAGTTACAGATATTTTTGATTATAGATCACTATTTTGTTTAAATCCCATATTCGATTCAGGATGTTGTATTATGTCTAATAAGAAACCATTGTTTACAGGGTTTGAGAAATTAGATGTGTATAATACAGAAAATTTAGAAGATAGATTATGTAATAAAGGTATAGTATGGTCTTATTATAAATCAGAAAGTAAAGGTATATTGATAATGACTTATAATTTAACTGAAAATATCGGTGATTTATCTAAATTACTTGAACTAGACCAGATTCTTACTTTACAAGAAAATTTAGAAAGTATAATAAAAGAAAAAGAAGAACAACATAATATTGAGTCTTATATAATAGGAGATTTTAAAGTACAATGTTATAACAATAATAATTTATCTTTCAAGGAACTATTGATAAATTATAATGTTGCTTATATTAATAACTTTAATCATTACATTTTCTACAAAAATATTAGTAGTAAATTAAATGCTCAAATTATAAATGAAAATAATCCTATATTTAAAGTAAATTTAGAAAATGTTGATGACGTCGTTCACGACGTTCACGACGTTAACCAAGACGAAGATGAATTTGTAGTGAATATAGATGAAGAAGTTAAAGAATATGTTGAAGAAGAAGTTAAAGAATATGTTGAAGAAGAAGTTAAAGAATATGTTGAAGAAGTTACAGTTAAAGATAGTATTATAAATCCAATATATGATTATTTCAAAAGATTAAGTCCAATTAATAGAGATTTAGAAGATTGGAATATGATTTGAAATTTTTTTTTTCCAACCTAATAATAAAATGAATACTGACTTTAAAATGAATAATAATTCTGATTTTACAATTTTTTCAGATAAACGAATAAAAGTTTATCAAACACAAGGAACTTATATTATAGAAAATAATGAAGGATACACAGGATACACTGGATACACTGGATACACAGGACCAACTGGACCAACAGGTTCACCAGGAATATCGTCAAATACAGGTAGTACTGGACCAACTGGATACACTGGATACACTGGATACACTGGATACACTGGATACACTGGACCGACAGGACCTACAGGTTCAAGTTTGATGACAAGTTACACTGTTTCACCTATAATGACGTTAAATAATTATACTAATTTATATTCACAAGTAGGTATATATGATATATATCAAGTTGATACATCATCTAATCAAGTAAATATTACATTACCATTAATTAGCACACTTAATAGTTATAAAAGGTCTCATATTTTTTCTGACGTTACAGGCAATTTTACATCAAAAAATTTACAACTTATTTCTCAAAATCCAGATACTATATCAGGAGATACAAATTTATTAGTTAATATTAATTACTCATCTGTTCAAATTATATCAAATGCTAATGTTGGTGGAAACTCAAAATGGTTAATTATTTAATATTATAAATAAAATATTATTTATAATAAAATGACATTTATACCAAGTGTTTTATCAAAAACAGATAATAATAATTCATCAACCACTTTACTTAATAATGGTTCAACTTTTACAGGAATATATACCGAGACAACAGGTTTTAATTCTCTTTTTATAACAGTTTTATCTAACCAAAATGGTAGTATACAATTAGTATTTTCTGATGATGGAATAAGTTCATCATTTATTTATAATTATACTTATTATGCAGATCAACAATATATAAATAAGGTAGAAACAATAAAAAAATATTATAAAATTATATTTACAAACAATTCTGGAATTAATCAAACATCATTTTCATTAAATTTAAGATTATCAACAGCAGGAGTTTCTTCTTCTGATACAAATATTTTACATTCAAATAATTTAAGTATTTATAATGAAGATGCTTTTGGAAAATTAAGAGTTAGTAATCCCTATACATTACTTGATATTAAATTTCCATCAGAATCTACAGGTACAACTGAATATTTAACCGATTATTTAACTATTTGTAATAAACAAACTGGAAGTGCTACTGCTGTTTGTCAAAATTCTAAATGTGTAATGACTGTTTCAGGAAATGGTGATAGTTATATCAATCAAAGTAGACAATATTGTGTTTATCAACCTGGAAAGTCATTATTATTTCTTGGTTCAGGGGTAATCAACGGTTCATCAAACGATTTAACAACTTCAACAAAAATAGGTTTCTTTGACAATAGTAATGGATTATTTTTTAAATATTCAAATCATATATTAAGTATTAATCTTAGAAATTCATCATCAGATACAACTATTAATCAAAGCTCTTGGAATATTGATAAAATGGATGGAAATGGACTAAGTGGTTTGAACTTAGATGTTTCTAAATGTCAGCTTTTTGTGATTGATTTTGAATGGTTAGGTGTCGGAAAAATAAGATTTGGTTTTTACGCTAATGGTAAAATTAATTATTGTCATGAAATTAGAAATATTAATGTTTTAACTGCACCATATATGGTAAGTCCTAATTTACCAATAAGATACGAAATATCAAGTACAGGAGGTCAAGGTTCTTTAACTCAAATTTGTTCTACAGTCATATCAGAAGGAGGTTATAATCCAACAGGAATACCATTTTCAGTAAACAATGGTATTACTGCAGTATCAATAAGTAACGTAGAAACACCATTATTAGCAATAAAAGGAAAAACAACATATAATCACCAAAATATTTTTCCTACACAAGTTTCAATTTTAGATACACAAAACAATACTTTATTAATCTATAGAATTAGATTATTTCGTTCACCAGCAAGTGATCCTGGTACATTTACATGGAATGCTGTAGATAATAATAGTTTAATAGTTTATGCAACTGCTCCTACCGGAGTTTCATATACTAATTCTATTGTCGTAGATTCTGGATATGTTTATGGAGGTAAAGGAAATATTTTATTTAGTAATTTATCCGATGTTTTTAATAATATATTTCAAATAACATCAGATATTAATAATAATTCAGATATTATTATAGTTACAGCTCAATCATTCGGATCTTCAACACCTAGTGTAGTTGCTTCATTATCATGGCAAGAAGTTCATCATTAAAAAAAAATTATTTTTTATTTTATATAATAAAAAATGTTTAATGAAATTTTAATAAATGTTATAGTAGTTCTTTTTGTATTTTATTTAGTAAGTATGTACACGAATATTTTAAAAGGTCCTTCAGGTCTTTCAGGTCCTCCTGGTCTTTCAGGTCCTCCTGGTCCTTCAGGTCCTGAAGGTCCTCCTGGTCCTCCTGGTCCTCCTGGTCCTAATACCATTCCTTTTGTAAATTCTAAAGAAGTTTTTAAAGGATTAACTTTATGTGCTATAGATAGCGAAGGAAAAGTAATACCTACAGGTGGAAATATTCCAGGTATTGTAGAGACAGATGATAAAGGTGTATCAAAATTAACACCATTTAGTATTCAAAAAGGAGGTAATGTTAATTTGATTGCTATAACTGCAACATTAGATCCTACTAGTCCAAGTTTTAAAACAGGTACAACTATTCAATTTTTTATTGGTAATAATGGGGATTACAGTATTATGGCTGCAGGTGGACAAAGTTCTATGTATTTTGAAGGAAATAATTCGTTACCTAAAACATTTTACTATTATCCAGGTAAAAATGGATTCCCAAACATTAAATTATCAAAAGGAAATACTTTTACTATTAGATTATCACAAACTACTGGAATTTTAAATAATGTCACTATTGGTGTTTCTTATTCTGATGTTATTGAACCTTTATTATGGTAAATATTAATTTCTATTTAAAGACATAGAATATATTATATGGAGCGATGCCCGAGTGGTCTAAGGGGGATGACTTAAGATCATCTGTATTCGTACTCGTGGGTTCGAACCCCACTCGCTTCATTTATAATTACGAATTTCTAAATTTTTATTATATTATATTATAATAAAAATGTATAATGATATGAATGAAAAATTATCTTTCTATTATGGATTAAGAAATGATTCATTTAAAAATTTATTATGGAACATATTAAAAAAAGGAAAATTAAAAGATCATTATATTGATTGTTTACTAACTCCCGAAGCTTTAAGAGAATATGATAAAGCTTTTACTTCTAGTACCATAACATCTTATCTAGATAAATCAACAGGTAAAATAGAAATTAATAAAATTATCAGTAATAATTATGAAACATATGAAAAACTCGGCGATGGTATATTTGATAATTTTATTGGATGGTATGCATTTAGAAGATTCGGAGAAGTTAATAATTTAGAACAAGTAAAGTTATTACATATCATAAGATCTAAATATGGTTCTAAAAAAGAATTTGCTCCTATATCTGAAAAACTTGGATTTTGGCCTTATATTTCTTCATCTGTTCACGCAAGAAATCACGAAAAGAAGAAATTATTAGAAGATGTATTTGAGGCTTTTTTAGGCGTAACTAGTTTTATTTTAGATAAGAATTTTCGTAATGGTGTAGGTTATGCTATATGTTACGATATATTGTCAAGTATATTTGATAATATTAAATTTTCTACAGAGTTTGATGAAATGATAGATTATGTCACGAAACTTAAACAAGTTTTTGATAAAATTAAAAATGTTAAAATAGAATATCAAGATAGAAAAATAGGAGACCATATACATATAATGATTTATCAAAACACACCCCCAAAAGGGGACTATAAACTTATAGGTACTGGTGTATCAACAAATAAAAAGGATGCAAAACAAAACGCTGCTAAAGATGCATTAATAAATTTAGGTTATTTAAAAAAGTAGAACATATAATTATTTATAAATGTCATCAACACATATAATAATTTTAATAGATGTGTCGTATTCAATGTCAGAACATATTGCAGATTTTGTAAAAGCTTTAAATAATTTTATGGATAAACTAAAAAATGAGAACAAATATTATAAAATAACAATAGGACAATTTAGTGCTTATTTAAAATATATTAATGTATTTACTGAATTAGATATGATAAGTAGTTTTAATGTGAATCAATTTAATATATATGGTATGACTGCATTATATGATGCAATATATGAAACTATTATGAATGTTACAAATAATCTTGTAATGAAAGATATGAATACTCAAATGTATATTATATCCGATGGTGATGATAATGCTTCTAAATATAAAAAGGAAGATGCAGATAAAATTATGAATAATGTTATCACTCAATATAATTGGAAAATTACTCATTGTCATACTGACTTGAGTATATTTAATATTCCTACTATACAATATGATATAAATGATATTTGTGATATATTCGATAAGATAAAAGTATAAAAAAAGTATATTTTTAATATAATATTATATTAAAAAAAAATGAAAGATAATATTCTTTTTACATCTGCAGGTGATAATACTACATTTTATAATTTATGGTGTTCCAAAAATAAAAATTATGATATTTTTGTTTGTTATTATGGTGATTGTAAGACTGACAAGTATAAAGAATATAGTGATTTTTATTTAAAAAGAAAAGGAAGTAAGATGCAAAATTTTTATCATGTCTGGAAGAATAACATAAATGATATTAGAAATTATAAAAATTATTATATTGTAGATGATGATATATTGATACAAACAGATGAAATTAATGAATTATTTAAATTGTTTAGTGATTTAAATGTATGGATGTTACAACCTTCATTTGATATTATTAAATCTCAAATAAGTCATGGAATTACAAAGCAAAATAAAGATTCAAGATATAGATATACAAATTTTATTGAAATTAATACACCTTTCTTTTCAAATTATGCTATAACTGAATGTATGAAAGTATATGATCCTATTTTAGTTGGTTATGGTATTGATATATTATTCTTATGGGCTTTAGGTATGAGTGAAGAAAATAAATATGTAATAGTTGATTATATATCATGTATAAATCCTAAAAGAGTTAAGAGAGAAATAAACAAACTTGAATCGGAATCCGTGAGAATAAACAAATGGTATAAAATACAGGAAAAATTTAAAATTCCAAATATAAAACATAAAAATTTTTCTATTATAAGATAAAATGAAAATTCTTATTTTATACAAAGGATATCCTAGAATCTCACATAGTTACCAAATTGTAGAAGCTAATGAATTAAACAAAAAACATGAATTAATGATAGTTTCTTTTGAATGGGAATTATTTACTAAATCTAATAATCATTTACCTTATACATTTACTTCATCACCTTTGAATGAAATCGACAACATTATTAAATTTAAACCAGATGTAATACATAGTCATTATTTAGATACAATTAATATATGTACACAATTGAGTAAACAATTAAAAATACCATTCACAATAAAAAGTCATTCATTTGATATACTTTCTAGTGATTGTAAACAATACATTAAACTCATAAATGATAATATGTATTGTTTAAAAATTATCGTATTCCCAGAATTTGTTGAACGATTATATAAGATTGGTGTTAAAAAATCCAAATTATTACCAATGTATCCTACAATAGATATAAATTTATTTATTAATTTAGAGATTGAAAATGGACCTCATATTATGAGTGGTGGAGCTTTCCTACCAAAGAAAAATATTAAAGGTTTCATTTTACTTTCTAAAAAAATAAAACAATTGTATCCAGAGAAACAAATTACTTATTATAGTGTTATGGAAAATAAAAGTTATTATAATGAAATTTTACAATTTAATAGAATACATGATAATCCTGTGAATTTTCTAACTGTTCAACCAGATAAAATGCCTATGGAATATAAGAAACATCAATGGTTGATTTATACAGCTTGTCCAAAATTAAAAACAGTTGGTAATCCTCTAATGGTAGCAGAAGCACAAGCAAGTGGTGTTGGTGTAATTATGTACAAGTTAAGAGATGCTTTAATTGATTATGTAACAGAAAATGGGTATTTATATAATACAGATGAAGAAGTCTTAGAAATAATATCACAAAATTTTGATGAGGATAAAAGAAATAAAGCAATTGAAATAAGCAAACGATATGATATGAAAGAAAAAATTAAGGATATCGAGAACGTCTGGACTTCCTAACTTTACGCGATTTCCTTTTAGATTTCTTCCTTCGTGACTTACGAGATTTCTTACGCTTTCCATCATTTTGATTACGACGACTTCGATTACGAAGACTATTAAAAATAACAGAAGTATTATTATTATTACGATTTTGATTAAGATTACGTGAACTACGTTGATGTTGCTGTTGTGGTTGTGGTAATACAGCAGGTGGTGGTAAATTCATAGATGGTGGTGAAATAGGATTTGGTTGTACACTCATTTATATATATAATTATAAAAAATAATTAATTATATTTTATAATAATAAAAAATGTTACGCTCGAGAAGAACTAGATCAATGTCAAGATTAAGATTAAGATCTAGATCACGTTCAAGAAATAAATCATCTTCATCTTCTTCTAAATATGATTTTATAATGTCTGAAAATAAAAATTATTTAGTTGATATGAATAATAATACAAATGTGTATATACGTGATACATTACAAGTTCCTAGTTTTTTAGAAATAATAAAGCGTATTAGAATTAATAAAATAACATATAATTTATGTAAATTTAATATGCACATTGAGTTTCAAAATGATTGTTTAAAATTTTCTGAATGTTTAACACTTAAAGAAAATCACAGTAGTTATAAATATGATTACGATATTGAAAAAAGTTTCTTAAAAGAAAAAATTACTAATAGGGTA
>Ga0214923_10008872_pt1 | contig 10587 bp, 5 predicted proteins | sample LL1510_MetaG_FD_177993 | JGI IMG/M metagenome (GOLD analysis project Ga0214923, IMG submission 177993) | Freshwater microbial communities from Lake Lanier, Atlanta, Georgia, United States - LL-1510 | ecosystem: Environmental > Aquatic > Freshwater > Lake | place: USA: Georgia | collected 2015-10-15
CTACACGAATGGGGCAAGGGTTTAAAAAAAAAGAAAAAAAGAAAACAAAAAAAGCAAGAAAGGCAAGAAAAGCAAGAAAAGAAACACCTAAAAAAAAAATGAAAAAGGTACTCTAATGACAACCTTTTTAACAAACAAATATAAATAAAATTATCTATATAAATAAAATTATCTATATAAATAAAAGACAAAATGGCAAATAAAGTGTTTCAACAAAGTTTAAAAGATATTTTCGATCAAAAATTGACAGGTATGATAGAAAAGAAAGCAAAAAACATATTGTTATCAAATTTTTTTGAAGATAATGATTGGAAGTCAATGGAAGTACGTGGGAATGGATTATGTTTATTTTATGCTATTATGGCTGCTGATCAGTCTGAGTACGAGTGTTCAATAAAATATGATGTAATAGAAAGTTTTAGTAAAATGGTAGTTGACGGCATAGAGAATTATTATAAGGCAAGAAAACAACATGAACTTTTAAAAATAAATGTACCAGATATTTTAAAAAGGTTTGAAGACTTTGAATTAAACTTTTTACCAAAGCCAAACTTGCGTGCCAAGCCACCGGATACTGCGTCACAAAATATAAAAGATGAATGGGACGAATGGTATCGTGGCTACCAAGTCAAGGAGGAGCGCGAGGCAGAAAATTTAGTGTATATTAAAAAAGAAATTTTTATGAATCCTGAAAAAGTAGAGAATGAAAAATTAATATTAAAAAATAAAATAAAACAAATTTTAACTTCAGAATACTTTAATAATTCGCCAGAGGATTTGTTTTTGTTTTTAGGATATGCTAATAATAGTAATATTTTATATTTTGATTATAAATCAAACACTTTAACTTTTATTTTTTATCCTTGTCTTACTGACGTTACTATTGAAAATGAAATTCCCGTATATCCATATGAGAACAATACAACAATATTATTTAATTATAACGGCCATTTTTTCCCATTGTTTCATGCTAATAATACTATAAAAAAAAATACAATTGACTTATTTAAGAAGATTATAGAAGTATATATATCATTTACTTATAACTCCGATAGCGATAACTTCATAAGAAATAAACAACCAAATATTACATTTGAAGTTGCTATACAAGAAGCAAAAACTGCTATAATAGAAGAAGTCAAAGAAGTCAAAGAAGTCAAAGATGTCAAACCAGAAAAGACACCTGTCCAAATATTATTAAAAAAAAAAATAGTAAACTATTTTAAAGAGAGAAAAGAGAGAAATAGAATAAAGGATGAAAAGGGAGGAGAATAACTATCAGTAGCAACCTTTTATTCTGTTTTGGGTATCAAACCACAACCGAATACAACAGATAAATAAACTACCTGACTACAAATTGTATACTTAGAGCAATCAGCAATAAAATTAAAATAAGTATAATATAGAATATAAAATATAAAAAGATAGTAGAATAGTATATTACTATTCTACTATTCAAGTAGTATGTGTGGTATTTTTACATTATTAAATCATAGTCAGACAAATTTAACAAATGCGATTATCGAGGAGCAAGCCAAAAAAGGCGAATCAAGAGGACCAGAGTCTTCTAAAGTACTTACCACAAATAAAATGTTTTTAGCATTTTATAGACAATCCATGAATGGCTTAGATAAAAAATCAGATCAACCTCTTCACTATAACAACAAAGTTTTGATTTGTAATGGAGTGATATACAACTACAAACATTTGTTCAAAGAAATAAATTGTAAACCAACCACAAATTCGGATTGTGAAATTATTATTCATTTATATGAAAATTATGGATTGGACTATACCTTACAATGTTTAGATGGAGTGTATGCCTTTGTATTAATTGATTATAACATTGATAAAATTTTTATTGGGCGAGATAAATTCGGTGAACGACCATTCTTTTACATATCGAATAAATCCAATTCGCCAAAATTGGATAGTATCTCAGAAAAAAATATACTTGGATTTGCGTCTACTATGAAACAATTGTATTTTTTTACACAAAACCATAAAGACCTCAATTATTATGGAGAAAATAATCTGAAAATTGAAGCAATGGATCCAGGTAGTTATATGATCTTAGAGAAATCTTCCAATGAAAAATGGTTTATCGCAGCACACCATAAGTATGAACCATTTTATCTGACACGACTTAGTCAGCATTGCGAAGAAATTAATATGACTATGATTACAAATAATATTCATGATATCTTTTTTGAAGCGGTGTATAAACGAGTTATTACAACCAATCGACCGATCGCATGTTTGTTGTCTGGAGGATTGGATAGTAGCATTGTAGCTGCCATAGTAAGCAAACTATGCGATAAACCCATTCAAACCTATAGTATTGGCCTAGAAGGATCGGAAGATTTAAACTATGCCCGTGAAGTTGCTAATTTTATCAAATCAAATCATACAGAAGTGATTGTTTCTGAAGAAGATTTTTTTGCGTCCATACCAAAAGTAATTGAAACAATTGAAAGCTATGATACTACAACGATTCGTGCAAGCGTTGGTAACTTATTAATTTCTCAGTATATTTCTGAAACCTCGGACGCAAAAGTAATTTTTAATGGAGATGGCAGCGATGAATTAATGGGAGGATACTTATATATGAATCATGCGCCAGACGCATTAGAGTTTGATAATGAATGTAAACGACTTTTGAAAGACATTAGTAGATTTGATATATTGAGGTCTGACATGTCAATTTCAAGCAATGGACTCGAACCAAGAACACCATTTTTGGATTTGGATTTTGTAAACTTTTATTTATCAATTCCAGCAAATTATAGATTTGAAACAAACAAAAAACTAGAGAAATATTTATTTAGAAAAGCCTTTGAGAGAGAGTATTTACCAAGTAACGTGTTATGGCGTAAAAAAGAAGATTTTAGTGATGGAGTAAGCAGCAAAGATCGGTCATGGTATAAAATAATTGAAGACTTTGTAAGTAAACAAAAAACAATCAAATATAATACTGAGAGTCTGTATTCTCATAATAATCCAGAAACCTTAGAGCAATTGTATTATAGAACCATTTTTGATAGTCTTTATAAAAATCAAAGCCATTTGATTCCCTATTTTTGGATGCCTAAATATGTAGATGCTACGGATAGTAGTGCTCGCTCTTTAAGTATATACGACGATGAAACTAACTACGATGGCCTATTAAAAGATGAATTATTAAATGAGGATTCTCTTTTAACAGATGAGGATGAAGATTCATTCTTAAATGATGCAGAAGCACAATTTGAGAACATTGATCTGGATAATTAACTGGATAATTAACTGGATAATTAACTGGATAATTAACTGAAAAAACGCTTTATTCGGACGAATAGTTCTTGACCATCGGTTTTACTACCATTCTTTCTTTCTTGACTGCCAATCATTGTATTCATTTTAAAAAACGCTGTAATTGCATTATTAAATTCATAGAATGGAATATTACAATTTAAATTGTTACAAAAACGAGAGGTAAGTGTTGTAATTGGTAATTCAATACTATATGGTTGAACTTTTATGTAAACAACGTTATTTTTGTCCATTTCAGGATGATACATGTCATCAATAAAACAAATTTTTGAACGAGTTGGTATTTTTGTTGTCATAAAAAAATCCGTTAATGTTTTATTATATGTGGTTCTTTTTTTTTCAATTTGAACTCCATTTATTTTGTACGCGCCAATATGACTATCAAAGAGTTCATAGTTTATTTTTTTTTCTATAAATTTAATGATCCTTCTAGCCCATTGTTTTGGAGCATTATTATTTGTATAAATACAAACTTTGTCTAATTCTTTATTTATTTTTTTTTCTTTTAAAAAGTTCATAATTTCAAAAAGATTGGGTCTAAAATATTCTGGAAATAAAGCTAATAAATACATGAACTCATTTTCAGTTAATTTTTTTTTCTTCAAAACTTCTATTGAATTACAAAATAAGCCAAATTGTTGAAAATACCCTAAGGTTTCATCTAAGTCAAAAATGACGACACGCAATTCTTTATTTGTCATAATTACATATAAGATAATAAAAAATAATTGTTAACTTGTTTCTGTTAAACTTGTTTCTGTTAAACTTGTTTCTGTTAAACTTGTTGTCTCAAAATAATAGACTAGCATTATAAATACTATAATGATTGAAAGGATTAACGTAGTAACTTCGTTTGTAGACAAATTTAATTTTTTATTATATTTGTTATAGATATCCAGAACATAGATATTAAAAAGTAAAAAAACAATCATATAACATACACTGCTCAGATAAGGATAGTTGGTTTTTTTTGAATGTATAATATAAGAGTTTACAGAATAGAACACAATTAGTATTAATAGTATGTGAATGAAAATGCTAACCATATGAGAAGAAAATATAATTTGTTTACGAGTATGCATATCCATATCCATATCTTTTGAAAAAAACATTATCAAGTAAATATAACTATTAATGAAAGAATTATAAATAGAATTATAATTATGATTCTTATTATTTTCTAGTAATTTATCTACAATTAAATTACGTTTAATAATTAATACTATCGTAGCAATAACGTAGACTGAAAGAAATAGTCCAAAACTAAAATAAACTAAACTATCAGAATAATTATCTTTGTTATAGTTTATATATAAAATCACGATTATAAAAAGTATCAATGTTAGCAGACATAATTCTTTAAAATAATTTTTTAAATTGTGAAAGGTTACTCCGCGAAAAAATATCTCGCGAATGGTTGGCATCTCTGCCTCTGTCATTATAGTTTACTATTAATTTAAAAATAGATTATAAACTTATTAAACTTATTAATCAATATCCTCTACATCGGTTTCAGGCATCCTAGAAAATAATTTTTTACTAATCAATTCAAGCTCATTCTTTTTACAATCATACTCATCTTTAGTAGCATATTTATTTGTCTCAATCCATTTCATAGTATCCGTAATCTTGGTTTGAATACTCTCTTTTTCTTCTTCCGAGAGACTTTGGGGTTCTTGCTTGCTAAGTAAATCTTGTAATTGTAAACAATACCCTTCTACATTATTTTTAGAATTGTTGGCCTCCTTAAACTCTTCATCTTCTTTTGCATAGAGTTCTGCCTCGCGTGTCATTCGCTCAATTTCTTCTTTTGAAATGCGCGATTTATCATTTGTGATAACCACATTACTACGTTTACCAGTAGATTTCTCAACTGCAACTACATTAAGAATTCCATTAGAATCAATATCAAAGGAAACCTCAATTTGTGGAACACCCCTAGGCATTGGTGGAATCTCTGTTAACATAAACTCTCCTAATTTATTATTGTCTTTTGTTCTCGCACGTTCTCCTTCAAATACCTGAATAGTAACTGCGGGTTGATTATCGGAATAAGTTGAAAACACTTGCGATTTAGTGGTTGGTATTGTGCTATTTCTTGGAATAATAATCGTCATAATTTCACCAGAGGTTTCTAACCCAAGCGACAATGGAGTCACATCTAACAATAAAACTTCATTTATTTTGGTACTTTTACTTCCCGACAATACTGCGGCTTGAACCGCGGCGCCGTAGGCAACCGCTTCATCTGGATTAATGGATTTACAAAGCTCTTTACCATTAAAGAAATCACTTAGCAATTGTTGAACCTTTGGAATACGCGTGGACCCACCGACTAACACAATTTCATCAATGTTGCTTTTAGACATTTTAGCGTCTCGAAGTACCTTTTCAACTGGTTCCATGGTGGATTTAAATAAATCAATACATAACTCTTCAAACCGAGCACGTGTAATCGAAGAAAAAAAATCCTTACCTTCACACAACGAGTCAATTTCAATTGTGGTTTGTGTGGTAGAAGACAAAGAACGCTTTGCCCGTTCACACGCAGTTCTAAGTCGCGTCATTGCTCGCGCATTGTCGCTAATGTCTAGTTTGGTTTGTTTCTTAAATTCTTTTACAAAATAAGATACTAACCGATTGTCAAAATCTTCTCCGCCAAGATGAGTATCGCCAGCCGTCGCCTTTACTTCAAAAATACCTCCATCTAAGGTTAACAAAGATACGTCAAACGTACCTCCCCCCAAATCAAATATCAAAATATTTGATTCCGCATCACTCATCTTATCAAGACCATAAGCAATTGCCGCCGCAGTCGGCTCATTAATGATCCTGATCACATTTAACCCCGCAATTGTGCCAGCATCTTTGGTTGCGGAACGCTGAGCATCATTAAAATACGCTGGGCAAGTAATAACCGCATCCGTCACTGGTTCTCCAATGTAAGCTTCCGCAATTTCTTTCATTTTAAATAAAATCATGGAGGAAATTTCTTCTGGTAAAAATTGTTTCTTTTCTCCCTTAAAATCGACCTCAATGACCGGCTTATCGCCTTCCGCGGCAATAACATTAAATGGAAAATGTTTGATGTCGGATTGCGTGGATTGTTCGGTAAATCTACGACCAATTAAACGTTTGGCATCAAAGATAGTATTTTTTGGATTTACGGAGGCTTGGTTTTTTGCGGAATCTCCGACCATTCTCTCACTTTCATTAAATGCTACATAGGACGGGGTTGTCCGATTTCCTTGATCATTGGCAATGATCTCAATTCGGTCATTTTGCCAAACTCCTACACATGAATAGGTAGTTCCTAAGTCAATCCCAATTGCGATTCGTTCTCCTTTATTCATACTGATACTACTATGTTGTAGTTTATCTTTAAATCGATTCTAAACTTATTTTTAGGGTGATGGTGATGGATCAGGGGAGTCAAGTTGGGTTAACAATGCTTGTAGTTCCGCGAATAATGCTTTTACATTTAATGGATACGTTTTGATGTTTTCCAATATTTTAAATTGGTCAGAATTATCAACCTTTGGGTTGTTCTGATATATTGCAAAAATTATTACTTTAAAATGGTCTTTATAGGTTTTTGTTGATGTCGGATAAACGGATTCAAATATTTCATTGTATAGGTTAGAAACTACTATCGGATGATTATGAAAGGCACCACACCCAAAGGCGCTAAGTATGACATACTCACAATTATTTTTAATTAGTTGGGTTAGCTGATTTATAATTTTTATTCTCATAGTGCTTACAATTTCTTTAAGTAATGCTTTATTTGCTGTTTCTATTGCTGTTTCTATTGCTTCTTTATTTTTTGCTATTTTTGCTGCTGTTATTGCATTCCTTGCTATTGTTACGGCTGTTTTAAGTTCTCCTACATATGTTTCTAGTTTCTTTACTTTTGCTGCTGCTCCTTCTGCTGCTTCTCTTGCTGCTGCTGCTCCTGCTGCTGCTGCTTTTACTTCTTCTGCTTCTGCTTCTGCTTCTGCTTCTGCGAATGCTTTTCCTACTTCTTTTTTTACGTCTTCTGCTACTTTATCATATAAAATTTTAGCATCGGCATCTGATATAGGATCTTTTGTAGTATTGTCATCTTTACCTTGTTTGTCTTTTTTGGCTATATAGAAAGGATTATAGTCTTCATCGCGATAATCGCGCGCAGCATTACGCATTTCATAGAATTGAAAAATATCATAATAATCCAACCATTTATAGTGGATTAATTGTAGAATTTCAACTGGGGGTTTGTTATCACCAGGTACAAGAGATTCACCTCTTCTAATACAAACTCTCGGCTGATCTTTGAATACTATTCCCCGATTAATACGTTGTGTCATAGTTAGGTTTCCATCGTCTTCATACGTAAAGAAATATTTATAGTTGCCTGGATTTTTCAAAGAAAGATCTGTGCGCAGCATGCTAAAATGGCAATCTGTTCTACGGAATATGTTTTCCTCTTGAGCAGACCTACCATGAGTATATCCTCCACCAAAACCGGTCGCATTTGCCATATTTAATACTGTAAACCTTTCTCCAAATATCTTTGTTGCGCTTAGTGCGGCATCAAGGGTATCTGAATTGATTACTTTAATAATACCAAACGTTGATTTATCAATCTCCTTCCACTGCGATTTTTCTTTAAAACGTATCATATTATAGTGAGCAATTTCATGGTAAGTCATAGTATTAAACGTCGACGCAAAAGCACACAACGTTTCTTGTAATACACATTGTCTTAAAAGTCTTGACCATCTTTCATTGTTAATGACGCCTTCTTTTGTAGTATAAGAAATTTTTGGTTCTTGTCCATACTGGTCAATCATTGGTTGAACTGGATCGGCTGTATCTTTTTGTTGTTGTAGTTGTTTAAATTTATTTGATATCTCAGTAAAATTCTTTTGTTCAAAATTTGTACCTTGTCTTTCAGGAATACTAGTATGAATTTGTTTAATGATGTTAGCATTTGCTTTTCCTATATTACAACAAAGTTTTAAATACTCTCCAGAAATTTTAGTTCCTATTAGTGTATAATCAGCAGGGTTTACTTTTTCGCCTTCTAATGTTTGTTTAAATTCATCTTCTAATGCATTTAGATACTTATGGTGTTGAACCATAAGTTTGTTTGGATAATATATAAATGTATATGAATTTCCGTATGATTCTGGGGCTTTATTTCTTTGATAAAAAATGTTTTTTTCTTCTTGTGTTTTTAGTTGTTTTCGTGCTTTATTATACTCATACATTTTTTTGTGATATTCGTCATCGTTCAGTGTATTTTCTTTGATAAGTTTATGACCAATCAATTGAGTATACGCGCCTATTACTTTTAAATCGGCTGAACCATCGTCATAAAAATACCAAGTTAAAGATTTAGGATCTTTTATAAAATAAACATAGTGTCCAGCACTGCCTTTAGTATTAATTCCAATCAATTCATATATAAAATTATTAATTATTAATGCTTCATCTGGTATTAATTGTTTTTGAGTCTTTGATATCGGCAGAATTTTTGCGTCTATATCTTCTTTGCCATCTTCCAAAAAAAATGTATGTCCTTTAGTAAATCCAGTCATTGCTAATTGAAAAATAATAGGAAAATTATAATTTTGAATCTTATAGTTGCATCTCTCGCGCGATTTAATAGTCAAATCGGTAGTATTAAAAAATTTACTAATTTTTGCAATATTTTCCGTTGTATTCTCATGGTCTGATGGTATGCGAATAATATAGTCAAATTCGTTACATTCATTTTCAATTGCGTCTTTAGGGTTTTCACTAGGTTCTTGTTTTACAAATGCTGCTTTCGAATATATATTTTCTAATAATGCTTGTAACCATATTTGTGAGTCATTAAATACGCCTCCCTTAACAAGAACACCCTCAGGCACAAAGCAAGCATTCGTTTGATTATATTCACCTAAATTATATGGGTCTGTCTTATCCATCTTATCAACAATTTTATGTATATTTTTTCTAATATCTTCATTATCATTATAGAATAATGTGTCAAATAGAAACGCATTTCTATGTATTAAAAATATCATTAAAAAACCATCAAAAAAACAAGAATTAGATGCCCAGTATGCTACTTTATACTCAGTGATTGATTTCGTATCATAACCAATTTCTTTATTCGTATTGTTGTAAGAATTGGCGTCAACCTCATTTGTTACACGGATCCTAGAGGTTACCAATTCGGCATTGCTATAACGTTGTCCGCCTGTTACTTCTGGCGGTGGTTGTGGTTTTGGATTTGGTGGTCCTGGTCCTGGTCCTGGTGGTGGCAGCCGTACCGGGTCAGGCAAAACCGCCGGGTCCAGTCCGTTCAAATATAGATTTTTTGCGGAATAAAAATCACTTATAATTTGTTTACCTTGAGCATCTATATTGGAGAATATTGGAAATACTCTTTCCTGAAATGCTTTAGATATACCACCACCAAATTCAAGCTGCATATTTGCGGCATTTACTAAGGCAGTAATTGGATCCGTAGAATTTAATTTGTTATAGTCATCCGTTGCCGTAAATAAACTTTTATCACTAAATTGTACTATTTCTGTAACATTTGGATGGGTTTCAAAAAATGTTGCTAACGTGGCTTTAAAATTATCATCTTTTATTTCACTTTTATAACCAACCGCAAACAATACATAGTTAATAGAACTTCTTTTAAAATCATTAAAATCATTAAAATATTCAGAAACGCCCTGAAGTAAAAGTGTATACAAGTCATTTTTAGTAATTTTTAAATCTTCAAAAAATATGTTTCCGCCAATAATAGGAAATGCGATTTTTGTAACACCAAATTTATTCGCCAGATATAAACAATTGTATACACTATTTTTAACAGATTCTTTCGATAAATATTGCTTGGTATTCATAACTGCAGGAGCAGCCTGAATTATATATTTAATATTACTCTTAAATGAGAATACAGGTTGTCTGTTTTTATCTAATGTATACTTTGTATTTTCCTTATAGTTATATTTTGGTTCTGTTCTATAGAAATCTAAATCCACAATCGAGGCAGACCCTGGAGGAACATAATCTTTTTGATCCCCCGCCTTTATATCAGTTTTTAAAACAGATAAATGATTCTCAAGAAACGCAGAATCACTTGCTTTTGCAAAAATTGCATTTTGTTGTTCTTCAGTTATTCCTTTAATTTCTTTAATTTCTTTAATTACTTTGGCTTTTTCTGCCGCTTTTTGTGCGTCTGCTGCTTCTCTTGCTAGTCTCTCTGCGTCTGCTTTTTCTGCGGCT
>Ga0214923_10008873_pt1 | contig 10586 bp, 7 predicted proteins | sample LL1510_MetaG_FD_177993 | JGI IMG/M metagenome (GOLD analysis project Ga0214923, IMG submission 177993) | Freshwater microbial communities from Lake Lanier, Atlanta, Georgia, United States - LL-1510 | ecosystem: Environmental > Aquatic > Freshwater > Lake | place: USA: Georgia | collected 2015-10-15
CAGTCGTCTTTTTGTAATGAAGTCACGTGGCGCCATTCCGGTTTCTCTGTCGTGAAATTAAAGACGTACATCGGATGATCACCGGTGACATTGATCGTTTTGTTCCATAAATGAAGATGGTACATATCACGGTGAATACCGAGAACATTCTTATGGATCTGAACAACGGTTTTCCATAGTCCGGTGTGGGTCCGTACACGAGCACCGATCGAAACATCCTGTATTTGGGTCCACCCGGATTGAGTGAGGACACGCGTTCCGGAACAGAAACAAGAAGCCATCTGACTGTGCATGGTTCCAGCGGAAAAGAGAGTTGGTGTTGCATGGATAAGATCGCCCTGTCTCAAAAAACGAAAAGTCCTTTCCACACGTTCCCAATCATCACGATGGATAAAAAGAGCGATGCGGAACCATAGATGATCGAGACGTTCGACCATTCCTTCATGATTGCGCATGAGATAACTTCTGGAAAGGGTTCTCCATCCAAAGACAGTCAGTTGAAACGGAGTGGATGTGGTACATACCCGATGATAGATTTCTTGGATCCGGTCTTTTTCTTTAAGGAGGAATGTGTAAAAATCGGGATGGAGTAGTGGCCTTGTGTTACCGTTAACATCTTTATTGGTCTGGAGTTTGTGAACGACATCAAAAAAATCGGACGGTGTTTTTTCATCGTGTTCTTCTAACAGTAGTTTGGTAGCGATTCTATCGTAAACATCATTACGATGTGATTCAGAAGTGAGGATCTGAATGAGGAAAGAACGCATGGTTCCTTTATCGACAACCTGTTTCGGAAGACCTTTGCTTTTTATCGAGGATCGTGTCGACATTATTAACTCCCCATAATTGAAGTTGTTTTTCCATACTGATCATAATCCTCCTGTCTTTCTTTGTCGAGATTGGTATATTTAAATCCTGTTGACAAGAAAAAAAAAATGTCCTTCATTTTTTTTCCTACCATCTTATCAACTGTAACCAACCGCTTTACAGAATTATTTCATATGATTTAAAGATAAATCATGTCTTTAAATCACTAGTAACGTTTTTATCATTTTGGTTACAAGCCTGTACAGATTAATTTCGTAAATAGCCTGTCATATTTTTTTTTAAATGTTCAAAGGTGTATTCATAGATTTGTGCAGTGAGGGAATTCATGGAGTAGGATATCATGAAGGATGTTGGCGTATTCTCGTATTTCGAATTGTGCATGAGAATCGGAACGCAGTTGTACAAAATGGAGGAGGGCCTGGAGACTCACTGTCCAGATGCATTCGGTGTAGATGCTTAGAGGGAGGATGATACGCGCTTGTTCTTTTGCGATCCCATTATCGAGGAGTTGTTGATAAACGGTTTGTATGGACTGAATCGCCGTGAAATAAAGATCATGCTGTTCGGTCTGGTTTTCAACGAGACCATCACTTCCTTGTTTATTGTTCAGACTCTGTTTTCGCCACGATTGTGGAATATAGAAATCATTCATTGCAATGTACCTTCCGGATATCTCATTCCATCCATGCAATGGGAATTGAGCCGGACTGGACCATTCACAACCAATGACGTGTTTGTACCATTGTCGCATAACGAATTCCGGAGCTCGAATATGAAATCTAAAAAACACGTGTCGGAAGGGACTCGTGTGTCCGTGTTGCATGAGATAATGCAGTAAACGACCGTCCTTCTCCTCATCAAACGATGATTTCTGGTTACCGAATGATACACGTGCGGCGTTGACAATGGTCAGTTCATCACCAAAACGATCGAGATAACGGATGAAACCCTTGTCCAGAACGGGATACTCCTTTTTCATCACCTTTCATATACACCATCTTCCTCCTTATATCTTGTAACAGCTCTTGAGCTCTTTATAATCATAAAATTTTAATAGCGAGTTCAAGCGGTTACAAGCATGAAATTGGGGTTATAACCGCTTGAATATGATTTAAAGATATTTTAATTCTTTAAATCACTTTCAAGTTTTATGATTTTGGTTCTTTATCTATCATTTATATACATACGAATCATCGTGTCCAATGCTGGAGTAAGAGTCGTACACTATCACGGATATTCAGAATATTGGGGTATGATTTTTCCAATCGAGATGTATCAAGATGATTATTAGAACGTTCGGATAGCAACACATGATTCTGTTCATCATTGGTAAAATTTTTCCATGTGAAATCAGGATCTACATAGGCTTTGTACATCGTGAGGATCTCATTATGCTCGATTGTTCCTGGATTTGTTAGATTGATCGTACCCGTCACTTGTTTTTTCACCATGTCGATGAGAACAGGAATCATATCGGGTAAGACAGTCATACTATTCTGTATACTACATATGTATTCATAATGTACAATCTTGGTAATGAAATTTCTTTCGTGATGATAACCCACGATGGGCATCCTGATTCGGACGTTCAAAACAGTGTCGCTATAGAAGTGCAACAATCGATCCGTGAATCCTTTCACGACAGAATAACTACTTCCGAAAAAGTCTGGTTCATCATTCTCATTGTACTGTTTATCGTGAACAAGATTATTGAAAATACAACCCGTTCCGAGATAAGTCAGATGAATATTGTATTTCTGACACAAGATGGTCATCACTATAGGAGCGTATAAATTATCCCGTACATTGATCAATAATCTATCTTTGTGTTCTAAATAATCGATTGTTGGATGACCGGGTCCGTGTGTTCTACCGATAAGACATAGTACACGATCCGGTGTATGTTCCAGTAACATCCGTTCCACCTGGACCTCATCATCTGCACGTCCTTCCGCTTCGATCACTACTTCTTCCATTTCTCGTAAACGTGAAGTGATCATTGACCCGATCCATCCTCTGCTACCATAAACTAACCATTTCATTTTATCATCATCATTGTGTACTCTTTAATACATATTCACAAATGGTCGTCGCATTTTTAGAAATTCACTTCAACAAATGACATTTTCGTAATTCTTGAAATGACTATGAAAGTTTGTTTTAATGCAACGATCCATTTATTACAGGAAAATGTTTTTATTTATCGACGGATTGGACCTTGGGATTCCATAGTTTGACTTTCAGAACCTTGTTATTCTCATCATCCGTATTGGTGTTCCCACTGATGACACGGAGGAGATCCTGTCTCGCCTCGGGCGATAATTCATGTTTCTGCAGAAACGATTGCAGAACAGACTGTGAATCGCCTTTTCGTCGATTGGGTTTCATCACCGGGAGGAGAACGAGTTCCTGGAATCGCAGACCGGGATGATCATTGTCCTTCATATACTGCAATAACTGTTTCTCCAATTGCATCATCTGTTTGCGGATTTCTTTCGTGCGCGTCTGGAATCGTTTACGGAATAATTGGACTTCTTTCTGAATCGCTCGACTCTCCATGTACAATTCCTTGTATGTTGATATAAGCGGTACAATATCTTCCTGATGCTCCATCTAGTTTTTTTGTTTATCATTCTGATAAGTCTTTAAGTTTCTTATCACCAACCGGGAACGGGACCGAATTTATGGAGATAGGAATCGGCGAGACGGATAAAGAGATCCATCCATGACCAGATGACGTCACGATCGTTTTCATCGAGTTTGTCGGACAACCACAATTCCTTGAAATGATTGATCTTGTTCTCGGCGAGATTACCACCGGTGTACAAGATCGTGTTCTCAATAAAAAAACTCTGGTCACGTAAACGGACCTGTTCTTTAAATGGGAGGAGATCTCTGATGAAACGGCCGATGATATGACAGACCGGGATCTGGTCTTTAATAAAAATGCGGATGAGCACGAAATCGGGTTCCATAGGAAATTGTTCAATCAACTCATCCAGAAATTTCACTAATTGAGTACGAAATTCTTGCATTATCATCAGCTTCTCGTCCATTTTTATCCTATCGTCCTTTATTGTTTAAGCTTAAAGACATTGAGAATATAAAAGAAAGAAAATGGTGGTCATGACTCGTTCTTCCTCATCTGATAATAAGAAGAAAAGACATGGAAACATTGTCCTTCAAATCATGAAGAAACCACAGGATGATGATAATGATCAGAGTAATGATGATGAGGATGATGATGACGAGGAGGAGGAAGAAGAGGAATTCGAGTTACCAGATTATATCCTGAATGATCCATCATTGAAGAAACAGGCGGACAAGATTATCGATCATATCAAGAACGAGTCACCGTCGCTTTCTGATATTCTACAAAAAAAATTTCGAAAAGAACATCGAGCGGAATTATTCGAGCTCTATATGATATATGATACCATCATGCCTCAGACTCCAGAGCGCATGGCTCTTAGAAAGCAATTGGTCAAACTCATTCGTCAATATGAGATGGAATTCCAAGAATACAAGAAACACAAAAAGACACTGCGTCTTTTTGAAGAACAGGTCCAATTCAAAAACGACATTACAGATATCCAGTACGGGATTCTGCAATTAGACGCCACTCATGACCAGAAAGAAGTACTCTTTCGCAAATTCTTTGAATTGAAAGAAAAGGATGAAATGGATGAAGAGTATTTCAAACTGAAGAACTGGTTACAACAGGCTCTTTTGCTCCCTTTCGATCGGATCAAGACGTTTCATGATCTATCAACGATGCAACTGACCAGTGTATTGCAGCGCATACGTGCAAAGTTAGACCAGGAACTATACGGAATGGAGACTGTGAAGGAACAGTTACTGCTATTTATCCACGGTAAAATGCTGACCCCCGATATCAAGGGTTGTTGTCTCGGTCTCGTTGGACCTCCCGGTGTCGGTAAATGCATGCATCCAGACACACCCGTTATTCTCCACAATGGTAAAATCGTTCGTGTCCGTGATCTCCGTATCAACGATCAGCTCATCGGTGATGATGGTTCATCTCCCGTCACTATTCGGACGTTATGCAGTGGTACAGAAGACATGTACAAGATCTGTTCTATCGATGGAATGAACTACATTGTGAACAAGAGCCACATTCTCACATTATACGACACACAATCAAAGACAATCGATGATATTCCACTCATCAAACTACTGGAGGACAAGGATGCTCTGTCTCATAAGAAAGGATTGCGTGTTTCCATTGACTGTTATTCGGAACGTGTTGTCCCATTCCCTCCGTTTCACGTGGGTTACTTTTACGGGAGACACAGTGGAAATAGTGATATTATACGGTATCTACAGCGCTTCCGACAAAAAATACCTTCCTTGTACATCAAAAACACGATATCCACGCGTCTCTTATTCCTCAAAGGCTTCCAACAAGCTCAGAAAGATCACGGTGACATCACAAATCCCTTCATCCTCCGACAAATCGATTATCTAAAACATAGTATCTGTGCATCGATGAGTGACGACAACATCATTGTCATGAACGATAGACGATGGAAACTATGCACAATCACGGAGATCCGTCCATTAGGAATCGGAGAGTATATCGGATTCACACTGGATACAGAAACGACGAACGGACGATTTTTATTACAAGACGGAACGGTGACACATAATACAACGATCGCACGATCATTAGCGGCCGTTCTTGATTTTCCGTTTGAACAGATAAGTTTTGGAGGGATTCACCAGACCGAATTCATCAAGGGCCATGATTACACGTACGTCGGATCACGTCCGGGAGAGATTGCAAAATGTCTCATGCGGATGAAGTACAAGAACGGGATTCTCTTTTTGGATGAATATGAAAAGATTAGTAATAATTCGGAGATTGTGTCTTCATTACTGCACATCACCGATTTCGCACAAAACCATTCTTTCCGTGATAACTTTTTCAGTGAATTATCATTGGATTTATCACGCATCTGGTTTGTTTACTCGATGAATGAACTACCAGAAGAAAAAGCACTGCGTGATCGCATCTACTCCATTCGAGTACGTGGGTATAACGACACAGAGAAAATCCGGATCGTCTCCGATTACCTCTTACCACGTCATCTTGTCAATCTGTCAGGGAAGGTATCATTCGAATCGGATGATGTGGTACGCAGACTGATTCATCGTCTTTCTGGAGAGGATGAAAAAGGGATCCGTACACTCGAAAACGCTGTGAAAAACATTTTGCACAAAATATCGTTTCTCGTAACAAATCAGGATAAAATCACCGTATCGTTTCTTCCTTCATCCCGTTACTTTCCATTCCATTATCCAGTCACTCTCAATGACTACCTGATCGATCTATTTATTAAAGACTTTCATACGGATCAGGACAAAGTCATGTCCATGTTTATCTAATATACACACATTCTTGAAATACGCTCTATCCATTCCAAACAGGGTTGTAGCCATAAAACTTTAATAGTGATTTAAAGACAAGAGATGATTGTATACCAAAAATGGTATTTGCATACTCTGTACGAATCTCTTTAATCATTTAAAGAAATGGCCTATCTTTAAGTCATTTTAGAGATTCGTACAGACTGTGAGTACTTGGATTGTCAAGACAGGGTTGTAACCAAAATCATAAAATTTTATTAGAAGTGATTTAAAAATATATGAAAATTCTTTAAATCATTTATAATAAAATTTTATGATTTTGGTTTACAAGCATGTGTCAAGCTACGATTTTTGGTATATACACCCTGAATTCTCCAAAAAACAATCATGTTGGTTTAAGAAAATACGTTCTTCTAATGAGAAACAATTATGGAAGTGAGACTCAATAACAAGGTTTATATTCAAGCCGAAGAAATCGTCCGTATACATCCTGAGATTTTCAAAGAAGGTAAGAAGAAGGCGCGCCAAATACTTGAATTCAAACGCATTCCACAAGATGATTATATCTTTGGGTCGAATGTCAAAACGGGATGGCGAGTGTCTACCAAAGAGAATTGTAAAGCGAAATTACTTATTACTAAATCATGGCTCGACGAATATCTTAGATCATCCGCTCCAAATCAAGAATCAACTCCTAAAATACACTCAGAGGCCACGATGTCAGATATAATAGACGCCCCTCCGATTTTAGATCTGACGGAATCAGAGAAATTCAAAGATCATAAAGGGAAAATGTTGGACATCGAAGTACGAGGGGAACGTGACGATGAAGGTTGTTTCTTCCGAGTTAAAGATGTGGCCAGATGTTTCAATGACATCCGATGCCAAGATCATATTTTAGATGCAAAATCTGGGTACAATAAACAAGATCATTTTCTGTTTTTCTACCGTCCCCGAAACTCGGGGACGGTACAAAGTTCTCCAGATAAAGAAAAAGAATTGTTTCTCACATACCTTGGGATGCTTAGATATCTGTTTGTCTCGAGAAATCCGAATGCAAAGGTGTTTCAAAGATGGGCATCCAAGATCCTTTTCGCTATGCAGATGGGGACGATCGAACAGAAAGAATCCGTTGGAGCAGAACTATTTGGTGTCTCTTCTCAGATCGTATCCAAATTCTTTGGAACGTGCTGTGTCCGAGATATCCCCATGGCATATTTAATGAAATTGACCGAACCTCTTGAATTCATGACCGTTCCTTATGGTGATCATAAAGATTGGTTGGTGGTAAAAGCGGGACAACACGGTAAAGAGGAACGGAAGACGGGTGTGGTTGGTCGTCTGAAAGGTCATGTTCAAGAGTTCAAAGAGTTCAAGGATTCTATCGAATATATGCATTTTGTGTTTGTCGATCCCATGTATGTGAGTGATGTAGAGACAAGAATCAAAGAATATTTTTCAGAATTCAAAATGGATTATGGAAGTAAAGCCGAAGTGTACCTCGTCCATAAATCCAAATTGGAAGATGTGAAAAAATTCTTCCGACAATTGTCCATTGAATACAGTGGGAATCACGCGGATATCCAACGAGAACACGATAATACAAAGTCGCGTATGCATGATATGGAGAAAGAGAACCGTCATCTCAAAGAAATGATGGAACAGAAAGAATTGTACTATACAAATATAATGGAAAAAACACAGATAATAATCGATAACCTGCAAGAACGAGTTGCAGAACAAGCGGAAACCATTCGAACACATGCATCAACGATCAAAGCATTTATTACACGATTGATCCCAGGTACTCAATAAAAATTTTAGTTGGAAAGAAGTAAAAAAGTGAGACTTTTCCATAGTAGACTTGGAAATGCAGCCATCTAGTAAGAAAAGCGTGTCGTAAGCGTATCTTTTATTTTCATACATACCAAAAAATTGTACCTTGGATTGCACAATCTGTACGAATCTCTAAAATGACTTAAAGATAGGCCATTTCTTTAAATGATGAAAGAGATTCGTACAGGGTATGTTGGATTGTCAACGTACCATTTCTGGTATACTCTATTTGAGATGGTAATTCTTTAAATCATTTATAATAAAACATGCTTTAAAGCGGTTACAACCCTGATTCCATAATCGTAATGACTTTACAATGTTTTATGTAATTGGCTTAAAGATGTAATTGGCTTAAAGATTGAACATAAATTATTGAAATAATTGCACTACAGCCTGTACGAATCTCTAAAATAATTTAGAGATAGGTCATTTCTTTAAATGAATAAACATATTCGTACAGGCTGTGATAGTTTGAGGCGAAATTGTTCGACGCTATACCAAATCATGATTGGCTTAAATATATTTATGATATATTATAATAAATATATGTCAAAGACCGAAATAAAAGAGATCATTGATGCATTTAATAATCACAAGTACTATTTACATGTCAGAGATATATATGATCGATCAGAGTATCCAAATAAATGGTCGAGAGACAAGATCATGTGCACATTACAAAAAGCATTTGAAAATGGTTATCATGGTATGCATTTCATTCCTTATGAATTTGAAAGTATAATCGATCGTCTATTAGATGAATATCTAGGTCCTGATCACTATATGGCTTACAGAACTTGTAAAATACACGGGATGCTAATTTTACAACCAAATTATCATAAACTTGCTATAGCACCACAACGTGTCTTGAAAGAGTCGTACAAAATAAATCATAAAATACATGCATGTCAAGAAATAAACGAATATGCAGACTTCTGTTATGAAGAATGATCTGTTACGCTTGTAACAACCGCTTTAAAACTTTTTCTAAGTATATTTAAAGAATTAACATAAATTCTTTAAGCCATTAACGTGCAAAATTGTAAAGCGGTTACGAGTATGTGATCTGTTAACAACAATTACTTCATTCACAGTCTGTACAAATTATGCGGAATGATTTAAAGAAATGAGTTATATTTCTTTAAATGAATTTCATCCTTCATACAGGATTAATTGATATTGAAACGATCACAGATATCGGCCCATTGGATCATGAAAGAACACTGCACGATATCCCAATCCAAGAACGTCTTTTTATTTTCCAATGATACAGACGGATCGAACCAATCACATTTCTCAATAAACTTGAACCATTGTGGACATGAAATGGGGTGTGATTCTGATCCGAGTACACAGACTGGAATTGGTAGACGTTTCAGAGCGGGTAATAAATACAGATGGCGACCAATGATGAGTTTACGGATATGCAGTAATGAACACAAATGCACCATCTCCTCATTGAGAAATTTATCGACCTCCTCTTGACCTTGGACACTCTTGATGCGTGTTGTTTTTGTGGGACTCGTGATCTCAAACAGGAACAAAGAGGGAGGATCGATTCGTCCATCAAGAAAATACATATTGTGGATATTGAGTGTCTTGCGATTTGGATCATGTAATGACCTATTTTTAGCAAGATAACAATTCAGATTCCATTGTCGCACATCTTCCATGATACGAGATCGTGTCTGGTGAACATCATCCAAATACACCTGCAATGTCTGTACATGACTCGAAAACACATTGACAAGATGGATCGTGAAGCGTTTCTGTCCGAGACAGACACCATACAAAATAGCTTGTAATAACGCCTGTTCCATCCAATCCTTGGCCTTGGATGCTTTGATCTCGTACACCACAAGTGACTGATTTTCCGATGATGGTATAACAGCGTCTGCGATGCCCGTCACAAACGCCATTCCCAGATTGTACTGTGTCTTGATCTGTTTATGTGGACGGATCGGTTCAACATGCACGATAATCTCTTTCCAATGATTTGTGATCTGTGTCATGAGATTTGTAGAGAGATTCACAAATAATTTATGTTGTTTCGCCAGCAAACACTTTGCATATAGATAACATCCTTTCATCTGAACCGCTGCTGAATAAGGATGAGATTGGATGTATCGGATATAATTGGTACGCAGTGTCATGATTTGTGGGAGAAACGCCTGATACAATGCATCTTCATTGGCGGACACAAGCAATGATTTTGCGTCCATCCACTCATTGGTCCAGTACGTTAGCAAGAGTGTTTCAAAAAGGATACCGATGAATGTAGCTTCTTCTTCCGTCCTGATCTGTGTCTTGATATTTTTAAGGTTGGTGGATATAATGGGATGTTTTTGGACGAGATGACTCTGTTTCTTGAGGAACCGTCGTGTACTGAAGGACAGGATCTGTAGACGCAAGATTTCTGTAATACCCTGTTCTTTTTCGAGCATGAGGCGTTTGTTAAAAACGAGATCCTCTGTATTCTCTATTTGATAGGGACAATTCTTGTAAAATTCAAGGATGGGCCTTACATGATT
>Ga0214923_10008874_pt1 | contig 10583 bp, 8 predicted proteins | sample LL1510_MetaG_FD_177993 | JGI IMG/M metagenome (GOLD analysis project Ga0214923, IMG submission 177993) | Freshwater microbial communities from Lake Lanier, Atlanta, Georgia, United States - LL-1510 | ecosystem: Environmental > Aquatic > Freshwater > Lake | place: USA: Georgia | collected 2015-10-15
CTTATGACCGTTACAATTTCCTTACTCTCGACCCCAACTTCAGAGTTCGTAATCCCCGTGGGCGACCGCGGCTACGACCTTGTTGGCGCACCTAAGACGATCACGTCTCGTCTCTTGCTCAACGCGAGCAAGACCCAAATTTTGGCTCAGGCGGTATTAGTACCCGGAGCATAATTAAATAAGTTTCTTCACCGCGTCCGGATACACGGTGGAGAATTTGATTCATCAGCACGTGCGATGAATCGAGAGGAGTTAGGAAACTAATTCCAAGCCGACCTACGGAAATTCCGTAGATCGACTATCGAAAGGAAACAAATGTCTACAAAGACAACATTCAAGCGCATCGCGCTTGTAGCTGTTGCAGCTTTGGGCCTCGGAGTGGTTTCAGTTGCACCGTCATCTGCACTCATTTCTGGTCTAACTCTTACCGTCAACAATGGCGGAACAGCAACAATTCGTTATGGTGAAACTGCAAAGATTGATTCAGATACAACCACTGGTGCATCATTCACAGTCTCAGCACTTCACACAAACCAGAGCGATACAACAACAGTTGCGTTCTACTTGAAGTCAAAACCTTCAACAGCGACTTCAACAACTGCGTACCTATCGGTATCTGATACAACAACTGCTGGAACTCGCGTTTGCTCAGGCGACCGTGGTGCATCAGGTTGCACACAGATCAACCGCAACAAAAATGGAAGCGGTGGAGTTGCATATGCTGCGGCGACTGATTCTACAACAGCAGGAACACCTGTTCGCATTGTTGCTGGTCAAACAGCTGGCGACATCGGAAACGTAGGAGCAACATTCAATCTAGCTCTTGACACCACAACTTCTTCTGGTTGGGTGGCAGGAACCTACACATATACCGTCATTGCGACTACCTACAGCAACAACGGGTCAGATTCATATACTGTTTCATCAACTTCATCTGACGTGAGCATTGTTGTAAGCAAGAATGCATCACAGTCAGTTGCTCCAGTAGCATCTACTGCAACTGCATATATTGATGCATCCGGTACTCCTACTGCTGATGCTGCGGTTTCAGCTGTTTCAACAGCAGATACAACAGTAGATGCAGTCATTTATGTAAAGATCTTCAACGCCGCGGGCGAACAGTCGGGCGTTCAGGACTCAATCACTGCAACGGTAACTGGCGCTGGTCTCGTAAGTTTTGATGCTACAACTTATGGAAAGTCAATAACTTACGCAGGAACAGGTGGCCCTTACACCATCTCAGTTCGTGGTGATGGAACTGCAGGAGCTTCTTCAATCGCTGTTTCAACAAAGAGCGGTGCTTCATGGACGAAGACTCTTACCTTCTACTCAAAGGCTGCAAAGACAATCACAGCAACTGTTGCAACACCAGTCCTCGGACTTGGTGCTAATACTTCGGCTGTATCAGTTGCGGCAGTTGACGCAAACGGAACTAACTGGACAGGTACTGCATACATTGTGGCATCAGCAGCAGCAGATGCACTCGTTGGCGGATCAGCAACAACTCCAGTTGCTTGCGCAGCGTGGAACGCTGATGACGGCATCCTCTGCCCAATCACAACACTCATCAATGGAACTGCAAAGTTCAAGGTGATTGATGCATCAACAGTTGCAGCTGCAACAGCAACTTCAAACGAAGTTACTGTTACTGTTTCAAACGCAGCTCCAGCTTCTGTGAAGCTTTCATTCGATAAGGCAACATATGCTCCATTCGAGAAAGCAACAATCACATTGACACCTCTTGATAAGGACGGGAAGGCAGTTGCTAAGCAAACTGCAGCAGCACTCGTCACTACAGCAGGTATCACCTCAACATATGCATTCTCAGCAGGCAGCGATACATTGACAGCTGCGGGCGGAATCACAACTTCAGCTCTTACAGGAGTGAAGAAGTACACTGTTTACATGCCAGGAACAGGTGACATTACGATCACTGCTACAGGTGGAACAGCACTTCCTATCTCAGGTCAAGTTGCAGTAACAGCGACAGCTTCTGTTGTTAACTCATCAGTTGATGCAGCTACAGATGCGGCTAACGAGGCTACAGATGCAGCTAACGCAGCTACAGATGCAGCTCTTGCAGCAGCAGATGCAGCAGATGCAGCAACAGCTGCGGCTCAGGATGCATCAGATGCAGTTGCAGCACTTTCAGCAACTGTTGCTAAGTTGGTCGCAAGCCTCAAGGCTCAGATCACTTCATTGACTAACCTAGTCATCAAGATCCAGAAGAAGGTCAAGGCTTAATTAGCCCCCTTTAACTGAAAAGATCAGAACCGAATCCCGGTTCCCCTTCGGGGGGGGCCGGGATTCGGCCTTTCTTTAGTTAGGATTAGGGCATGAAAGTCGACGCCACAGAAAAATTTCTAGCAAAACTCCTTGGACTCGCGGGGGCATTTACAACAATTTTTCTAATAAGCGGAAGTGTCACAGATCCAGTCAACGCGCCGAAAATGGTTTCCCTCGGGGTACTAGGAAGTGCTGCTTTTGCAACCATTATTTCGTCAAAATTGCGAATGTTCTTAGCAGAACACAAAGTTGCAATTTTCTTAGTAGCTGTCTTTTTCTTGTTTATGTCAATTTCTAGTTTTGCTAGCCAGTCTCCTTTGACCCAACTTCTGTATGGTGCATACGGTCGAAATAATGGACTTCTCACTTACTTATTTTTAGGATTGATTTTCCTGTCAGCAATCTGTTTGAATTCGCAAGAGAGTTTTAGATCTCTTTTTACCGGCTTCTTTCTCGCAGGTACCATTAATATTTTTTATTGTCTTTGGGTGATTGTTTTTGGAGATTTTATAAGTTGGAATAATCCATATAAGAGCCCTTTAGGTACTCTGGGAAATCCGAACTTTATCGGTGCTTTTCTCGGAATGTTTTTTACAGTTTTGATTTCTGTAATCCTTGATAAAGAGTCCAGGAAGGCCTTAAGATATTTTGCGTTAATTTTGACCCCGATTTGCGCCTTCGAAATTGTGCAAACACATGCTATTCAGGGAAGAGTTGTCGCAGTGGCGGGCTCTAGCTTAGTAGTATCTCTTTTCTTGCGCGCTAAGGCTAATCGATTGGTCCTGATCTTGTATTCGGCAGCTACCTTTATAGTTGGAGCGTTTGCGCTAGCAGGTGCTTTTCAAATTGGTCCTTTAACTGCTTATATTTATAAGACTTCAATTTCTTTACGTGGACAGTATTGGCTAGCAGGGTGGAATACTGGTCAGAGCCATCCACTTACAGGAGTTGGGATGGATTCATTCGGAGATTGGTATCGTCGAATGCGAGATTCACATGCCCTTGAGTTGCCCGGAGTGAATACAGTTGTAAACGCAGCACATAACGTCCCAATTGACATCTTCGCATTTGGGGGATGGGGACTTTTTATCACATATTTATTTTTAATAGGCTTAGCAGGTTTATCAATCGTCAGAGTTGTTTTAAGAAGAAGGGATTTTGATTTAATTTTTACTTGTTTTGCGACTATCTGGGTTGGTTATCAACTCCAATCAATAATAAGTATCAACCAAATCGGATTAGCAGTTTGGGGATGGTTGCTCAGTGGTGCCTTAATTGCATATGAAAGAGTCACCCGCAATAACTCAAAAGAAAAATCTGATCAAACTGAAAGTTCACGCAAAACGAAATCGCTCCAGGGCGCCAGCGTTTCTCCAAGCGTATTCCTGACCGCGACTTTAGCGGGGTTATTAGGATTTTTGACAACACTTCCTCCCCTGACTTCAGATGCTAAGTGGCTCAATGCATCAAAAGCTCGGACAGTAGCAGCTTTAGAGGAAGCGCTGAAACCTTCTTACTTCAATCCGCCAAATTCTACAAAATATTTTCAAAGTATTCAGGCCTTAGAACAAAGTAATTTATTTGACCTCTCACACAAGTATGCATTGCAAGCTACTATTTGGAATCCGGATTGTTTTGAATTTTGGAAAGTTCTGTATTTCCTGAAGAATTCAACTACCGAAGATAGAGCTAATGCGGTTGCAAATATGAAAAGACTTGACCCTCTCAACCCAGATGTGACATCGGCTTAATGAAAGTTTGCATTATTGGACAAGGATATGTGGGTTTAACAATTTCGGCCCACGCTGGACAGCATTTTGAAATTGTCGGCTTCGATAATAATCCAAATATAGTCAACCAATTAAATCGGGGAATCTCTCATATCGAAGGTGTTGAAGAATCTACTTTGCAGAAGTTGATTAAAGCTGGGCGATATCGTGCAACAACCAAGGGCTCAGAAATTTCAGAAGCTGATCTGGTAGTCATTGCAGTGCCAACCCACTTACAAGCAAACGTAAACCGGACTTAAGCTTTATTGAGGCAGCCTGTCAAACGGTAGGAGAAAACCTGAAGAGGCAAGTATTAGTGATTAATGAATCCACTTCATTCCCTGGCACGCTAAGGAATTACATTAAACCCGCAATCGAAAAGTACTCGTCTCCAATGATTGAACACATGTATGCCATCTCACCAGAGCGTGTTGATCCAGGACGTGGCGACTTCAACCAGAAGAACACCCCACGTGTCTTTGCAGGATTAACTCCTGAAGCATCTGCGAAGACTCGAGAGTTCTACTCAAAGTTCTGCGATGAACTTATTGAAGTTTCTTCTCCTGAAGTAGCTGAAGCTGCAAAGTTGTTCGAAAATTCTTTTCGGCAGGTAAATATTGCTCTTGTCAATGAATTCGCTCAGATTGCCCATGCATTGGGAATTAGCGTTTACGAAACGCTAGATGCTGCTAACACAAAACCATATGGATTTATGAAATTCACACCAAGTGCAGGCGTAGGTGGACATTGCATTCCTGTGGACCCCACCTATTTGGCAGCAATTGCTGAGGAAAATGGTGCGCCGGCGACTTTTATTCGCCGAGCGAATGAAGTCAATCTCGAGATGTCGAAGTATGTAGTGGATCGAGTACAAGCGGATAACGGCGGGTCACTAGAAGGCAAGAGTGTTCTTGTTGTTGGGGTGGCCTACAAGCCAAATGTCGCTGACGTTCGAGAGACTGCTGCGGAGTTAGTAATTGAACACTTACGTCAACGTGGTGCAGTCGTAAGTTGGCATGATGATGTAGTTGGAATCTGGAATGGTGAAAATTCTGCGCCGCTATCTGGTGCAGACATTGCTGTTGTGGTTACCAAACATGATGAGGTGAAAGTGCGAGATATTCTGGGTACTGCCCCCTATGTATTTGATACAACTGGAAAGGTTCCTGGAGCTACGGGACTTTAAGAAAAACTAGCTGCAACACTATCGATAATTGAATCGAGAGTGTGATTAGGTGTCCAACCGATAGTCTTTTTGACCTTAGTAATATCCGGGACTCTTCTTTGCATATCTTCAAAGCCTTCAGGGTACACCTCGGTGTATGGGATGTATTTAATTTTTGATAAAGACTTTGTGCGCTCGATGGTCTTCTCGGCTAATTGCTTGATTGTTACTTCACCGACACCACCGACGTTGAAGTAGTCGCCAATGGTGGAATCTGTGTCTAATAGAGTGAGGACAGCTTTCACAGCATCTTCCACATGGCAGAAGACGCGGGATTGGCTGCCGTCGTCATAGATAACGATGTCTTCGTTCTTGAGTGCGGCTTGGATGAAGCGAGGAACAACCATGCCGTATTGCCCGGTTTGGCGTGGTCCGACGGTGTTGAAGAATCGGACCGTGGTGACCTTCAGGCCGTGAGTCTTGTGAAGCGTGTGTGCGACGGCTTCTTCAAGTGCCTTGGCATCAGAGTAAGTCCAACGGATTTTTTGCGGGGCTCCAACTACGCGATCGGATTCTTCGTGAAGTGGCTGGTTGGGGTTTTTGCCATAGATTTCTGAAGTTGAAGCAATGAGAAGACGCTTGTTGTGCTTGGTTGCTGCATGGAGAACTACTTCAGAGCCATTGAAGTTTCGATCGATGGATTCAATGGTGTGTTCTATGATGTTCTTAACGCCAAGGGCTGCCGCCATGTGGAAGACGATTTCGGATTCGGCAACTAAATTGTCTACGAGATTAGTATCGCGTATATCCCCTTCGTGGAGTGTGATCTTGCCTTCAAGGTGTGCGATGTTCTTCTTTGAGCCAGTAGAAAGGTTGTCGAGGATTGTGACGCTATCGCCGCGGGCAATAAGAGCATCAGCAAGATGTGAACCGATGAAACCGGCACCACCGGTGATGAAAGCGCGCATAACCATGAGTCTATCGTTATCTCCACATTTACTGTTAGTTATTGCGAGAACGCATAGCTGTGATGGGGTCCCCTATCAAAATTCCTTGTCGAGATTGGACAATATGAACAAATTCCCCAGCTTCAAGCAAACTATCGAAGTTTCCCATATCGAGCCAAGCGGTGCCCATTGGAAGAACCTCAACTTTAAGTTTTCCGCGGGACATGTACTCCTTGATTGCATCAGTAATTTCAAGCTCACCTCGGGAGCTTGGTTTTAGATTACGGCAAATCTCAACAATATTTTTGTCAAAGAAATAAAGCCCAGGAATTGCTAGGTCAGATTTTGGCAACTTTGGCTTTTCTTCGATTGATATTGGCCGTCCAGTTGAGTCCACCTCAATCACACCGTAAGCTGTTGGATTACTTACTTTGTATGCAAATATTTTTGCACCTTCTACTGCAGCGAGATTTTGTAATTTTCTCCCTAGTCCAGCCCCATAGAGGAAGTTATCTCCTAGTATCAGGCAGAAACCCTCGCCATTTAGGAATTTTTCCGCGATTAAAGGTGCCTGTGCAAGTCCCGCAGGTGCCTCCTGCCGCGCATACGAAATCGCAATACCAAATTCAGATCCGTCGCCAAGAAGCGCTTGGAAAGACGGCGCATCCTCAGGGCGGGTTATAACAAGTACATCATTGACGCCCGCAAGAATAAGGGTTGTAAGCGGATAATAAATCATCGGTTTGTCATAAACTGGTAGAAGTTGTTTTGAAATTACTTTAGTAAGTGGATGTAGTCTTGTCCCTGAGCCCCCTGCGAGGATTACGCCCTTCATAGCAGTCCGCCTTTAAGTGAAAAATATCGGAGCAAATACATGAACCTTATGATTACCGGCGGCGCTGGATTCATTGGGTCTCGATTCGCTGAGTTATTGGTTACGCAAGAGATTCCAAATCAATTTTCTAGCATTGCCGTTGTGGACAATTTGACTTACTCGGGCAATCTTTCAAATCTCGATTTAATAATCTCAACCCCTGAATTCTATTTTCACAAGGTGGATATATGCAATGAGGCGGATGTAGAAAGTGTCATAAGGGAGCACTCGATTGATGCAATTGTGAATTTTGCTGCAGAATCACACGTGGACCGATCAATTGATTCGTCTTACGAGTTTCTACGCACGAATGTGATGGGCACACTAAACCTCTTGGATTTAGCAAAGAAGCATGGCATTAAGAGATATTTGCAGGTCTCTACTGATGAAGTTTATGGTGCAATCCCAGAAGGCAGTTGGGATGAAGATGAATCACTACAACCGAACTCACCATACTCAGCGAGCAAAGCTGGTGCTGATCTTCTTGTTCTTGCTTACGGCAAAACATTTGGCATGAATATAGGTATCACCCGATGCTGCAATAACTATGGGTTGCGACAGTTTCCAGAAAAGATTATTCCACTCTTTGTTTCTAATCTAATTGATGGCAAGAAGGTGCCAATCTACGGTGATGGTAATCAAATTCGCGAATGGATCCATGTTGATGACCACTGTCGTGGTGTGTTTACCGTGCTTGAAAAAGGAAAACCTGGCGAAGTTTATAATATTGCCGGAACTATTGAGTTACGCAATATTGAATTAGCAAGAAAACTCATCTCCTACTTTGGGAAGAACGATGATGAATCATTTGAATTTGTTGAAGATCGTAAAGGACACGATTTTCGTTACTCACTCACGGGGAATAAATCTCGCAAAGAACTTGGTATTGAACCTCTAATCGATTTTGAAACAGGCCTACGAGAGACTATTGAATGGTACGTCGCTAATGAATCTTGGTGGCGGCCACTTTTGAAGAAGTAAATGGAACGAGTAATCCTTTTCGGTGGAAGTGGCATTCTTGGGGCAGAAGTGCTCCATATCCTCAATAATGAAAATATCGAATACGTTGCCCCAAAATCATCCGAACTCGATATTAGAAAAAGGATAAAAGTTTTTGAATTCTTTAATGACTTTAGGCCCACTTGGGTGATCAATTGTGCTGCTTGGACGGACGTGGATGGCGCAGAAGATTTTTTTAACACTGCATGCGAAATTAATGAAACAGGAGTGGAAAATATCGCGGTGGCAGCTGCATCAATCGGTTGCAAAGTCATTCATATTTCGACAGATTACGTTTTCGATGGGGAATCTGAAATCCCTTACGGGGAAGATTCTCAAGTAAATCCCCTGAATAAATATGGTGAGTCCAAACTCAGGGGTGAAACTGCACTTCAAGGCGTGCTCAACTCTGCTTATGTAGTCAGGACTTCGTGGTTATATGGAGCGAGCGGTAGGAATTTCGTGAAGACGATTGCAGGCAAGGCTCTTGGCCATGAACAGGCGAAAGTAGTAGATGATCAAGTGGGTAGTCCCACAAGTGCAAGAGATTTGGCTGTTGGTGTTATTTCCATTATTCGAAACCAACCTTCACCTGGAATTTATAATTTCTCGAATGAAGGAAGTTGCAGTTGGTTCGAACTAGCGAGAGCTATTTACAAGATTGTTGGTGCTTCGCCAGAGTTAGTTGAAGCAATTGACTCGACATCATTGAATCTCAAGGCGAAGAGACCAAAATTTTCTTTGCTGGATAAGAGTAAATGGAAGGCAAGTCATTTAGGTGAGGTTCCTGGTTGGACCGCATCGCTAGAATCAGTATTGCCTGAAATAGTCGCAGATTTGAAATAACTGGGAGCGTAATGACATTACAAGAACTATCAGTCGCAGGTGCCTACACTTCAACATATAGAGTATTCCCCGATGAACGCGGACTTTTTCGAGAATGGTACAAGTCCACTGATATAGAGTCGATTGACAAAACTTTTTCTGTCCAGCAGGCTAATTTCTCTAAATCGAAGCAATTTGTAATTAGAGGAATTCACTATTCACTGGCTCCTGATGGTCAAGCAAAGATTGTGACTTGCGCGAGTGGCCAGATTGTTGATGTTCTAGTTGATTTAAGAGTTGGATCACCGACTTACCTCAATGTTGAATACATTCAACTTTCCGAGGATTCTGGGGACGTTGTATTCATTCCGACTGGTGTGGGTCATGGATTTATCGTCGAAAGTGAATTTGCGGCTGTTGTGTATTTAACTTCGAGTGGATATGCCCCCGAATACGAAAAAGCTATTTGCCCAACAGATCCAGAACTTGGAATTAATTGGCCAATTCCCAAAGATCAGTCTGTAATTATTTCGAAGGCAGATACTGAGGCTCCAACTTTGGTTCAAGCCAAGGAGTCGGGAAACCTTCCGAATTTCTAGCTTTGTTAAGGGCGCACTCGGGTGGGATGCAGGTGGTTCTCAGGAAAGTGAGAGATGGTTAGGGCATGAAAAGTTCTGGGGCCACATTTAGGAAGCATTCATCGGCTGGGGTTGATTGGGCTTCGTGGTTCTTGGGCATTGGCTTGGGGCTGACCTTGGCTCTGCAGGTGACGACGATGCGAAAGAGCGATATCTCCACCGTGTATGCGGTGGTGGCATCTGTGTCGCGGTTGGCAGCTTTAACCGGAACCTTCTTTGCGGTGGTGGGGATCTTCCTGATTGCTCGCATTCCGTGGGTTGAACGAGGAGTTGGGCATGATCGATTGGTGACATGGCATCGCAAGTTGGGGCCATGGAGCTTGTATTTGATTGGTGCGCACGTGCTCTTTATTGTCTTGTCATCTGCGGGACAAGATGGAGTGATGTTGGCTGTTGAGATGTGGCGCATGTTGCATTCGTTGTCGTGGATGTGGCCGGCGCTCGCAGGATTTATCTTGATGGTGGCGGCGGGAGTGACTTCGTATAAGAAGGCGCGAGCAAAGATGAGTTACGAGACATGGTGGATTATCCATGTCTATACATATATCGCCATTGCAGTCTCATTTATGCATCAGGTGCTTAATGGTCAGATGTTTGTGGGACACCCACTCAATCGTTTGTATTGGACTTCTCTATATGTATTGATGGCTGTCTGTGTTATCTACTACCGCTTTGGAATTCCTTTGTGGCGCTCGCTGCAACTTAATTTAGTTGTGGACAAGGTTGTGGTTGAGGGGCCTGGAGTTATCTCTGTGATTATGAAGGGTCGCAACTTACATAAGTTGGCAGCTGAAGGCGGACAGTTCTTTGGATGGCGCTTCTTAACTCGTGGTCACTTCTTGATGTCACATCCTTACTCTCTGTCAGCAGCCCCTACAGAAAATTTCTTGCGCATCACTATTAAGGATTTAGGTGATCACTCACGGTCGGTTGCATTCTTAAAGCGTGGAACTCGTGTATTTGTTGAAGGACCGTATGGTGCATTTACTGCAGGGCGTGCGACCAGACCACATGTGGTGATGGTCGGTGGCGGTGTGGGAATTACTCCGATTCGTGCACTAATCGATGAGTTCAAAAATG
>Ga0214923_10008875_pt1 | contig 10583 bp, 7 predicted proteins | sample LL1510_MetaG_FD_177993 | JGI IMG/M metagenome (GOLD analysis project Ga0214923, IMG submission 177993) | Freshwater microbial communities from Lake Lanier, Atlanta, Georgia, United States - LL-1510 | ecosystem: Environmental > Aquatic > Freshwater > Lake | place: USA: Georgia | collected 2015-10-15
AATTATCAGGCTCTATCTGGTCTTTCTTTCTCAGTAGAAAAAGGTGAGACATTCGCAATTATTGGTAAGAATGGCGCTGGTAAATCAACATTACTAAAGCTACTAGCTAATGTGGTTCCCCCTACAAAGGGTGAATTAAAGATTACTGGCACCATCGCTCCCATGATTGAGTTAGGAGCTGGCTTTAATCCTGAGTTAACAGGTCGGGAGAATGTTGTTTTTTACTCAGCATTACTTGGTCGAGATGTTAAAAAAGTGAAGCAAAGGGTGGACCAGATTGCAGAGTGGGCAGGAGTATCTGATCATTTGGATTATCAACTGCGCACCTTCTCATCCGGCATGATCGCCCGCCTTGCCTTTGCAACAGCAACCGATGAGGTTCCTGATCTTTTATTAATTGATGAGGTTTTGAGTGTTGGCGATGGTGAGTTTGCCCAAAAGTCTAGAACCAGGATGCAAGAGATAATTATCTCAGGCACCACAGTAATTCTGGTCTCGCATGATTTAGCTACAGTGGCAGAGCTGGCTGATCGAGTTTTATGGCTTGAAAACGGAAAGCTTAAAAAAATTGGGGATCCAAAAGAGGTCATCGCTGCCTATCAAAGCAGCGGCAGTTAATTGGATTTGAGATGAAGGTTCTCCAAGTAATTGCGCGATTAAATCTTGGTGGAACAGCAAAATACCTAGTTACTTTAAATTCTGGATTAAATAAATCTGGTATCAAATCACTGATTGCAACCGGTTATGTGCAAAAGGGTGAGATAGAAGATCCAGAAGTAGCAGCGTTAAAGCCAATTAGAATTAAAAACTTAGGTAGAAAAATCTCGCCCATAAATGATTTTAAAGCGGCGAAACAACTTCGCAAAGTTATCTTAGAAACTGCTCCAGATCTTATTCATACCCACACCTTTAAAGCCGGGCTTTTGGTAAGAGCGCAAAAAAATAAGATTGAAAAAGAGTTAGGTAAGAAAATTAGGTTTGTCCATACCTACCATGGTCACCTTTTTGATGATCCTGAGTTCAAGGGAATTAAGTCAATTATAGTGAAAATGATTGAAAAAAGATTATCGAAAAGTAGTGATCAGCTCATTACAGTCGGTGAGAATGTCAAAGCAGATTTAGATCATAGAAAAATCCGAGCAAAAAGAAATACGGTATCTATCCAGCCATCAGTTAAACCATTAAAGCTAATAAGCAAAAATATGGCCCTAAAGATATATAAAGTTAAAGACACAAAAAAGATTAGGGTGCTATGGCTTGCCAGAGTTACCGGGGTGAAAAATCCACAACGAGCAGTTGAGATCGCAAATTTAATGCCTCAGATCGATTTTTACTTTGCTGGTGGTGGAGATTTGCTAGAGAAAATGAAAAATCAAGCATCAAGTAATCTAAAGATTTTGGGCTGGCAAGATGCTAAATCGATACTACCCATTGCAGATATATTCTTATCAACAAGTGAAAATGAAGGTATGCCAATTGCTTTAATTGAAGCTCAACTTGCCGGCATACCGGTTGTTGCCACAAATGTTGGTTCAGTATCTGAGGTTGTAATTAATAACAAAACCGGTTTTTTATGTAGCAAATCTAACCCAGAGTTAATTAAGGCCATTAGCAAATTAGCTGAAAGCAAGAGTTTGCGTAGTAAATTTGGCGCAAATGGTAAGGCGCATGCATTAAAGATATTCTCAGAAAAACAGCTAATTTCGGCTCATAAAGAGCTGTATCTAAAACTGAAGTAATTACTACAGCTGGTGAACGCCAGAAATACTTCCAGTGCAATCAAATACTATTGGCGCAGATTTAATGACACTATCTACAACTAAATCACTGTGGTGAACAGCAACTACAGTTAAATCAAAGCTATTGGGCGCAAGTGGTCTGCTTTTAGCACCGTTGTATTCCTTAACTACATCATCATGAAACACAACATTTGCTCCACTATTTTGAAGCTCTTTAAGCAAAACTAGAGATGGGCTCTCCCGCAAATCAGTTACATCTGCCTTATAGGAAATTCCAACAATGCAGATCTTCTTAGCCGTTAAATTACCACCCAATAACTCTTTTAATCTTTGTAATACATAAAGCGGCATCTGCTGGTTAACTAAGTTAGCCTGACGAATAAATTTCGCAGGAGCTCCCAACTGCTCAGCTTTCTGAGCCAAATAAATTGGATCAATCGGTATGCAATGACCACCCACACCCAAACCAGGATTAAACTTCATAAAGCCAAATGGTTTAGTTGCAGCCGCTGCAATTACCTCATTGGCTGATATTCCTAACTTACTGCTGATCTGAGCTAACTCATTGACAAGTGCGATATTGACCTGACGAAAGGTATTTTCAAATAATTTAGCACTCTCTGCTATCTCTGGAGATGAAACAGCGGTTACATCATCACATATTGTTTTATAAAACTCTAAAGCGGCTGTTGTGGATTTTCCATCAACTCCGGCAAGAATTCTGGGCGTATTTTTTATGTTCCATTTATTGTTTGCTGGATCAATACGCTCCGGAGCTGAGGCATATAAGAATTCTGATTTATTAATCTTTTCTATTTCAGTTATTACGATTTCACGTAATGTGCCTGGGTATGAGGTTGATTCATTAATGATTAGTGCGCCCTTGGTAGCACTTTTTGATATCAATTTAGAAGCCTGTATTAAATAAGATAAGTCTGGCTGATTATTATCATCCAGTGGTGTGGGAACGGCGATGATGTAAAGATCTTGATCTTTTAGATCTTCCTCATTATTAGTTGGGTAATAACTATTTAAGTTTCTTTCTTTTTCTTTAAGCTGACTAATAAGTTTTGGATTTGTATCAAAGCCAATTACGCTATGTCCGGCCTTATTTGCTGCAATAGCTAATGAGGAGCCGACATATCCTTGACCAATAATTGCAATCTTCACCTAGGTAGATTACCCAAGTTGTTTCACTCCCTGCCAACTATCGGTGATAATTTCACTTAAAGTGGCCTTGGGTTTCCACCCTAGATCATTAATTGCTTTAACAATATCCGCCACTAATACAGCAGGATCCCCAGCTCTAGGCTTTGAAATAAGGTGATTTAACTTAATTCCAACTACCTTCTCAATCTCACCTATTACCTCAAAAACTGAATAGCCACCTCCAGAACCTAAGTTAAATGCTTTATTTAACCCTGCCTCTATCTTGGTAAGAGCAAGTAGGTGGGCATAAGCCAGATCTACTATATGTAAATAATCTCTAACACAACTGCCATCCTTAGTTGGCCAGCTATCTCCATAAACTTCAATCTGATTATTTCCTTGCTGGTTAATTATGTTTTTCATTACTTTGGGGATTAGATGTGTTTCATCTTTATGATTTTCAAAAAATAATTGATTATTACTGCTTTGATAACTGCCTGCTACATTGAAATATCTAAAAGTAATCGCTGCAAATCCTTGATTGCAATAATTTGTGATCAACTGCTCTGCCTCTGCCTTACTTTTTCCATACGGATTTACCGGCTCAATAGCTGTGTTTTCAGATATTGGTTGCACCATTGCATGCCCATAAACAGCAGCTGTTGAGGAAAATATAATATTTTTAACCCCAGCATCAGCCATCGCCTCTAGTAAAATTCTTACGCCGTCGGTATTTATCTGGTGATAAATCTCAGGTTTGGCTACTGACTCTTCAACTATAGATTTTGCGGCACAATGTATTACCGTATCAATTCCGATAAGTGCTTTAGTTAGTTGTGACTTATCTAGAATACTTACCCCTACAAAACTTGCTCTACTATCGATTGAATTACTGTGTCCAGTAGATAGATCATCTAGCACTACTACTTCATAGCCATGATCTAATAGGTAGGCGGTAAGAACTGAGCCAATATATCCAGCACCACCGGTAATAAGTAATCTCTGTTTCATTTAACCACCCACTGCTAAAAACACGCCACATAGGGCAAGAATTGATGCCAAAGTTGTGAGGGTTAATAACATTTTAGCCTCACTTAAGCCTTTATTTAACAAGAGGTGAGATAGGTGATCTCGCCCTCCCTCAAAGGGTGATTTTCCTTTAATAACTCTATTGATCACAACCTGTGTTATGTCGATAACTGGAATAGCAAATATTAAAAGTGGAACTAAAACTCTCACTAGCTCTGATTGAGAGTTAACATCTACTCTGATTGAGATTGCCGCAAGTAAAAAACCTAGGTATAAGGCTCCGGCATCGCCTAAATAAATCGAGGCTGGTCTTTTATTCCAGAATAGAAAACCAATACTGGCTGCAAATAATGCAATACACAGGGCTGCTACCAAATACTGCCCATTCAAATAACTTAAAATAAACAGAGAGAGTGAAATTACCAGGGTTAAGGATGTGGCCAGCCCATCCATGTTATCCATAAAGTTAATTGCGTTAATAATTGTCACTATCCAAAGGGTAGTGACTAAGCCATTGAGCCAGGGGTTATCAAGTAATTGCACGCCAGCATCTGATAGATAGAGCATGATCGAGGTAATAATTCCAACCCCGCTTTGAGATATAAATCTTGGCCAAGGCGGTAGTTGATATACATCATCGAGTAAGCCAACAACTGCCATAATCAAAGAGGGGAGAATCAAGCCAAAATAGAATTGGTTTCTTAGATCCCCTGAAATTGAAGTAAACATAACCAGAAGCGATCCAATTGTGATTGGAGTTGCAACTGCGAGGCCACCTAGATATGCCACTGGCAAAGATTGAAGCTTTCTACCCCCTGGGTAATCTAATAACTTTGCTTTCCTTGCTATCTTTCTAAATATTGGGGTTACACCAAATGCCAATACTGCAAATACTACGAGTAGTAAAAAATACTGCTGGAGATTAAGTTTCATTAGCTCTCATGTACTCAGCAATCTCAATGATTATATTATCTAAGCTAGTTTGCGGTTGCCACCCGACAACTCTTTTAATCTTTGAGATATCCGGTACTCGCCGTTGTGGCTCTTCAAAATTATCACCAAATACCTCTGAGTGCTTTTTATAAACTATCTCTGATTTAGAGTTAGTTAACTTAATAACTTTATTGGCTAGGTTATTTATTGTAATTTCATCAGTTGATCCAATATTAAAGGTTTCGCCAATGCTTTTCTCAGATTCCATTAGCAAAACCAAGGCTTTGACTACATCTGTAACTGAACAAAATGTTCTACTTTGAGTGCCATCGCCATAAACTAAGAGTGGTTGATTATTTAACGCAGCTTTCACAAATCTAGGAAGCACCATTCCGTAACTTCCAGATTGACGCGGGCCTACAGTATTAAAAAATCTTGCAATGCTTACCGGGAAAGATTTGTTTTTATATAGTTCAAATGCGTATAACTCATCTAGTGCCTTCGCCTCTGAGTAACTCCACCTGGCAACCTGAGGAGACCCTAAAACTCGATCAGAATCCTCACTTAGCGGCATCACCGGATTCTTTCCATAAACCTCTGAACTAGATGCTAGTAATGTTCTAATGCCATTATTCGCTGCCGAATTTAGGACTATTTCACTTCCCTTAAGATTTGCCTCCAGCGACTTAAGGGGCTCTCTATTGATTTTTTCTACTCCTAAAGAAGCTGCCAAGTGGTAGCAACTAGAAACGTCAGCCATCAAATTATTCACTAAATCCTGATCTAATATTGAACCTTTATTAATTGAAAGTTTGTTTGATTCCTTAGCATAATTGAGGTTTATCTGGCTTGCTCCGCTGAAATCATCTAGTACCAGCACTTCATGGCCAGTGGACAATAAGTAATCAGCTAGGTGTGAGCCAATAAAACCTCCACCGCCTGAAATTAAGATTTTCATAAATTCATTATAGAGTGAATTTTAGATATCTCAAGATAAGTAACATTCTGCGAAACTAATTTTTGGGTAAATTGATTAATTCAGTCTAACTTAACGAAGCAATCGTGGCGGCTGCTATTTTATATTAGGGTTATTTGGATCCAACTCTTTCATTTTTTCAACTGCCTTGTTTCTATCATTCTCACTCAAAGTGCTTAGGGTTGATAGCAACTGCCAACTGTCATAACTCCTCGGAAATTTGGCGACGCAGTCCTTTGCCACGCGCTCGGATATATCGAGAATTTCATTCTGTTTGAAAATAGCTGCTACTTGATACATTCGTTGCGGAGACTGTGGCCACTTATATGCAGAATCAAGAACTAACTTTACTTTCCTTGAATCAATAGCAGTTCTAAAATTTGTATCTGCAAAATAAGGGGGAATTGATATTATGATTCCTAAGATAACTCCAATGCTTTGTACTACCCAAGTTACTCGGGTTTTTACAGTTTTTTGGAAAGTTCCGACTGGAAAATCATTTGAGAGTGATTTTTCATAAGCAATGATTGCAGCGCCAAGCACCCAGCCCCATACTGCGATACCGATTTGATTGATCGAGATAAGTGATTGAACTTGGTAGCAGATCCAGCTTCCAGCTAATGCAGTAAAGATTGGATCATAAGAATTCAACTTTCGCTGAACTTTTATCAATGACTTAATCACTAAGCCGATTAGTAAAATGTAGAGAATAAGTAATGGAAACCCACCACTTGTTAAAATATCTAGGAATACATTGTGTGCAGAATTGCTTGTGGTCGCTTCACCACGTTCGATAATTGAAATCGAATCACGGTATTGACGATAGAAATATTCATACCCATCAAAGCCCACGCCAAATATTGGATTATCTACCGCCATTCGCCAAGCTGCTCGCCATAAATCCCCTCTGTTGCTTACAGAGTATTTATATAAAAAAGAGCTCCAAGGAGTGCGCTGCAAAATATCTAATACCGTCACAATAAAAGCTGCAATAGTCACAAGAGTAAAATATGGTAGGAACCTTTTCAATCTGGCTCTATTTAATACTTGAAAATATAGTGCGATTATCAGGCCAAGTGCATAAACAATAATTCCTTGTATTGAGTCTGAGACAATAATTATTGAGAGTGTAAGGATTAGTGATAAGCCAATTAAAACTCGCAGTGTTTTCGTTATTGCCGGTTTGAATATTAAAGCCCACAATCCAGCGCTTGTAATTCCCATAAATGCGGATTGAAAGTTAGGGTTACCAAAAAACCCAAAGACTCGGTTGTATGGATTACTCCAGTTAAATGGATCTAAATTAAAAAACTGAATTGATCCATATAATGCATTTAGTAAACCGACAAAGATCAAGGTAAATATCAAATATTTTGTGAGGTTCTTATCAATTATTGCTAGCGTTGAAATGAATAATATTAGTAGAGAGATATAGAAAATAAATCCGGTATTTCTTCCATCTATACCAAAGAGTTGCAATGTTGATGCAGTTGGACTTGTGAATAAAACTAGGATCGATTGAATGAAAAATCCTGAAATAAGTATTATCTCTACTTTATAAAATTTATATACTTGCAGTAAATTTACTTTAACTAGCAAATAACCTGCTAGGCACATACTCAGAGAAGTCACGACAATAAGTTTTGCGCTGTTAAATGGATCAAATGATGTAAGAGGTGTGACAATAATTGTTGATAATACTAACCCGGTAAGAAACAACCATTTTGTCTTGCTTGATTGTTTAACTCTCATTATTGAAATTTACTACATAATTGAATATATAAGAAAGGGCGGCTCCTCCGTTAGGAGGAACCGCCCTTTCTTTATTCTTAGAGGCTAATTACTTCTTCTTGAGAATTAGCGCCTGTAGTGCTTGGATCTGCTTGTTGATTGATGCGATTAACGCAACGATCGACTTCAGAACATCAGCATTTGAAACAGCTGTCGAAGCAGACTTAACACTGAATAGAGCAGTCTGATTAGTTTGTGAGCTATTTCGTGAATTTACATCCGGTACTGAAACTACAGCAGCAAAATCACCCTCTGTAGTTCCTACGGTAAATTGGTATGTCTTAATACCAACTAGGCCAGATCCACTATCAGCTTTGTCTGTAGTTGCTGGTATTGCTACCGCTGTTGCAGATGGTCCACCAGTAATTGTTACTAGGTTTGAAGCTGCGAATGTGTCATACCCATTAGCAAGATCACCATCACGATCCTTAAATGTAAGAGTTAAGGTTGCGATAGAGCCTGGTGTATAAACAGGCTTGTCCCAGGCAGCTGTGTAGGAGTATGCATCTCCTTGGCATGATGCTGTGAAAACATTTGACTTCACAGTAGTGCCTGATGCTGTATTAACATACTGCAGTTGAAGTTGAGCTGAACCGCCACCTAGGTAAGCAGAAGAACCAGCTGCGCAAGTGATTGAACCTTTTGCGGCATCTGTTGAAGTTCCTTGCGTTCCAATTGCAGCTCCAGTAACAAATTGGTTTGTTGTCGAGCTAACTACAGTAGTAGTAGCTGTACCCAAGCCAATAAGTGCGTTACCGGCGCTATCAGCATATGTCACACGGAATGCATCTGTTTTTGTTGCACCCAATGAACCTACACGACGTGGTGTTACAACCATAGATGCAACTTCACCTAGGAATGTAACAGTCTTAGTTCCTACAACTACACCATTCCAAGAAATTGAAATAGTAGTTGAGAAGGCTTTGTTAGCAGCTGCAGCTGGCTTTGTAACAGTGATCTTTCCAGCAGCAGATGTGTTTGACACCTGGGTTAGGTTGAAATCAGATGCAGATGAAGCAGCAGTTCCATCAGCCTTGTAGGCAATACCAGCGCCATTAGTTCCGGTGATGATTAGCGCACCCTTGCCACCATCCAAAGAAACATCATATGCGTCTCTTAGGTTGATGTTGATGTATGCGTAAGGAGCTGTCTGGCTAGTAACTGTTAGCGAATCAGTGGCGTCAACATTTGTTGTTCCACCATTATCTGCTGTTGTGCTAGTTGCTCCAGCAATATAAGAATCAGCAGCTGAGAAAACTCCGCTAGCAGAAGTTGCAGCAACTGTTACAAGGTAACGCTGTGCCAAAGTTCCCTTTGAAGTTACGCCATCAACAATAGATGTAAGTGTTGCTACAGTCATACTTGCTCCTGTTGTTTGATACATGCTTACAGTTACAGATGTTGAACCAGTGCTTGGTGTAACAGCAATTGATATTGTCTTGGAACCTTCATCATCTAAACCAACAGATAAGGTTTTTTTATCTGCAGAGTATGAGGCGGTTGTTGCAAGTATACCTCCGGTTATAGAAGTAGCTGCATCTGTAATTGTTCCACCCTCAACAACAAAGGTATTGATTGGGTCAGCAGTACCGGCAGTAGCTGCTGAAGTTGTATAAAACACAATTTCACCGTCAGCACGCATTGTTGCGGTGTTTGTAAGTGAACCCAGCCCAATTGTTGTTGAATTAGCAAGTAGACCTCGTGAACGGTTGGCTGAAACTGTGGAGCTTACAATAGCGTCACCTGTTACTGTTGCTTTTGTAGCAACGTTCAAGATACCTGCAGCTGATGAGGCGTTATTTTCACCGACTGCTGCGTTATCATCAGCAGACGCTGGAACAACAGATAAAATACCTGCGCCCAGTGCTGTGATTGCAACAAGCGATATACGCTTGAAGATTGTCTTATTAGACATTTGTTTCCTTTCGTTAGTCAGATTCAGGAATTTCCTGATTCTGGCTCGAAGATCTTTCGATCCTCTAATTCCGTCTCCCCTGGCACACACGTGTAATGCCAAATGAAGTCGGAAAGCTAGTTATTCAGTGGGTGCTGGCCCACCATCTGTTTGATCTAAGACTTGAAGCATGAGCGTCACAGTCTCAAGTTGAGCAAGCGATAAAGCCATGTTGTCTGCATACTCTTCAACTGAAATAGTTTTTGTAGCCGGTGCTGGCTTAGCAGTAGGAGCTGTATCTGGCGCAACGGGTGCCTCAATGATCGTCATATCTTGATCATTAGAAAGTTGAGAACGGCTGGTGGTAATTGTGGTGTTTGATTCATTACCGGTGATGGAGTTAAGACCTAGGAATGAGGTTAGAACTAGAATAAAAATCAATGCCATCTTTGAAGATTTAGCGGTTAACTCTGCAGCCTTCTTATAGGTGGTAGATAGAAGATCTAGAGCAGTTAGGCCACGAGCCTCATCGATAATAAGTTCAGATAGAACTTTGCGAAGAGATGCACGAGCACGTGAGACTGTGTGACGAACAGCAGACTCTTTGATACCAAGCTCTTTAGCAATTTCTGCAGTTGAACGTCCTTCAACCTCCCACATAACCAGAGCAGCTCGCTCTGCAGGGGATAGTAAGGAAAGTGCTTGACGAATAACTGCAGCATCTTCTGCAGCAGAGATTGCAAGTGAGTGATCACCAGATACCTGCCAAGCTGATTCAACCTCAGCTGAGGCATCATCTAATGCAACTAAATTTGGGCGTCTATTTTCAGCACGGAAAATATCAATACATAGGTTTTCAATTGTGCGGTGCAGGTAGGAAAGAGCATGCTGATCGCTCTCTAGCTCTGGAGCAGCTAACATGAATTTCACTAGCGCCTCTTGAGTGATCTCTTCTGCCTTTGCAACATCCTTCACAATCCGATTGGCATGGGCAATTAGCTCTGATCGGTTTTGTGTGTAGAAAGAGGAGAATTTGGCAACACTCCAGGTAGCAGGAGAGTTAGCCTCAACC
>Ga0214923_10008876_pt1 | contig 10583 bp, 5 predicted proteins | sample LL1510_MetaG_FD_177993 | JGI IMG/M metagenome (GOLD analysis project Ga0214923, IMG submission 177993) | Freshwater microbial communities from Lake Lanier, Atlanta, Georgia, United States - LL-1510 | ecosystem: Environmental > Aquatic > Freshwater > Lake | place: USA: Georgia | collected 2015-10-15
AATGGAGAGGCCCGGCCCGATCCCCATCATCACAACCGTATCTCCTGGATTGATGGCAGCAGTGGAGAGAAATTTATCGGTAACGAAGAGCACCGAAGATGAGGAGATATTACCGATCTCCGAGAGAACTTCACGCGCCCAGCGGGCTTTGTCGTGAGCTGCATCAACGAGGTTTTCGAGAAAGGCCAGGATCTTGAGCCCACCAGGGTGAAAGAGCCACCAGTCGATCTGATGTGGTAGGCAGCCGAACGCTTGTTCACAGAATGATTTGAGGATTTCCGGACTAACGCGCTCAAGAGCAGTTAGTAGTTCTCGATCGAGTCTTAAGTGCCAGCCGTCATCGAGTAAGTCATAGCCCATGAGGTGACGGGTATTTGGAATCAGGTGGGAAGCAGAATCGATTATTTCAAGCGAGGGTTTGATTGGAGCAGGAGAAGCTTGAGGATCTACAACTGCGACGGAGGCGCCATCGGCGAAGATTGCTGCCCCTACAAGGTGACCCCTTGAGTGATTATCGTTTTGGAAAACAAGGGAACAGAGTTCAACGGAAATGAGGAGAGTAGGTCCATGGTGAGTGGCCAGCTTGCTTGCTAGTGCAAGACCGGCAACCCCCCCGGCACACCCATATTGATACACAGGCACTCGAGTTATTCGGGGTGATAAGCCTAGGTGTTGAGCAATCGCTCCATCGATTGATGGGATAGCTGGAACCGAGCACGATGTGAAAACTACCGCGCCGATATCGCTCGGCTCTCGGCGAGCATGTTTGAGGGCCGATATTGCCGCTTGAGCACCGAGTTGAGGACCGATCTCCTCAAATATAGCGGCTCGTCTTGAGATTGTTCGCCGCGCGGTGACGTCCTCGATCGGCATGCAAAAGTTGCGACGCTGCGCTCTCGATGAAGAAAGGAACCGTTCGAATAAGGCCGCTGACGCAGCGTCATTACGTAGCCAATCAAGGCCAGCCTGGCGCACCTGCTCAGCGGAGTATGAGAAGTTAGGAATCGCGGTTCCGACCGCGCGTAGATATGAGTTCATTGAAGTCCCGGCATATTTCGGATTTTCGGTGCAAACGTGCGCACCACCAGCACTCTAAACCTGAACGCCGCACGACGGGCTCATCTGCGTCACCCCGCTAACATATGCCACAGCGAGCATAGCAAGCTTTATGAAAATTAGGGCTAGCTATTCCACTCGCGCCCGTAGAGGGTGTCAACGGGCACGGAGTAATCTATGCCTGGGATCTCAAAACCAAAGAGATTGAGAAACGCCCCTCGCAACGCCGAGAAGTGTGCGTCATCCAGAACAGTGCCTGCCTGAAGGTGCGCCATTCTCTCGGTGACAATCGATTGGACCTCTGGATTAAGCTCACGATCGTCAACCCGCAGTGCTACATCGGAACCAGCCCCTGCTTTATCCTGACCGAGAATCTGCAACATGCGAAACACATGGTCCAGATTATCCTCGAACAAACCTTTCTCTTTCATAATTTTAGCGTATACCGCCACATAGAGCGGAACCGTGGGTATAGCAAGACTGGCTTGAGTGACCGTCGCCTGTAGGTAAGCAACCCGAGCAAGACCGCCAGTTTTAGCGAGTTCTGAGTTCAGCCTAGTACAGGCCAACTTCACATCATCCTTGGCCTTGCCGATCGTCCCATCCTTGTATACGGGCCAACTGAGAGAGGGCCCCTCGTACGTGTACGCGACAACTTTGAGGTTGTCTTCCGCCAGTCCATTAGCTTGTAGATAGTCAATCCAGAGCGCCAGATCCTCGCCTCCCATTACCTTGGTGGTGTTTGCGATCTCCTCATCCGATGCCGGCTGAAGGCTCGCCATTGAGAGTTTTCCGCCGTCCAATTCAACCGTGAGACCTGAATAGGGCGCCCCAACAGGCTTCAATACGGAGCTGTATACCGTTCCAGTAGCTGGATCTTTTCTGCGTGGAGCGGCAATGCTGTAGACACAGATCCCGATTTTGCCGAATTTCTCCCGTATTAACGCGCCCACCTTCTCCCGAGTCTCTTGAGCGAAAGCATCTCCATTCACACTGAAATGTTTGTTGCTGCCCTTGTGTCGCTGATGGAAAGCATAGGTGTTGTACCAACCGGCAGTGGCTGCACGGCTTTCGGTTGCAGGGGCGTCAAAGCCAACCGATATCGTGGACGCATTCAGGTTCTCGGCAAGAATCACCCGAGTAGCGAGGCCGTATCCCGTTGTGCCCCCAAGAATGAGGGCCCTCGGGCTCGATCCTAGGCCTGTGATCGTTGGTTTTGATTTGGCGCGGTCAGACCACTCCTTAACGCTTGATGCGCACCCGGTTGGGTGGCTGTTAATCGAAATGAAGCCCTTTGTCTTTACAGGGATGACTCGTGTAGCGGTGGATGTGTCTGTCATATGGCCCGAGATTAAAACCCGGGGATGGGGTGCTCGTCAAATAGACCTGAAAAAAAAAGAAATAAATAAAAAAGACCTGGCGAAGCATGGCTTCCCAGGTCCTTTTAACGAGCCCTGATCAGGTTCCTAGTACTCCTTGTCAATCTCATCTTCAGAGATCGTTTCACCATTTATCGCTCTTCGAAGCAGCTGACTTGGCTTAAACTTCACCACGCGGCGAGCGCGAAGAATTATAGTCTCGCGAGTCTGGGGGTTACGGCCCCGACGAGCTGGCTTCGACTTAACCTCGTAGCAACCAAAGCCTGAGAGCATTACCTTAGCGTCTTTATCAAGCGCCTCTTTAATGAGCTCGATGTAATCTTCTACTATCTGGGCGGCCCTCTGCTTATCTGTGTCGATAGCAGCATAAATAGCATCAGCGAGGTCGGCCTTAGTTAAACAATAGCGAGAATTGCCCATAGCGTCGTTCTCCAATTCCGTAACGTTAGATCGTGAATTATCCTACTAATCAAGCGATGACAAGAGGTTAGAGACCTTACCTGGCTCTCCAGGCGCTTCAAAGGGAGTCCAAAGGTCCTAGTTTAGTTAATTAGGCCCTAACCCCTTAAATTCTGGTCAGTATCCAACCTCTCAATAAACAAACAGCGCTCTAAAATTAATCCCAAGGAGCTGACTTTGCTCATTTCCTCGCTCTTCAGTGCCTGTAAAAATAAGACGCCCAAAGAGCCTACAGAGGATTCAATAAGTTGAGGCCGCTGATAGGCCGCTCTAACTGATGTCACGGGGCCCGGGGCTTTCGTCGCGCACTATTTCGGTGTGCTCCAAGGATCGAAAAAACAAATCAGTCCTCATCTGCTTCGTCACTTCCATCAGAGCTCTCGGGGAGGGGACTGAAGAGGCTTTCGAGGTCACCTTTGGTTAACTTGATGGTTGAGAGACCGTTCTCATTGATGAGAGCGTCGACTAATTTTGATTTCTTTTCTTTGAGCGCCATGATCTTCTGCTCGACGGAGTCCTCAGTTACGAGACGATAAACGGATACGGTCTTGCTCTGCCCGATTCGATGAGCTCGATCGACTGCTTGACTCTCTACTGCTGGGTTCCACCACGGGTCGTAGATAATCACGGTGTCCGCCGCCATCAGATTCAAACCGGAACCTCCAGCTTTCAAACTAATAAGGAAGAGACGCACGGATTCATCCTGAGAGAATTGATCAATGAGCGCTTGCCGGTTGCGAGTTGTGCCGTCGAGATAAAGATATGATGTGCCGATTTCATCAAGCCATGTCTTGATGATCGAGAGCATTCCTCGGAATTGGCTGAACAAGAGGATCTTGCGCCCGGATTCCAGAGCCTCCTGCGTAAGATCCTTCAGTAGGTTGAATTTGCCCGAGTCGAATCCTGGCGCCTCACTGAAGGCGTCAATTGAGTTTGGGTGATTACACACTTGTCGTAAGCGCAGCAGGGCCGCGAGTATCGAGACGCTCGCGCCTTGAATCCCCTTCTTACTGATTGCGTCGAATACTTTAGGGCGGACCTCATTAAGAATCTGCGTGTACATATGCTTCTGACTCGAAGTCATCTCGACATGCAGCACCGATTCAATTTTCGGAGGTAGCTCTTTTTCTACATCCGCCTTGAGTCGTCGCAAAATAAATGGGCGGGTTTTGGCGTTAAGCATCCTCGCTACATCTGTTCCAGTCCCACCCTCAAGAATCGGTCGTTCGATATTTGATCGAAAAAACTCATACGATCCAAGGTACCCGGGCATAAGGAAATCAATGATCGACCAGAGCTCCATCGGGCGGTTTTCTGTTGGAGTTCCGGTGAGAGCCAACCGACGTTGACAACGAAGCGCCTTGGCGGCCTTCGTGGTAGTGGCAAGAGGATTCTTGATGTTTTGAGCCTCGTCGAGGACTACATATGAGAATTCGTGACGTTCCAAGTCGTAACGATCCAACCGTAAGAGAGCGTATGAAGTGATCACAAAATCATGCTCGGGGATCTGCTTAAAAAGCTCCTTCCGCCCCGGGCCATGCAGAAGGAGGGCCTTGGCGTGTGGGGTAAATTTACGAATCTCGTAGCTCCAATTGGTAATGACTGATGTTGGTGCGACGATGAGAACGGGGCGGCGAGCTTCTTTTTTTCCTCTCTTGTCGATTATCGACTGAAAAAAAGCAAGGGTCTGAACTGTCTTACCCAGACCCATCTCATCCGCGAGAATTCCGCCCAGCTCAAACTCATATAGAAAATTAATCCAGCTAATTCCCTCCTCCTGATAGTGACGGAGTTTGCCGTGAAACCCTTTGCTCGTTTTGATCGGTTTTATCTCAGAGAATGAGGCCAGCTTCTCACTCAGGCTTGTAAGCCGTTTATCGAGTGATATCGAGAAGCCTGGATCATTGACGCGACTTAAGCTGATTGCCTGGGCTAGCGAGAGTTGGGTGCGAATTGTGTTGCTGACCCGACAGTTTGGGTCGACCATTCCCAAGATAGTCTTGAGCTGTGCGATACTTCCACCAGGGATGCGGGCGTACGATCCGCTATCCAATCGAGTCCAGCGATCGGAGTCCTGTCGGGCATTTTTAAAAACCGAGGATAAGGGAAGGTTAGCATTATTTTGAACGACCGATACATGACAGTCAAACCAATCGATTGAGCCGCCTTTGCGAGCCGCGATGTCAGCTATTGTGCTATCATGGACCTTTTTCTTCGAACTACTGGCCAAAGATACGGCGATATTGAGCTCAGCGAATCGAATTCCCTTTTTGACCGAATCAAAACCGATTAGCTTCCAGGGCTTCGCAAGTTTCCTGAAGCCGTCATTAATAAAGTCCAGAGCAGCATCGGCGCTGAGAATAAAACGACCCTTTTCCGCGAGACCGGCAAAGTTCAGTTGGACAAGCTCTTGAGCTCGAGTCATCTCCGAGTTTCTGTCACGGAGATATACAACATTAGAGGAGGGGCCTGGGGTCGGGTATTCAAATTCGAGCACCGCGAAGAGCTCTAGGTGCTTGGTCGATATAAAGTGATCGGAGGGGACTTGCCGGCGTTCAAGGTGTAACACAGGGGTGGGCTCCCGTACCTCGATTGCTGGCTGGAGTTCTGAATTGACGATACGAATGGACTCATGAAGACCCTCTGATTGGTCATGGAGCGCCTCAAGAATAGGCCCAGCTTGGGAGCGAGATATTCTGATGCAGGTCGAGCTGCCAAACATCGAGGCGATGCGAGCGGCGTGAGGGGATAACCGATAAATCGTGTTGTTAATCATTGTCCAAAAGGGGCCAGTGCCGAATACCTCCTGACCTCGCTCAACTTCATACGGCCCCTCGGGGCCTGCGAGCACCCAACGCATCGACAGCTCAAGAGTCGATGCTTCCCACGTGAGAATCAGTCGTGCGTTCACAATCGATCGAGACACGCTGATTGGTTGAAGATTTGATACTGAGACAACACTGTCGTACTCCTCAATCAAACCGAGAACTAGCTCGATGCCGCGACTGGAGTTGATGAACCATGTCCTACTGTTTTCATCCCATGATCCCTCATCTTCTAGTAGCTGTAGGAGAATATTGTCTAGCGACCGACTAGAGGTGAGGCGAAAGCCGTCGAAAATCGTGGGCTCCTGTTCCTGATCGTCAAAAGCGACCCTGACCCCCAAACGGTCGCTCGATACATCGATCAAAATCGAGACCGCAGGAGTGAACGTTGTCGTTGATTGCGAGGTCGTCAGGGCTGAGTTGCTTTGGACATCCGACTCGAGTTTGTTGAGGTCACGAATAGCGACAGCGACATCTGAAGGAGAGTTGGAATTAACACGAAATGTGGATTCTCTCTCGCCAAATCCACCCCTCGGATCAAAGAACTCTAGCTCAGATGCTCGCCATAGCAACGCCACAGCATGGGTGCACCATTGCTCGTGCATATGCGCAGGTGAGCAGCATGAGCATGTCGCCTCTATTTCGTGCGAGGAGATCACGGAGAGGGTTATGGAGTGCGTGGTGGTCTCATCCTCTCGGACTACGCCGGTGATTAGGTGGCCAGAGGAGCTGCACTCCGAGACCAGATTCTGAGAGGCGTATCCAATTCCGCGTTCTACAACTGAAAAGGGGGCTAGTTTTTTTAGATGACTTAGAATCTTGCTTTTTGTGGATGGTTGGGCCCCTATCATCTAAAAAGGATATCATACCGGGTTCGGTTATGGCAGAGGGGTCGCTTGACGATCAGGGCTTTTTAGATCAATTTCGAGAGCGCAAACGGCCTTAGTCCCACATTTTTCACACAGCCCAGCCTAGGAATTTACAAGTGCCTCCATGCACTTGCTACCCCGAAAATTATGCTTTCGTGCAATCTTTTGGTTGGTGTCGCCGCGGCCTAAGGGCTCGGAGCAGCTATAATTGGTGGTGTTCATGCGAATGTCGGACGCCGCCTGTTCGGGCGCAAAGTGTTGATTTTGTTAAATCCGACTCTTCCGTTTGTAGCACAGGCGCTATAGCATACCGACATGAAACAGGCGCCATCATTTCCACGTGAAAAGATTAAGATTTTACTCCTTGAGGGGATTCATCAAGCGTGCGTTGAGCGATTTGCTCAGGCGGGATACCACGCGGAATCTCAAAAATCGGCGCTCTCTGAGGAAGATCTATGTCAGATCATTCCCGGTGTACACATCCTTGGAATTCGCTCCAAGACCCGAGTAACGTCGCGAGTGCTAGCCAAGGCTAAGAACCTATTGTCGATTGGTTGTTTCTGTATCGGCACAGATCAGGTTGCCCTTGAAGAGGCGGCCGTGAGTGGGATTCCGGTCTTTAATGCGCCTTTTAGTAATACACGGAGTGTGGCGGAGTTAACGGTGGCGGAGGTCGTTATGCTCGCGCGCAGGGCAGCGCATAAGAGTCAGCTGCTTCACGCGGGCGTTTGGGAAAAGTCAGCAGATGGATGCTGTGAGGTGCGCAATAAGACTATCGGCCTGGTAGGGTATGGCCACATCGGCCCACAGGTCGGGTTATTGGCGGAGGCATTCGGAATGCGCGTTTTTTTCTACGACATCGTGGGAAAGCTACCGCTTGGCAATGCCACTCCGGTGGGCTCCCTCGATGAATTGCTCCGGGTTTCTGACTTTGTATCACTTCATGTTCCAGATACCGCTGACACGCGAAACATGATCAGTGGACGGGAGATTGACATCATGAAGAAGGGGGCGTGCCTTCTCAATCTGAGTCGAGGCAGAGTAGTAGATCTTGATGCGGTCCGTGACGGGCTCATGAGTGGAAAACTCGGTGGCGCCGCGATCGATGTTTTTCCGGAAGAGCCACGCTCGAACGACGACGAGTTCTCGTCCTCCCTTCGTGGTCTAGATAATGTTATCCTTACACCTCATATCGGTGGAAGTACGATTGAAGCGCAGCGCAATATTGGTATTGAGGTCGCGACAACACTGATTAAGTTTGTTGAGACGGGCAGCACGACCGGCTCCGTGAATTTCCCGGGCGTCGAGCTCCCACTTGTTCGTGATAGTCATCGAATTTTAAACATTCATCGAAATGTGCCGGGAGTCCTTAGTTCGATAAACTCTATCATCGCGCATATGGGAGGAAATATTCGAGCCCAATACTTAGAGACGCGCGGTGATGTGGGTTATTTAATTATCGATGTGGATAGCGAGATATCAGGAGCAGTGAAAAATTCGATCGATGCGTTGGACACCAGTATCAGAACCCGACTCCTCTTTTAAACTTCTCAACTCGGAAGCGATGATATCATGACGGCAGCAATAATCGGAGGAGGTGTCGCCGGATTGACTGCGGCTTACGAGTTGGTGCGCGCTGGAGAGCGGCCGATTTTGATCGAGCCGGGTCGTATCGGCGGGATGATTCAGTCGATCTCGAGTGATGGGTTTACCCTTGAGGCCGGTCCAAATGTTCTAGTCGAGCGTGCCGAGATGAGGGAGCTGCTAGCAGAGCTAGGGCTTGCAAGCGCGGCACGCTATCCGATCATCAAAAAGTACGGCCAGTATGTCTGGTATAATGAGCGTCCAGTGAAAGTGCCGGCAGGCATCGGTGAGTTCCTTGCGTGTCCGTTGTTCTCGGTAATTGCCAAGATTCTCCTTCCTTTCAAGATGCTGATCCCGGGAGTTCTTCCCGGCCGGGGAGATGATATTTCCGTTGAGGAGTTCTTCGCGCCGTTACTTGGTGTGCGGGCAGCTCGTCATCTAATTGATCCTGTGCTGAAAGGCATTTACGGAGGGAATGTTGAGGATCTTAGTGCTCGCTCGTTGTTTAGTGGATTGTGGGGCGCAGCTCGGCAGAGAAGCTCTGTGTTGGGCTACCTGATGGGACGACGAGGGCGGGGAAAACCTCCAATAATCGTGCTGCAGGGTGGAATTCAGAGCCTTGTGGATCGATTGTGGGAGGTTGTAGGTGCCCATGTTGAGTTAGTGACCGCGCGCGCTGAGCGACTTACTCCTGTCGATGGCGGTCGATTCCGCGTATCGCTCTCAGATGGACGACATCTAGAGGTTGATGGATGCATAATTACCTCATCAGGGAGGAGCGCCGCTTCTCTTTGCTACTTTCTTGATGAGGAGCTCTCGAGTGCCCTTGGAGTGGCTCGGTACGCTGGTTTGCAGGTAGCTCACCTCTCAGTGGCTCAAAGTGAACAATTAATTCCGGGGGCTTTTGGAGTTTTGTTTCCGCGGGGTATGCCTATCAATCTGTTAGGATGCATGTTTAATTCCCAGATCTTTCCGCACGTGGCGCCAGCTGATAGACATCTTGTCACGGTGGTGTTAGGCGGCGCACAGGCAGTTGGCTCGCTCGCATCACGCGAGGTGGTGCGAGGTGAATTGCCTGAATTGCTACGCCAGCTCTTGGGTATTCGTGCCGTGGAATGGCTTCATTTCTGTGAATGGCCCGAAGCAATTCCTCAATTGTCGGTCGGGCACCACAAACTCGTGGAGGGCTTGGATCGGCTGGAGCAGGAGCATCCAGGAATTGTCATCGCGAGTGTTGATAGAGGTGGGATCGGAGTCTCTGATCGAATAAGACTTGCTCAAGATGCGGTCAAGCGATTTCGGCGAGTACGAGTTGAGACAGTCGTATAGTTTTAATCAGGTGAATTGGTAGGATATGAATAAGCAAACGTGTAGTTTCGGGTGTCGCGGCTCAAAAGATAAAGTTGGCGTTTTGATCGCTCAATTAGGGACCCCCAACGCTCCCACAGCGAGCGCCTTGAGGCCTTATTTGCGCCAGTTTCTATCCGATCCTCGAGTGATTGAGCTTCCTCGCCTCGTGTGGTGGTTGCTGCTCAATTTCGTCATCTTGGTGACACGACCACGTAGGTCAGCGCGCTTGTACAAACGGATCTGGGGTAAGGATGGTTCTCCCCTGCTTACCATCACAAAGAAACAGACCGCTGAGGTGCGTGAAAGATTGCAGCTGCGTGCTCCGAACATCGAAATAGAGTTTGGGATGCGCTATGGCTCACCCAGCTTACAAGATGGCCTAGACGCATTGATCCAGAAAGGTTGCTCAAAGATCCTTCTCTTTCCGATGTATCCCCAGTATGCGGCCGCGACTACGGCGTCGACCTATGACGCTGTCTTCCCGCACCTACTGCGGCGTCGGTGGGTCCCTACGTTACGCGTCGCGGAGCCGTACTTCGCACACCCTCGCTACATTGACGCGCAGGCTGCGATTATCAATGACCACTTGGCGCGGCTCGATTGGGAGCCAGATCGATTAGTCCTCTCCTACCACGGAGTACCCCAAAAATATGTGACCAAAGGTGATCCATACTGTTGTCAGTGTGTAGAAACCACCGCAGCCTTGGTACCGAAGCTCTCACTGGAGGCCGAAAAAGTCATACACACCTTTCAGTCTCGATTCGGGCGGGAGCCGTGGCTCACTCCGTACACTGATGAGATGTTTGAAAGCTTAGGGCATCAAGGAGTAAAAAAGATAGCTGTTGTGGCGCCTGGTTTTACGGCAGATTGTTTGGAAACCCTCGATGAGTTAGGTAATGAAGGGGAAGAGCAGTTCAAAGAAGCGGGCGGGGAATTGTATTCGGTGATACCGTGCTTGAATGATCATCCTGTGTGGCTGGACTCCATGGCATCCATAATCCTTGAGGAGCTGGGTAGCTGGGTAGACGGAGAAGCGCGACGGGCCGCCGATTGTGTCATCT
>Ga0214923_10008877_pt1 | contig 10582 bp, 8 predicted proteins | sample LL1510_MetaG_FD_177993 | JGI IMG/M metagenome (GOLD analysis project Ga0214923, IMG submission 177993) | Freshwater microbial communities from Lake Lanier, Atlanta, Georgia, United States - LL-1510 | ecosystem: Environmental > Aquatic > Freshwater > Lake | place: USA: Georgia | collected 2015-10-15
CGCGAGGCCGCCGTCGACGAGCGCCCGGCACTCGGCCAGCACCGAGAGATCGGGATTCGACGCCCGGCTGTCGGTGCCGAGGGCCACACGCAGCCTGGCGGCACGGAAGCGGGGCAGCGGCGGCAGGGCGCCCGACAACAGCCGCGTGGTGCGCGGGCAGATGACGAGCGACAGGCGGTCGCGATGACGGGCAAACCGCGCCAGGGCTTCGTCGTCGAGAAACGTGCCGTGCACCACGAGGCCACGAGGCCCTCGGGCGAGCAGTGAAATCCAGTCGGCAGCCGACGTGAGGCGCGGTGGGCCGGCTGCCGGCCAGGCGCCGAGCGAGTCGAGGAGCGTACGAAACTCGCCCGCTCCCGACGCGAGGAGTTCCGCTTCCGCTTCGCTCTCGGCGAGATGCATCGCGGCCGGCAGCCGGAGCCGTGTGGCGATCGCGAGCAGGCTGCGGCCGAGCGACGTCGACACGGAGTAGGGGGCGTGGGGTGAGATGCCCGTGGCGATGCCCGCGGCAGCGAGCCGTGCGAGGTCGCGGCGCACCGCGTGGCGGGCGGCCTCGGCCGCCGTCTCGGAAAGCCCCAGGCCCTCGCGGAACACGCGTACGCGCGGCATGGGCCGGGACGGCTCCGTCGGCCAGTTTCCGGTCGAGATTTCGCCGAGCGACGTCACGCCCGCCGCGGCGCTCTCGGCGAGGCCCCGGGCGATGGCTGCGGCGTCATGATCCGGCGCGTGGGGTCGTGAACGACGCAGTTCGACGACCCGCCTGATCCAGGCGGGCAGACCGTCCGTGCCGGCGAGCGGTGCCGCGAGCATCGCAAACTCGAGGTGCGTGTGGGCGTTGACGAGCCCCGGGAGCACGATGCAATCGCCCAGGTCGTGATCGGCGGCAGGGCACGACCCCGACCCCACGCCGACAACCCGTCCGCCGCGAATCCGCAGCCAGGCGTCGTCGAGCGACCGGCCGGCTTCGGGAACCACGCACCTGGCCCGGAGCGTCAGTGCGGGAGGCCGTGTCACGGGCCGACGGTCGCCAGCGGCAACGGCACCGCCCGAGCCCGCGCCCGATCGGCGTCGGCGGGATCGTCTTCGAACAGTTCGTAGAACACGTTTCGCCGCCGGGGCGTCCAGCCGAGCTGTGAGATTGCCGACCGCATCTGCTCGAGCGTGAGGTGATGCACCGTGCCGGCGGCGCTGACGACGTTCTCCTCGATCATCAGGCTGCCCATGTCGTTGGCGCCGAAGAGCAGGGCCAGTTGGCCGATTTCACGGCCCTGGGTCACCCAGCTCGACTGAATGTTCGGGAAATTATCGAGATACAGCCGGGCCACCGCCTGCGTTTTCAGATACTCGAACGGACCGGCCGGAAGGATGTCGGCCATTTCAGTGTTGTCCGGCTGGAACGACCAGCAGATGAAGGCAGTGAATCCCCCCGTCTCGTCCTGCAGGTGCCGCAGCCGCTCCAGATGCTCGATCCGCTCCGGCAGCGTTTCGATGTGGCCGAACATCATGGTGGCCGTGCTCTTCCCGCCGAGCCGGTGCCATTCGCGATGGACGTCGAGCCAATCGTCCGTCAGCACCTTGCCCCGGGTCATGGCCGTCCGCACGCGATCCACGAGAATCTCGCCTCCGCCCCCGGGCAGCGAGCCGAGGCCGGCCCTGGCCAACCGTTCGAGAACCTCCCGGAGCGGCCGCTTCGAGATCTTGGTGAAGTGATGAATCTCCGGCGGCGAGAAGCCGTGAATGTTGACCTGCGGAAACCGGTCCTTGATGTCTCGCAGCAGCTCTTCGTACCACTCGAGTGTGAGCGTGGGGTGAAGCCCGCCCTGCATGAGGATTTGGTCGCCGCCGAGGGCCACCGTCTCCTCCACTTTCGTGAGCAGCACGTCGCGGTCGAGCACGTAGCCTTCCGGGTGCTTCGGGCCCCGATAGAACGCACAGAAGTCGCAGACCGCCGTGCAGACGTTCGTGTAGTTGATGTTGCGGTCGATGTTGTAGGTCCGATACGGCTCGGGATGGAGCCGCGTGGTCACGGCATGTGCCGCCCGGCCGATCGCCGCCAGATCGCGCGACCGCAGCAGCACGACGGCGTCGTCCGCGGACAGCCGGCGGCCCGCCACGGTCTCGTCCAGAATCCGTCGGACTGTCGCTGAGTCGGCCGTCGACGAGTCGGAAGTGACCATGCTGTGTCCGGAGGTGATTCAGGCCGGGCGAGCCAACGCTGCGGAAGAGAGGCTCCCGCCGCCCACGTCGAGGCCCGGGGGAGCCAGTTCGAGCGCCGCGGCACGGGCATAGAAGGCGGCGAGTGCCTCGCGCTCGAGTGGCCCCAGGTCGTAGTGCAGGTTGTCGCGCAAGTAACCCAGGCACTGGGGAACCGTCAGCCCGTGCGCCGCTGCTTCCGCAGAAGCGATGGCGGCGAGATTTCCCTTTCCGGCATCACGCGCCGCGGACAGCAAGGGCTCGATGTCGGCGAGCGTCGCCCGGCTCACGCCCGGATGGGCCGCCCAGACGGCGAACACGAATGGCAGGCACTGCCAGCGCACCCATTCATCACCCAGGTCCCAGACGAGCTGGAACGAACCCGCCTGTGTGCCGATGGCCCGGTCGCCGATCAGGAGCACGGCGTCGGCGTCGGTGTCGCGCAGCCCCTCCCCCAGCGACAACGGCTCGACGGCCGGCCGCGCGCCGAACCGCTCGGCCAGCAAGATACGTGCGAGCGTGGCGCTCGTTCTCGATCCCTCGTCGACCGCGAGCGTGGCGACCTTCGCCGGCGGAGTCCGGAAGTACAGCTTGACGCTCATCACGGGCCCCCGGCATCCGATGCACGCGTCGGACACCACCTGGTATCCGTCGCCCCGGAACAGCTCGATCGAAGGGATCAGGGCGATATCGAGTTCGCGGCGGGCGAGCCGATCGGCGAGCCGGCTGGGCAGGTCGTAGACGACGTCGACGCCCCGACCGGCCAGCCCGTGGACGAGCGGCTTGGTGTTCAGATATTGGACGGCTCCGATCCGCGGGAACCGAAGCGAACGGGATGCAGAAAAACGACGGATCATGAAAAACAACGTGGGCGAACGAGTGGCACGGTCCGAGCGGGAGTGGCCGCCGAACCGCTTCTTGAAAAACCGCACGCCGGCCGCAAGCGTAACCGCTGGCGGCCCGGCCCGGGACCCTCGCCCGGGGGCCCCGGCAGCACGCCGGATCAGGCCGGAATCCGGGGGATTACGGCTCGAGCCTGCGAAACGCCCGCAATCCCAGCCAGAGCGGGAAAAACGTCGCGCCGATGCCGAGCGCCACGATCAACGCCAGGCTCGCCGCCACCCCCTGGCCGCTCGCGGCCCACGCCATCAGTCCGCGGACCGTGCCGGGCCCGAGTGCATTGGCTGCGAGAAACAGATGCGACGGCAGGGCGGCCAGGATGACCACGGCCATGATGAACAGAGAGCTGATTACGAGGCTCAGCGTGCCGCCGAAGCCCGACGAGATCTTCGAGGGCGACACTTCGCGCAGGTCGGGCATGCGGGCTCCCAGTCCGACGGCGATTCCCGAGAGCCCCATGCACAGCACCACGCAGCACACCTCGTGGATCAGGATCGTCTGCCGCGACAGGCCGAGCATGACATCGCTGAGGAGCACCAGCCCACAGCAGGGAATCACGCCGCCCAGGAACGAGAACAGGAACTTCGACCAGACGATGTGATCGCGGTGCACGGGCAGCAGCCCCAGGATCCAGAATCGGCGGCCTTCCAGGCTGATCATCGGAAACACGAAGCGTGTCGTGAACGTGGAGAGGATCAGCCCGACGACCGCGAGATTGAGGAATCCAATCATCGACGCATACGCGTTGTTGTAGTTGAACGAACGAACGTTCCAGAAATAGAGCCCGAGCAAGCCGAAGAAAATCAGGAACTGAGACCATTGTGAGATGTCGCGGCGAAACAGCCGCAGGTCCTTCACCACCAGCAGCCGGAGCGGCCTGCCCGCCTTCGAGCCGGCGTGGACGAGCATCTCGTCGAACCAGCCGATGCGGCGCCGGCGCCGGGCGGGCACCTCGCTCACGAGCTGGCTGAATCCGAGCCGGTAGGCCCGTCGGGCGAGCCAGCCTGCGCAAAGCTGCAACAGCATCCCGTTTGCCACCAGGAGAGCCAGGAACTTGATCGCCTCGGCGAATGCAGCCCACGCCTCGGCGGGGTTCGCGCCGCGGCGGGCGGCTTCGAGCAGGCCGCTCGACAGCCACCAGCTCGGAAACAGTTTCTGTTCGGTGATCGCGAGCCGTGAAAATGTCTGTTCGAACCAGGCGGCCGACATGCTGTCGGCACGCACCGACGAAAGGGTCGACCATGCGATCCACACCGCGACGACACAGGCGGAGCCAAAGCGATCGACAAGGCGTGGAGCCGCAGCCGCGGCAGCCAGGCCACCATCGCCATGCAGCAGATGCCTCCCACGGTGGCGGGAATGACGACGAAGGCGATCATGAACGGCAGGAGCAGCACGAAATAGGTCCAGGGAGACTCGCGCACCACGCCGTAAGCGACCAGCATCGGGCTGCCGAGGAGGATGAATCCCCAACTCGAGAACCACACGGCCTCCTGGAACTTGTGCGAAAAAATCGCCTCTTCACGGGCGGGAAGCGTCATCAGCAGCCGCGACTCGGGGGAGCAATACATGCCGCCATACAACAGAATGCCCGTCGAAAACACGAGCATCACCATCAGCGAGGAAAAAAAGGCATTGAAGAGCAGCGAGATGACCTCGGCATGCAATGCTTCGAGGAACGTGAATGCCTCCACGAAGATGCCGTAGAGCGACGCCCAAAACATCACGCTCAGGAGCACGACGAGGCTCAGCCGCAGCCGAGCGGTGGAGAGCATCGTGGTGCAGAGTGCCCACGCGATCCGCGTCCGCAGCCGGAAGAACAGCCCCGACTCCGCGTCGACCGGCAGCAGCCGGCAGCACGACACGGCGAGCCCCTCCAGGGCGGCCGCGGGCCGGTGGTCCGTGAGGACGCGGGGCGGAGTCATGACGCGCGATCCTCGCGGCCGGTGCGGGGGCTCGTGAGTTCGAGGTACAGCTGCTCGAGGCTCGTGGTCTCGATCGCCATCTGCTCCCGCAATTCGGCCACGGTGCCCAGAAACCGCAACTGGCCGCGGACCATGATGCCCACGCGGTCGGCCATCTCCTCGGCCATCGCGAGCGTGTGCGTCGACATGAAGACCGTCATCCCCTCGCGGGTGCGGGCCGCGAGCAGGTCTTTCACGATCCTCACGCTGCGTGGATCGAGGCCGACCATCGGCTCGTCGAGCACGAGCACGTCCGGGGCGTGGAGGAGCGATGCCGCGAACACGAGCCGTTGCTTCATGCCCAGCGAGTAGCTTTCCGAGAGATCGTCGGCGAACTCGCCCAGTTCGAAATGGTCGATCTCGGCGGCGATGCGCTCGGTCGCGACGTGCCTCGGCATGCCGAACATGTCGGCGATGAACCGGAGAAACTCGCGGCCCGTGAGCTTGTCGTAGAGCGTGGGCTCGTCGGGCACGTAGCCGATGTGGAGGTGCGCGTTGCGGGGATCCTTGACGAGGTCGTATCCGCTGACCCGCACGGATCCACGCGACGGCTGCAGCAGCCCCACGAGCATCTTGATCGTGGTCGTCTTCCCCGCGCCGTTCGGGCCGAGCAACGCGAACAATTGCCCGCGCGGAATGGCGAGCGACAGGTCGGACACGGCCGTCTTCGGGCCGTAGGTCCGCGTCACGTGGTCGAATTCGATCATGGCGTCGGGGGTGCGTCTGCGGAGAAAGCTGGAGAGAGCGAAACCGTCTGCAGGCTCCGCGCGAGCCCCTCGGCAGCCTCGTCCGAGCGGCGCACGAATGTGAGCGTCGACCCAAAGATCATGCTTTCCTGCTTCAAAACGCGGCCACTGCGATCGACCCAGATGCGGCAGCAGGGCTCGTGATGGCCGGAAGGATCATCGCGGTAGACCACGAGATCGACCCGCAGGAGACGATCCTCCCAGAACAACGTCTCTTCCCCGACCACTTCCGCGTGCAGCACTTCGAGGGCTGCCTGGCCGCCGCGGAGGGGGCTGTACACGGGGACGGTCCAGCGTTTGCCCATGGCGAGCCCCGGCATCGTCGCCTGGGGCGAGAGTTCGTCGCCGATCATCACGTGGGATGGCAGATACCGGCTCGTCTCGTAGGAGAGATCGCCCGCCTTGAGCATGATTTTCACGTTGCCGTCATCGACGGTGCCGTCCAAGAACACTTTGTCTCCACCACCCGGCAGATCGACCGTCGAATGAAATGCGTGCAGCTGCCCCCGCGGATCGATCGACAGCGTTCCCCGGGCCTCGAAATCGAGCGGCAAGGTCCGATCCAGGGAGCGGCCGATGAGCGGCTTCGTCCAGGCAGGAAGCAGTTCGTCGATGGGCAGCCGTTCGAAGTGGAGAACGGTTTGGACGGTCACGCCGCCATCGTCTTCCCGGTGCGAATCGCTGACCGCCCACCCGAGCGGCTGATCCTTCCAGATGACGGCCCAGGCCACGGGGATGAGCCGATTGTTCGAGGCATACAGCGCTTGATAGCCCGGCGGGGAGCCGGGAAGCAACGACGGGACGATTTTGGCCGCCACCAGCCACGTCGTGGTCAGACACCAGAACATGATGATGATCGGCGCCAGCCAGGGGCGATGCATCGCATGAGTACCGGAGGGATCATGGGCACAGGGGGCGTATTCCCCGACCGAACGCAGTCTACCCGTTTCCCGCGAACTGGAGGAGTTCCGACCGCCATGCGCAATTCTAGCGCGGGCCACGATTGCCTCTCCCGCGGATTGGCCATACACTATGTCCCCCAGAGGGACGGGGCAGTGCGGCACTGCGGGTTCAACGGTGAAACCATGACGAAGTTGCACGGTGTTCCGGTTTCATTCCATCAGGGCTGCCCGGTGTGCGGCCGCCTGTTGTGCATCGGCGTGACGCTTTTGGGCAAGCCGGTCTACTGCCAGCACTGTGGTGGGCGGTTCGTCGCTGCCGATCCGTCGGCGGGCCCGAGCGGCACTCGGGCCCGGGATCGGCGGGTCGAAGACCTGATCGAACGCGCGGAGGCGGCGCTCCAGCAGGCGGCTGAATCGTCCGCGGCTGACGCGGGCTGGCACGCCCACGAGTAATCGGCCGGGCCGAGCTCTCAGCCGTCGAGAAACGGTTGCCACCCTGCCGGCTCGAGACGGGCGATGTCTGCCAGCCGTGCCCAGTAGCCGGGAAATGTCTTGCCCACGCACGCCGGGTCGAGGATGCGCAGGCCGGGCACCCGCAGCCCTGCGAGGGCGAGGCTCATCGCCATCCGATGATCGTCGTAGGTGAAGACGCTCGCCGGATGCAGGGGGCGCGGGGTGATGCGGAGCCCGTCGGCGGACTCGTCGACGTCGGCTCCGATCCGCCGCAATTCGCGGGCGAGGTCACCGATACGGTCGGTTTCCTTGTCGCGGATGTGGGCCACGTTGCGAATCACCGTCGGGCCGTCGGCGAACAGGGCGACGACCGCGAGCGTCGGAACCGTGTCGCTGATGGCATTCATGTCGATGTCGATGCCGCGGGCCGCCCGGCCCTGCACCGTCGTCGAGCCGCTCCCGGTCTCGTCCCATGCAACCTCGCAGCCCATGCGCTCGAGCGCGGTGCAGAATTCGACGTCGCCTTGGAGGCTCCGCCGTGAGAGCCCTTCCACGGTCACGGCACCGCCCGTGATGGCAGCCGCCGCGAAAAAATAGCTGGCCGCCGACGCGTCGGGCTCGACGTGATAGTCGCAGGCGGCGTAGCCACCCGGCGGGACGCGCCAGGTGCGTTCGTCGACCACGTCGCATGCCGCGCCGAAGGCCGCCATCACCCGGCGGGTCATTTCCAGATAGGGCAGTGAGACGAGACGGCCCGAGAATTCGATCTCGAGCCCCCTCGGGCAGCAGGGGGCCGTCATGGCCAAGCCGCTGGCGAATTGGCTCGACGTGCCCCCCGCGACCACGGCCCTGCTGCCGGCGATGCCTGCCGAACGGATCGTCACGGGCGGGCAGCCTCCGGGGCTCTCGGCGACCGCGTCGACGCCCAAGCCGCGGAGCGCCGTCAGGAGATCATCGATCGGCCGTTGCCGCATCCGCGCCGTGCCGTCGAGACGGTAGGTGCCGTGTCCGAGGGCGCAGACGGCCGAGAGAAACCGCATGGTCGTTCCGCTGGCGGCGCAGTCGATCTCGGCGCCGGCCGCGGGAATCGAGCCCGCGCAGCCGGTCACCTCGACGACGCCTCGCGGCCAGTCCGCCGTCAGGGGGATGCCGAGGGCCTGGAGACCGGCGGCCATCACGCGCGTGTCTTGGCTGTCGAGCACACCGTCGAGCCGGCTCGTCCCGCGGGAGAGGGCAGCACAGACGAGCGCTCGATTCGTGATGCTCTTGGAGCCGGGCGGGCGCATCGTGCCGCGAACCGGACCCGGGCACGGCGGCATGTCGAGGGCGGGAACGGATGACGACATCCGCTAGAGTGTAGTCGAAAGCCCGACCGCGCCCGAGTCCCGCCCGTTCTGATCGCGATGTCCAGTCCACCGGAACCAGTCGTCCCGCCGCCCGCCCTGCACTACGATCTCGTCATGCCTCCGCTCGTGCGGTTCGGCGCCGGGCGGATCGCGGAGATCGGTGGGATCGTCGCGCTCCACGGTCGGCGTGCCTGGCTGGTGGGCGGCCGCAGGAGCCTGCTCGAAGCTGCGGCCCGTCCCGTCCTCGAGGCGAGCCTGGCTGCTGTGGGGGTCGAGCACCGCGTCATCGCCACGACGGACGGCGAGCCGACGGTCGGGCAGGTCGCTTCAGCCCTCGCCGGCCTCCCGCCCGACGACCTCGAGGGCGCCGTGGTCGTCGCGGTCGGTGGAGGCTCGGCCATCGACCTGGCCAAGGCCGTGGCCGCCCTGGCCACAAACTGCGACCTCGCGACGGCCAAGGATCATGATTTCGAAGCGCTGGTGACCGACCACCTCGAAGGGGTCGGCACGCGAACCATCACCGGCTGGCCGCTGCCGGTCGTCGCAATCCCGACCACCGCGGGCACGGGCGCCGAGGCGACCCGCAACGCCGTGATCTCCTGTCCGCGGCGCCGATTCAAAAAGAGCATGCGCAGCCCGCTGATGGTGCCCCGCGCGGTGCTCGTCGATCCCGCGCTGGGGGTGGGATGCCCACGGACGACGATCGCCGCCGCGGGCCTCGACGCGATCACGCAACTGGTCGAGTCGTTCATCTGCCGGTTCGCCCAGCCACTGCCACGGGCCCTGGTGCTCGACACGCTGCCGCGCGCCCTGGCTGCCCTGCCGCGGCTGTTGGCCGATCCCACCGATCTCGACGCCCAGGCCGCGATGAGTCATGCCGCCTTCGTCTCGGGCGTGGCACTGACCAATTCCGGCTTGGGCATGGCGCATGGGGTGGCCGCGGCACTCGGCATCGAATGCGGCACCCCGCACGGCGTGGCCTGCGCGGTCATGCTGCCCGTCGCCCTGCGGGTCAATGCCGCCGCCGCCGAGCGGGATCTGGCGCTGCTCGAACGGGCGATCGATCCGGCAGCGTTCGGCGACGACGGCGCGCTCGCGGCGGCATTCATGGCTCGGATCGAGCGTCTGTGCCGGGCTGCCGGCGTGCCGCAGCGGCTGTCCGACGTCGGGCTGACGCGCGAGCGCGTCGCGTGGGTCGCCGAACATTCCGGAGGCGCGAGCATGCGCGGCAACCCGGTGGAACTCGACGCGGCCCGCCTGCGGCCGATCCTGGAAGCGGCATTTTGAAAGCGGGGCTGATGCGCGGACACGAACCTCCGCATCTGCCATTCGACAGGCCTGCGGACCCGTCGTTACGGGGGTGCCAGGAGCGGGTCGTCGAGCAGCGGTAGCACCAGGGAGGCATCGGCACCGCGGGCTGCAGCTCGCTCCCACGCGGCCCGGGCCTTGTCGAAGTCGGGCTCTTCCTTGGTGACGTGGTAGGCGCCGATGAACAAGTCATTCGCCGGATTGTCATCGAACCAGCCGTTCACGATCGCCATCATGATCCCGCCGGGGATGCGGTCGCGGGGAGTCGTCCGGTTCTTCCCGGCAAACCGATACATGAACTTTTGGTCGTCGATCTCGACCACGATGATTTTCTTGCCGTCGATGTCGAATTCAACGCCCGGCGCGACGGCTGCGAGTGCCTGCTCACGGTAGTCGGCGAATCCCTTGGCAAACGTGACGAGCTCGGCCCAGCGTTCGACTCGCTCACGCGTGGGTTTCGTCCGCGCCGCAGCCGCCGCCTCCTGCGCGGCTTCCGCAGCCGCTCCGAACTGAGACGAGCGGAGCAACTGGGCCACGCCTCCCAAGAGTGTTTCGATTTTTTCACGATCCTCGGCCGGCGGCTCTGGCTCGGGCGCTGGAGCAGGCTTGGGCTCGGGCTTGGGCTTGGGCGCTGGAGCAGGCTTGGGTTCGGGTTCAGGTTCAGGATTTTGGGCCGGCGGTGGTTTGGGCGTCGGGGCTTCGCGCTGAGTGGGCTGAGGCTCGGGCGCAGGGCGACGAGTCGTCTCGTTTCGGCGGCCGTCGACCATCGC
>Ga0214923_10008878_pt1 | contig 10581 bp, 11 predicted proteins | sample LL1510_MetaG_FD_177993 | JGI IMG/M metagenome (GOLD analysis project Ga0214923, IMG submission 177993) | Freshwater microbial communities from Lake Lanier, Atlanta, Georgia, United States - LL-1510 | ecosystem: Environmental > Aquatic > Freshwater > Lake | place: USA: Georgia | collected...
AAACCTTTAGAGTGGGAATTAAAGTTTGATTCAAATACTTTGAGTGGTAAGCTAAATAAGTTAGGAGTTGGTGAAATAAGTGATATTAAGATACTTGATACCACCCCAAGTGGTCGTGTAGCCAGCTTATCAATTCAGGGGGAAAACGGAAATGTAATGGTATCTGGACAAGACTTTAGAAATTTGATTGGTAATACAAGAATCAAATCACTTTTGTTTGATATTGTAGAAAATGAAAACTATTTTCATATTAAAGGAAAAGGATTTGGTCATGGTGTTGGTATGAGTCAATACGGTTCTTATGGAATGGCAATTAGTAATTATAATTATGAAGATATTCTCAAATATTATTATAAAGATATAGATTTAGTTAGGATAAAGTAGTATCTCTTTTTATCTTTTATATTTACTTATTTTTTAAACTATAATTTATAATTTCTCTGTTTATAATAAATTTATTTTTATAATCCAGGGAAGGGAAAAATAAGTTATTATTTTTGTAGTTCTCTATTGCTAATTCTTTGTGCAGAAAAATTTGATTATAACAGTCATCCATAATTATACTATGATCACAGCCTAAAAAATGATAATTTTCGTGAATTAAAATTCTTTTAGGGGTTCCTCCTGTTAAACTATTTATTGATAAATAATCTGCAAAAATAAATCCTCTAGTTCGAGTGGATCCTTCCACTAAGCCCATAATTTCTGGTAAAAAAATATGTATAACAAAATCAAAAATATTTCTCTCCAAAAGTACCATTACTCGGTCACAATCATCGGGAATAGGAATTTTAATGATAAATTCATAGATATTTTGCGTCTTGAATCCAGGTCTAGCAACTTCTCCTAATATCTTAGTTTCTAGGTTAATATTATATAGCATTAGTTCTGAGCTTAGGCTTTCAGATAAGGCTCGTACTCTCTCAGGAGAAACTGATTTTTCCTGATAAAAACAAAGCCTATAGTTTATATTTTTAGAAAAGTCATAAGAATTTAATTTATTGTGATTATGAAAACCTATTGTAGTACAATTAATGAAAAAAATTGAAATAATTAAGAAATTTCTAAAACTCATAACTGTTGTAATTCCTTTATAAATTAATTAAAATACTATAAGTTGAGGGAATATTTAATTAAATACCCAAAAGTATTTAAATTGAAAAAAAAGCTACAAAATTTACTAAATACTTTAGAGGATAAATATGAATAATAATAAATCAAGTCGAATTATTGATATAAAGACAAATGGTTTTGATAAATATCTTAATTCTTTACCTGCTGAATCACAAGAAAATGCTAAGAAGAAATATGCATCAATGGCAGTAAGGTTTTGGTTTTATGCAGAAGATGCTGATGGTTATAAAAAGAAGAATGAAAGGCAAAAAATAATCAATTTTATTGAATTATTCTTTAGTGAAGAGTCTCTTTTTCCGCAAAGTAAGTATAGTGATGAAGAGAGAAAAAAAATATTAATAGATTTAATGGATTCAGAATCTCTTCACGTTGATTTACAAGATATTGTTCGGTATTTATTAGAAATGCCAGTAGAAATTAAGGAATCATTTTTTTATGATGCATGTTATATAATTACCATAGATAGGCAGGTAGTAAACAAGGAAGTTGATTTTCTAAATGAATTAGGAAAAAATATTGAAATACAAGATAATTTTAAGAATAAAACTTTTCAATATTTTTGGATACATTAAGGATGAGCTTAATCAGAAAATTTATTGATTTCAATAATTTAAAATTATCATACCAAGATAATGAATTAGACAAAGATGTAGTATTTGTAACACATGCTAATGGATTTTCTGGATCATGTTATTTATATTTATATAGATATTTTGGTGATAAATATCGATGGATATTTTTGGATTTTGTAGGACATAGTTACTCTGAACCAACCTTAGATTTTAATGACTGGAATTTTTTTAGAGATCAAATATTTGAAATCATAAAAAAAGAAAATCTTAAGGATATCATCGCAATTGGACACTCTTTGGGTGGAGCATCTTTAGCGCTTTCCGCAAAATACGAAAAACAGTTATTTAAAAAATTGTTACTTTTGGATCCAACTCTACTCAGTATTACAACAAATTTATTGGGAAAAATAATTGGTAATTACATGGCAGATAATGCAATAAAAAGAAGGAGAGATTTTAAGAGTAAAGATCAAATTAAAAAAATATTCAAAAGAATTCCATCTTTTTCAAATTGGGAAGAATCTGTATTTAATGACTATTTACAGTCTTGTTTTAAAGATATTGAAAATGGAGTAGAGTTATCCTGTCCTCCTGAGGTTGAATCGAAAATATTTAGCACTAATCCTATATTTTTTTCTTTGAATTATAAAAATTTAGATGTCAGCACTAAAATTATAATTCCAAGAAAGTCTACTGTTTGTAGTGAGTCTGCCGCAAAAAAATTAATAGGTAATACAGCTGATTCATCAATTAAAATTTTAGAAAATGAAAATCATTTTTTCCCATTTGAAAAACCTAATATTGTTATAAAGGAATTAGAAAATTTTATAAATGGATGATTTATTTTTTTTCTTTTCTAAAGTGTTAACTTTATTCTTTTATCCTTTTACTGTAGTAATTATTATTAGCATTATAAATTCTTTTTTTATAAAGGGTTTTAAGAATAAAATATTAATGCTAAGTCCTATTTTTTTATTAAGTCTTTTTTCAACTTATTCTATAAGTCAATTTTTAATACGTAGTCTTGAGCTAGATTATCCTCCGTTAGATAAACATAAATTAGAAAAATATGATGCTATAGTAGTATTAGGTGGTGCAATAAATATTTTAAGTTATTATAGAGACATTGTTGAGATGGGATCTAGCTCGGAGAGGATGACTGAGGCTATTTTACTATACAAGTATAATGTATCTGATACAATTATTTTTACGGGAGGGTCCGGAATTTTATTTCAACAAGATATAAGTGAAGCATATTATGCTAAAAAGTTTTTTATTGATTTTGGTATTCCAGAAAAAAATTTATTATTTGAAAATAAATCCAAAAATACTTATGAAAATGCTTTATATACAAAAGAAATTCTAAATAAAATGGAAAAAAATAACATATTACTTGTTACTTCTGCATTTCATATGAGAAGATCGTATGGAGTTTTTGCAAAACAAGGTTTTAGTGTAAGTCCCTATCCTACAGATTATAAATCATTGATAGATACATTTAATTGGGATACAATAATCCCTTCTCCTTCCTACTTAGAAATAAGTACGATTGCTTTAAAAGAGTGGATTGGAATAATAGTTTATAAGTACAAAGGATATTTATAAAAATAAGTGGAGAGAGTTTTAAAATGAATAAATCTTCAAAAAAATATTTTGCAGTGGGTCTAAATGATAATCTTAGCAACAAAAGAATTGCCGGAGAGATATATTTTGAGAAGGATTCACTTGTATTTCAAACCGAGGATGATAAAATTATAATTCCGTTTCAGGGAATTATTTCAAAAAGGGGTGGAGCTGGTAATAACTTAATATTTTTTGAAAATTCATCTCTGCCAGAATGGAGTATATACACCTCAGATAAGTCGATATTAAAAGATAAATCAATTAAGGAGAATCCCTCTTTTTCCTCACTAAATAGTAATAGAAAAAAAGAATTAATTGTTATATCTTCCTTTTTAGTGATTATTTCTATAATTATCACATCATTTATATATGGTTTTTATTTTTTCAAAGAGACTATTACTTTTTTTATTGCATCACAGGTTCCCTTGACCTGGGAAAAAAAATTAGGTAATACAATTTTTAAATCTATAACTCAAGGTAAGAGAATATATAAAGATAAGGCAGATATTGAATTACTAGATCCAATCACAAAGCCCTTGATACTTGCCTGTAAAGAATCAGGTTATGATTTTGAAATATATATTATGGATGATAATAGGGTAAATGCATTTGCTCTCCCGGGAGGAATAATCATTATTCATACCGAACTACTAAAAAAAGCAGAAACTCCAGAGCAAATCGCAGGGGTGTTAGCCCATGAAATTTCACATGTTACGGAAAAACATGGAATTAGACAATTAATTAATTCGGTAGGAATATTTTTAATAGTTCAAACTTTATTAGGGGATTTTTCTGGATTATTGGCAATTTTGACTCAAAATAGTGGAATTCTACTAGCCTCCAAATTTTCTAGGGATTTTGAGAGAGAGGCTGATGCAAAAGGGTTCAATATATTAATTAATTCTAATATTGATCCTAGAGGAATGGTTGATTTTTTTAAAAAAATACAGGAAATTGAAAGTTCAGAAAAAGGTTTGGAGTCAGAAAGTTGGTTCCAATTTATAAGCACTCACCCAGGAACCGAAGAAAGAATTGAATCTCTAGAAAAAGAAATCGAACTCGTAAAAAGTAGAAAATTCGACAAAATAATAATAGATTTACAGAATATTAAAAAAAAGTATTAAGTAAATATATATATTAATAAATTATTTAGGAGTCTAAATGAAATCTCAAATTAATGGAGAACCATCTTTTGCTCACATACATATTGATTTAGAGCCCGGTGAGAGTATAATTGCTGAGTCAGATGCAATGGCTAGTATGGCAGTTGATATTGATATTCAAACTAAAATGAATGGTAATTTCATAAGTGCACTATTAAAAAAATTTTTAGGAGATGAATCATTTTTTATAAATGAATATAAAAATATATCTAACTCTCCAAAACGTATTACATTAACACAGGCTACTCCCGGAAATATTAAAGAGATGGAACTTCAAAATTCATCAATTTGCCTTCAGCCAGGAGCTTACATTGCTTCAAGCCCTGGACTTAATTTAGGGATAAGATATGCTGGTTTAGTGTCCTTTATTGCTAGAGAGGGTTTGTTTAAGTTGGAAGTTTCAGGAACGGGAAAGCTCTTTTATGGAGCCTATGGCGGAATTATTGAAAAACAAGTTGTTGGTGAGTATATAGTTGATTCTGGATACTTGGTAGCTTATGAGCCACATTTGAAACTATCTCTCCGTTTGGCTGGAGGAATTATTTCTAGTATTACAAGCGGGGAAGGGATAGTTACAAAAGTAACTGGAAACGGGAAAATCCAGCTGCAATCTAGAAGTTTAGAAGGATTAGCCTCATGGATTAATCCTCATTTATTTTAAGGAGACTTTATGATAGTTGAATTTGTACATAAACCAAGTAATACAGCTGCTAAATTAACATTAAGCTCAGGTGAAACCATAACCTCAGAAGCAGGAGCTATGATTGCAATGTCTGGAGATATGAGTATTACGACTACAACTCATAAAAAAAACTCCAGTGGTGGGATTCTTGGGGCATTTAAGAGACTATTGGCAGGAGAATCATTTTTTTTGAATGAATTTACAGCTGGATCAAAAGGTGGAGAACTCTATTTATCGACTTCTTTAGCTGGAGATATGAATGAGTTTGAAACTAAGGGGGAAACTTTAATAGTTCAGGCCTCTTCTTTTGTAGCATGTGAAGAGGGTGTTAAGTTAGATGTGGGCTGGCAGGGGTTTAAAAACTTACTCTCCGGTGAAAGTTTTTTTTGGCTAAAGCTAAGCGGAAATGGAAAATATATCTTAAATACTTTTGGAATGATGTATTACATAGATATTGATGGTGAATATATAGTGGATACAGGCCATATAGTCGCTTTTTCGGAAACATTGAATTTTACAATTTCAAAATCATCTCGCTCTATTATTGGATCTTTTTTAAGCGGGGAGGGATTTGTGTGTAGATTTAAAGGCAAGGGCAGAATTTGGTGTCAATCACATAATTCAAATTCATTTGGAAAAGAGCTAGGTCCATATTTAAAGCCAAGACAGGAATAAAGGTAATACAATGAATAATAAATCAGAATTTCAATTTAAAATAGAAACTAAGCCAGATTTTGCTTTCTTGAATGTAAAGATTCCCTCTGGGAAAACCTTGAGAGTGGAAGCCTCAGCTATGGCAGGAATGGATTCTAATATAGTAATGAAAACAAAACTTTCGGGAGGTTTTAAAAGATTTTTAACCGGAGAGTCTCTTTTTATCAATGAATTCAGTGCAGAAAATGGAGAGGGTGAAATAAATATAGCCCCTGGACCTCCCGGAGACATGGAGCATATATATTTAGATAACACAACTGTATATTTACAAAGCTCAGCCTTTGTTGCTTCCGGTATGAATGTTTTGACAGATACCAAATGGCAGGGATTTAAAAGAGGATTTTTTTCAGGTAATTCTTTTTTCTTAATCAAATGCTCTGGTGTTGGGGATTTATGGTTTAATGCCTATGGTGGAATTATTGAGTTAGATGTTGATGGAGATTATGTTGTTGATACTGGATATATAATTGGATTTACTGATGGCTTAACGTATGACGTAAAATCAGTTGGTGGATATAAATCTTTATTTTTTTCAGGAGAAGGATTGGTTTGTAGATTTCAGGGAAAAGGAAAAGTCTGGATTCAAACAAAAAATATTTCCCCCTTTGCCAGTTTTTTGTATATATTTAGACCTGTAGAAAAAAGATCTAGTACCTCAGACTAAAATATATTTCAGGCATAAATTAACTAGTTCTTCTTGGGCTAAAAGACCATTAAGCATGATTTTTGAGTTTGGTAGTACATTTTTAAAATTATAATTTATTTTTGTAAGTTGTTCGATGGACTCAAATATTTCTTTTTGGTCATTTCTGTTTGAAATTCTTCCTAGAGCTATCTCAGGTTGGAGGTCAATGTAAAATAGCAAATCAGGTTTGGGGAAATTTTTTTCTAAATTTAGGTATAAAATTTCTTGAGGGCTATAATCCTCTGAGGCTTGGTATGCCGCAGTGGAGTAATAATATCTATCAAGAATAACTATTTTTTTATCTTGTAATGCGGGTCTGATATTATTTAGGACTGAAATTTCTCTATCAGAAATGAAAGCATCAATTTGTTCTTTTTTTGAGAGTATTATTTCTCCTTTTAAAAATTTTCTAATATATTTCCCGGATTCGAAATTTGTTGGTTCAGAAAAGCGAATGGAACTTTTTCCCAATTCATTGAGCTTTTTCGCTAAATTATTTGAAAGTGAGGTCTTTCCGCTTCCATCAATCCCTTCAATTACTATAAACATTTATACCATCTTTAAATTAACTTATATGTTGTACTAAAAAAATTTAGATTCACCTATTTTTAAATCTAAAAGGCGATCAGTGCTCTTAAATTTATCAATAAAAATTTCTCTTGTCTTTTTTAAAGGCTCATCTAAGGCTTCATCTGTTAAAACAAATGTTTGATAATGAATAGGAACCATATATTTTGCTTTTAAATTAGAAAAAGATAATATAGCTTCTTCTGGATTCATGTGTACTACCTTCATAAACCAACGAGGTTCATATGCTCCAATAGGCAAAAGAGCTAAGTCTATCCCAGGAAACTTATTCCCAATCTCGTTAAATTCTGGAAAATAGGCTGTATCTCCTGCAAAATAAAAGGAATTTTTTGTCCCTTGTACTACAAAACTTCCCCATAGAGTTGTATTCTTATCAAAAACTCCCCTTGCACTTGTATGTTGGGTAGGTGTAAAAGTAATACTAATTTCATCCAATTTATACGATTCCCACCAATCAAGTTCAACAACTCTATCCAATCCTTCATTGATTAAAAAATCTCTATTTTTTAGCCCAACAAAAAATAAGGGGTTAAATTTCTTTTCTAACATTTTTAAAGTAGGTAAATCCATGTGGTCATAATGGTTATGACTAATTAAAACAATATCTATCTTTGGTAAATTTTCAAATGATAGACCAGGCTTAGTGTATCTTTTTGGTCCAGCAAAATTTACTGGAGAACATCTATCAGACCAGATTGGGTCAGTGAGTATATTCTTACCATTTAATTGAACAAGTGTAGTTGCATGACCTATCCATGTGATACTGAATTTGGAATTATTAGATTTTATTAAATTACCCTGATTTTCAATAACTTCAAAATTATAATCCTTAGAATTTAAGGAGGGTAGGTTTAAGAAATTTCTTGTTGTTTGCCAATATATTACATCAGATAAAGAGGGAGGTTTTTTGCTTTGATCAAGATTATAAAAATATTTACCATCATAATAACTACCTTTATTATCCCTCATATTATTACTCCCCTTACAATTTAGATATATAAAAAACAAAATAAATAATATAAATTTTAACCTATTTAGAATAACCATGATAGTATTATTTTCATTTGCAATATATATCTGTAAAGGAATTTTATCTCATTATCCTTATTGATCATCATTAAGATAAAAATAAAGGATATCTCTTATTAAAAATTTAATTGATCTAATAAAACTGTTTTTCATACCTTTTTTTTAATGACATAATACTTCATTTTTAAAGAAAGTTTAAGTATGTGGAAGTATATTTTTATTTTGATTCTCTCTTTCCCTTTTGTTTTGCAGGGTCAGGAAAAGGATTTTATTTTCCCTAAATTGAAATCATATAAAACAGATAGGATACAACTTGAGTCTAATTTACCTGATGATTTTTCAAAATTATTTTTAGAATATGCAGAAGGATTTTCGATTTTAGTCTATGAATTTTTAGCTGATCTTAAAGGGGATTCACCGGCTATAAATATACACATACAGATTTTTAGTTCCTGTGGAGATTTTACAAGATATTTATCGTCTATCTCCGTTCCAAGTAAGGGTAGTCTTTACTTTAGAGAAATAAGATCAAACTCTTGGACTGACTTTTCTATTGCGGGTTGTTACTCAAATTCAAGTTTTTTCTTTCGATCATTTCAACATAGATTAGTTGAGTCTATGCTGAAAGATAAAAAGAAACCCTTACCTATATGGCTTACTCAAGGGATGGAAGAATATTTTGAAAATAGTTTTTTTCTAGAAGAAGATGAAAGTATTACGCCATCCTTAAAGTTTGATTATTTAAGACGACTTAAAAAAATCCAATCAGAAAAATCATCTACCGATTCGGAATTACAGGTACTACTAACTTTAGAAAAGAAAGAGTGGTTCAAGAGAAGTAAATTCTACTACCCATATAACTGGGCATTCTTTAAATATTTGTTTGATATAAACTCAAATGGACGGAATATCATAAAAAAATATATAAATAATATTGAGTACAATGATAAAGGAATAAATCTCTTAAAGTCATATAATAATGTATTTTCTTTTATGGGGGCTAGGGATACTATTTCAACTAAAGATTTAGAAAAAGGTTTCAATGAATGGTTAAAACAATTACCATTACCTGTTGGCTATAATTATTTTACCTCTCTTCAGAATGCTAATGTTTCTTCTAGTAGGATTAAATTAATGGAATCAGCAATTTCTGAAAATAAAAAATATCATTTGTACTACCAAAAATTAGCAGATGAATACTACTCACTTTCAAATTTTCATAAGGCATTAGAATACTCAGAACAGGCTGTTGATTTGGAAATTAAAGATGGGGTGTCTGTTCAGCTTGCTATTAAGTCTTCTTTTCAAATAGGATTATTTAGAAAAACAGAATATTATCTATGGCTTGCCAAAGAATTAAATATTGAACAGTCTAATTTTAAGGATATTCTCCAAAGTGTAATTAATTGGAGAATAGCAAATCAAGAAGTTCCACTTTATCTCCCAGAAGTGAAGTTTCCAGTAGCTTATTAAATAATATGAAGATTTTTAAAAATACAATTAATCCTATATTATATTCTTGTATATTAATACTATCTTCATTAATATTAAATTTATCATTTAGGATCATGGGATATGATTTAGGAAGTGAAATACTTTCTTATCTCAACCAAGATTTTATTTATAAACTATCTTATTTATATTTAAAAATTTTATTATTATATTTTTTTTATTTGTCATTTATAGCAGAACTAACATATGTTATCTATCCAAATAAAAAGTATTACAATTTTATATTTTTATTTATAAGTACTTTTTTTCTAATCTTAATGTTATTTTCTTCGGTTGTAGAGCATCCTCAATTATATTCAGATTTCTTTTATCTAAAACATACATATTTACTTCCACTTCTTTATTTATTAACTGATCACACAAATCCAGAAATATATGTATATATTATATATATACCTCTCTTAGTCTGCACGATTTATTTATTATTCTTATTAATTTTGAAAAATGATTTCAATTATTTAATAACTATATGTTATGTTATAACATTTATTCTCTTTCATGCAAAAGGTGAATTTGTAGGTTTGATATTTTCCTACCTAGGATTTAAAATACTATCAATCTTTTCTTATAAGATAAATTTAAAATATAGCTTATCTATTATATCATTTATTTTATTATTCTCATTATTCATTTTTTATTATGAATATAAATTTTTATTATCTCCCAATCCATCTTCAAATAACCCTTCCATCTTTATTATTTCAGCTGATAGTTTAAGAAAGGATAAAATTGGATTTTTAAGAAATGGAAAAAGTATTACACCTAATATTGATGAATTTATTAAAGTATCCTTTAACTTCAAGGATCATTTGACCACAATTCCCAGAACTTTTCCTTCTTGGACAGATCTACTGACCGGTAAGTATAGTATGGAACACA
>Ga0214923_10008879_pt1 | contig 10580 bp, 8 predicted proteins | sample LL1510_MetaG_FD_177993 | JGI IMG/M metagenome (GOLD analysis project Ga0214923, IMG submission 177993) | Freshwater microbial communities from Lake Lanier, Atlanta, Georgia, United States - LL-1510 | ecosystem: Environmental > Aquatic > Freshwater > Lake | place: USA: Georgia | collected 2015-10-15
GCCCCCCCGCCGCAACTGATGCCGATCCGTTGGATAAAAAGTTGAAAGCCGTTTGGAAGGAAAAGGTATCCGGAATAAAAAAAGATTTCCAAGGGATCTCCGATGAGTGGTTGCCACGCATGGGGCAAAAAGTTACCTGGCGGCAAATGCTGGGGGGGTTTTCCCTCCTCCCCTTGGTGATGGGTCTCCGCGCCATGGCCAGCTACCTCAGCACCTACTGCCTGACGTGGGTCAGTGCCAGGGTGATCCGAGACATGCAGGTGGCCGCCCTGCGCAAAGCCCAGGATCTTTCCCTGGCCTTTTTTCAGAAAATGCCGGTGGCGGATATTTATAGCCGCATCACCACGGACACCCGGGTGATCTACGATTCGATGACCAATGGCTTCATCGATACCATCCGGGAACCGTTCGCCGTTGTCAGCATCCTGATCAGCATGCTGGTCATCGATTGGAAACTCACCCTGATTTCCGTCTGCATGCTGCCCCTGGTCCTGGTTCCGGTTATTTCCAGCGGGCGGCGGCTGAAAATGCTGACCCAGAGATTCACCGGCCTGTCCGTGACCCAGAGCGGCGGCCTGCTGGAGGCACTGGCCGCCGTTCGCATCGTCAAGGCCTACGGCATGGAGTCCTTACAGCTGAAATCCTTTCGCGAGCAAGCCAACATCGGGGTGGAGATGAGCGTCAAAACAGCCCAAACCCGCAATTTGCTCAACCCCATGATCGAAATTCTCGCCATGCTTGGCGTCGGATTTTTGCTGGTCTTTGTTTTCTCCACCAACGCCAAGCCGGGAAATCTGGTGGCTTTTCTCAGCGCCCTGCTCCTCGCCCCCCTTTCCATCAAGCGGATCGCCAATCTGCATCTGACCCTTCAGGCCAGCAGCGTAAGCGTCCAAAGGCTCGGGGATTTGTTTGCGGAAAAACCAACCGTCTTGGAGCCAATCTCTCCCCGCCCCCTGCCGGGCTTTCAACGCTCCATTCGCCTGGAAAATGTGACCTTCTCGTACGGTCACACCGATGTCCTGCATGACATTACGCTGGAAATCCCCCAAGGAAAAAAAATCGGCCTCGCAGGAGAAAGCGGTTCCGGAAAGAGCACGCTGATTAATCTCCTGATGCGTTTTTATGATCCAACCCGTGGGCGCATTCTTTTCGACGGCCACGACCTGAAGGAGTACGCCATCGGAGATCTGCTCAAACAAATGGCTCTCGTCAGCCAGGATGTGGTCCTGTTTGATGTTCCTGTAAGCACCAACATCGGGTTCGGCAAAGCCAACGCCGTGCAGGCAGAAATTGAACAAGCCGCCAAACGTGCCTACGCCCACGACTTCATCATGCAGATGCCTGCGGGCTACAATTCTCCATGCGGCGAACGCGGGCAGCTGCTTTCGGGCGGCCAAAAAGCGCGCGTGGCCATTGCCAGGGCGTTTGTCCGAAATGCTCCGATCCTGGTGCTGGATGAACCCACCGCGGCCTTGGATTCCCGGGCGGAAAAAGAAATCCAGACCGCCATCGACTCGCTCGAGGAAGGTCGGACCGTCATCTGCATCGCCCATCGCCTCTCCACCCTGGCCAACATGGACGAAATCATTGTCCTCGACCACGGTCGGATCGTGGAGCGCGGGACTTTCGAGGATCTGCTGAGTGCCAAGGGCCATTTTGCCAAGATGGCGGAACAACAGCGGTTGACTGCTTCGAGCTAAGAACAGTCGGGGAAGAATGATTTCGGAATTCGGATTTGGGAATTCAGAATTAGAAAAAAACGAGCAACAAGACTGGCAGAAAAGCATTTTGGGATTCGGATTTGCGATTTCGGATTTTAAGAAGGAGCTAGAAAGTGAATAAGGCTGAGCTGGAACAGTGTACAAAGGAATTTTCCCTCAATTTGATCCGGTTTTTGGAAAGCCTTCCGAAGGATTATCTGGGTGAGGCCATGGGTAGGCAGCTTCTCAAATCCGGCACTTCCATTGGAGCCAATTACCGGGAAGCGAACCGTGCGGAATCCAAAGCTGACTTCATCCACAAGCTCGCCATCGCAGAAAAGGAGGCTTCGGAGACTGTTTATTGGCTGGAATTGGTGGCCGAGGCGGGCATGGGGCCGCCGCGAGGCGGTGACCCGCCTTTTGCAGGAAACCAAGGAACTCCTGGCCATATTCACCGCAGCCGGGCGGACATCGAAAGGACTCCGATGATTCCGAATTTCGAATTCCGAATTTCGAAATGGTATACACCCGAGCCTCAATTCTGATGAGACGTGACTTTATAGTTATCGGCGGGGGTATCGTCGGCTTGGCCACGGCGCTGCGCATCTTGGAGGCAAAGCCCGGAACGAAGATGCTGCTGCTTGAGAAGGAGAGTTCCTTGGGCCGACACCAGACGGGTCACAACAGCGGCGTTCTTCATGCCGGACTTTATTACAAACCGGGATCCCTCAAAGCTAAGCTGGCCGTCGAGGGACTTCGCCAGATGGTCGACTTCTGCCAAAGGCATGGAGTGGCCCACGAGGTGTGCGGAAAAATCGTGGTGGCGACGGAACCCCGGGAGTTGCCGCGCCTGGAGAAACTACTCGAACGGGGAAGTGCCAATGGATTGCAGGGATTGAGGAAACTCTCCCCCGACCAGATCAGGGAAATTGAGCCACATGCCGCCGGACTGGCGGCCATCCATGTTCCCGAGGAGGGCATCGTGGACTATGCGGGCGTGGTCGAGGCGATGGCTCGCGAAATACAAAGGCTCGGGGGCGAAATTAGAACCGGAAACTCGGTGAAAAGGTTGAAGGGCACAGGTGGAGTATGGAGGGTCGAAACAGAGCAAGGCGGCTTTGAAGCCAGACAGATTGTGGTGTGTGCGGGACTGCACTCGGATCGGATGGTTTCACGATCCGGCATGAGGCCCTCGGCAAAAATTATCCCCTTCCGGGGAGAGTATTACATGATCCGGAAAGAGCGTCAGTTTCTGGTCCGTCATCTGATTTACCCGGTCCCCGACCCTCAGTTTCCCTTTCTCGGAGTCCATTTCACCCGGATGGTAAAAGGAGGAGTGGAGGCGGGACCGAACGCTGTTCTGGCAATGGCCCGGGAAGGTTACACTTGGGGTAATATCCACATCGGCGATCTGACGGAAAGCCTCGCTTTCCCGGGTCTTTGGAAATTCATGCTAAAATACCCCTCCATTTGCAGCTATGAAATCTGGCGCTCAGTCAGCCGCAATGAATTTTGTCGATCTCTGCAGAAACTGGTGCCGGAAATTTGCGAGCAGGACCTGGAAGCCGGCTCCGCCGGAGTTCGTGCACAAGCCATGTCTTCTGATGGATCTTTGGTGGAGGATTTTTCCTTTGTTGAGGAACCGGGAATCCTTCATGTGGTCAATGCCCCCAGCCCCGCAGCCACCGCGAGCTTGGCGATTGGAGAATATGTAGCTCGAAGGCTGGACCTTAAATCTGCGAAATAGATTATTCCGAATCTGGGAATTCGAATTTCGAAATCAGGCGGCCCCAGGCTTAGGCACCCTACTCAATACTAGGTTTTAGGTTGAGGCGTACGCCCGGACGCGGCGGAGCGCGTCCCTACAGAGGCTCAGAGATTCATCATGCAATCATCTGTAGGGCCCCGCTCCGTCGGGGCCAAAGACAAAGCCAAAACACCCCATGTTCCCTTAATCTTAATCTCACATTCCGATATCCCATCTCCTATCTCCCATATTCAATAATCATCTGCATCCTCATCCTTAGGCCAACCGGCCTGTCCGTTTGTCCCCTACAGGCGGATATGGCTATCATCTCGCCGTGTCATCCTCACCCCTAATCGCCCGGGTTTTGCAGCTTAACTCCCGCTTACGAGGAGGCGGCACCGACAACCAGTGCTTGGCCCTCTCCCAGGGCCTGGCCAAGAGAGGCTGGACGGTGGAGATCGCCGGGCCCATGAATGCCCCCCTCTCACCGGAAGCCGCCAAACTCGCCCTCCATAAACTCCCGCGTTTTCGTCCGCACCAAGTTTTGAGCCTTGCCCGACTGCTTCGAGTTGCCCGTCCCCGCATTCTTCATGCCCACCACGGGGATGACTATTGGACTGCCCTCCTCGCCTCCCGCCTTGTTCAACCCTCTCCTTGGGTCGTCTTCACTAGGCATCTGGCCAAAAGCCCCCGCTCCCCCCTCAGCCGAAATCATCTTTTTTCCAACGCCGATGCCGTCATTGCCGTCTCAGAATTTGTCGCCCAAGTCCTGCGCAAAGGGCACAACGACCCGGCTTCCCCCGTCCCCGAACGCCATCACCGCCACCCCTGCCGAATCGATCCCAAAAAGCTTCATGTCATTCACACCGGAATCGACACCACGATCTTTCAACCCAAGGAAGTGTCCTTCACCACCTCTGCCCGCCAAAAGCTCGGACTCAAGGACAAGGAGATCGCCTTCGGCGTGGTCGGCGGCTTCGACCTCCCCGTGGGCAAAGGACAACGCATCTTTCTCCGCGCGGCCAAGGAGGTCATGGCCCGACTCCCCCAAGCCCGCTTCCTTCTGGCGGGAAGGGGTTCCATGGAGTCCGCCCTGCAGGAAGACATCCACCACCTTGGGCTCGGAGAACGGGCCCAGCTGATCGGGCAGCAGGATGATCCTGTTTCCCTTTACCACGCTCTCGACATCCTGGTTCACCCCCAGATTGCCACCGAGGCCTTCCCCTCCGTTGTCCTTGAGGCCCATGCCTGCGGACGCCCGGTTATCGCTTCGGAACTGGATGGGATACCGGAAGCCTGGAAAATTGGCGGAGTCGGACAACTCGTAACCGCAGGAGATCCGCATCGTCTGGCCCGCGCCATGGTTGAACAAGCGGAGCGACCTGGCCCCAATACCGCTCAGCGGGGCGAGATGCACCGGAGGGTGGAGGCAGAGGCCTCCCTGCCCGTGCAGGCGAAAAAAGTGGAGGATTTGTACCGGAGGTTGATGGCGCGGTGAGGGAGTAGATTAAAATGAAGATGAGGATTAGGTAGGGCGGGATCGATGATCCCGCCTAGATCGAGGCTCAACGCACAAACTTTAAGCTAGGCGCCCTCATCGAGGGCGCCCCACCTAAGCCCGGATTTACAAGATTCAATGCGGCCCGCCGGGACGTCGGGCCCTACTTAAGCCACAGGTTATCCATCGCACACCCTAGGTAGGGTCCGACCTCCGGGCGGACCGAGTCCAAACTTGTAGTTTCAAGGCCTCCACACGGCCCGTTGGAGACAACGGGCCCTGCTAAGTTTAACCATGACCCCCCCGAAACCCTCCTCATCTTCATCTTAATCCTAATCCAACCCCCGGTAGGGCTTGAGATTCAGCTCTAAAACGTTCATTCTTCAACCCTATGCCCATCCACGAAAATATTCTCGGAACCATCGGTCGGACACCGTTGGTCAAATTGCAGCGCATCTCTGCCGGATTGCCCGCCACCGTGGCGGTGAAAGCCGAATTCTTCAACCCGCTCGGTAGCGTCAAGGACCGTATCGGTGCGGCCATGATTGAGGCGGGCGAAAAAGAGGGCCGCATCACTCCCAAAACCACGATTATCGAGCCCACCTCCGGCAACACCGGCATCGCCCTGGCCTTCGTCGCCGCCGCCAAAGGCTACAAACTCATCCTGACCATGCCCGAGAGCATGAGCTTGGAGCGTCGCACCCTCCTGGCCCTCCTCGGAGCCAAGCTCGAACTCACGCCTGCCACCGAGGGCATGAAGGGAGCCATCGCCCGGGCTGAGGCTCTGGCCAAGGAAATTCCCAACTCATGGATTCCCCAACAGTTCAAAAACCCCGCCAACCCGGCGATCCACAAAAAGACCACCGCCGAGGAGATTTGGAACGACACGGACGGCAGGGTCGACATCCTTGTTTCCGCCGTCGGCACCGGTGGCACCATCACCGGTGTTTCCGAAGTGATCAAAGAACGGAAAAAGTCGTTCCAAGCCATCGCGGTCGAACCCAAGGACTCCCCGGTCATCTCGCAAACCCGCTCCGGTCAGCCGGTCAAACCAGGCCCCCACAAAATTCAGGGAACCGGTGCAGGCTTTGTTCCGGACAACCTGCACCTCGACATCCTCGACGAGGTCATCACCGTAAGCAACGACGAGGCCTTTGCCATGGCCCGCCGGATCTGCAAGGAAGAGGGCATGCTGGTGGGCATCTCCACCGGGGCCAACGTGCATGTCGCCCTCGAAGTCGCCAAACGGCCGGAGAACAAAGGCAAACTCATCGTCACCATCGGTTGCAGCACCGGGGAGCGCTACCTCACCACAGCCCTCGCAGAAGAGGCCCGCCGGATGGTGGGTGGCTAAGGAATGGCCAGGATAAAAAAAGCTCCGACCCGCAAACCGGCGGTCCGTGCCTCCACCCGTCCGCCGGCTCCCTTGGTCAACAGCCTGCCTCCGCAAATCCTTGAGGAAGCCGCACAGGGCTGGCTGAAGTCCTCTGGCTCCACCGCCCCCTCCCAACTGCCGTCAAAAAGCGGGCAGCAGAAAGCGGAAGCACTGGTGGATTGTCTGGATACTACGCTCAAGAACCTACGCGCTGAGATGGCCGAGTTGAAAGATCGCGTATCCCGCCTCGAAGGTCGAATCTCCTAAAGCGAGAGCAAGACCCGGACGATACTTTCCCAGCGGCGCTCCTCAGCCGCCACCAGTTCCTCCCGGTCCGTCTCCGGAAGAGAAGATTCCCGCTCAATGGCCTCCACCCTCGCTTGATGATCCTTTAGGGCATTGCGATATTTGCGCTCCTGCTGAGGGGTCAGGTCCGCCATGGCATAACTGTCCTTGAACTGAATGACGACCGGCCGGCTTTGATCCCGGTTTTCCCAATCAAAATAGCTACCCAAGGGCCGGGCCATCATGTGCTGGGATGGATTCTTGATGAGCAGGTCGTAGGCCTGCTCCTGGGTTCCACTCGCCGCGGTCACCGGCAGACTGGCCACCCAGGTCAAGGAGGTGAACGGAAGAACCGCCAAATCCAGTGGCCGGACGATCCAGAAATCCGCGAAAGCGTACATGGTCTCGGGAGGTGTAAAGTAGTCGCTGGGCGGGGCCGCCTTCGCGGATAGCCCCCAAATTCCCACCCACAAAAGCATTCCCAGTTTTCGTTTCATCGCCAACTCCTTGCTACTCGCCGAGAATGGGGCGTCAATGACCTGCCAACCCCCCCGGTGAACTCACTGGGGACAACCAAGCCAAGCACTCCACATGCGCGGTCCGGGGAAACAGATCGACCGGCTGAAACCACTCCGCCTTCCAAAACCCGGACATGGCCAAGAGATCCCGCGCCAACGCCGGAGGATCGCAGGAAAGATACAGAATTCCCTGAAATGGAAGGGCCCGGGCCATCAAACGCCGCGCATCGGGACTCAACCCACCCCGGGGCGGATTCAGCAGGCAGACCGAAAGCCCCTCGCCGATTTTCCCCATCGCCTCCTCAAATCCGTCCTCGAACCGGGCTTCCACCAGTTCCGCTTGGGCAACCACCTTGCGAAAAACTGCCGCTGCCGCCTCCCCCGACTCCACCGCCACGACCCGAATTCCCTTGGCAAGAATCGACTCTGTGAAAAATCCTGTGCCCGCATAGCCCTCCAGAACAGACTTCACGCCAGAGGGGATGGCTTCCGCGACCAGTTTTTTCAAGGCCGGCCCCAGGGGCCGATTGGACTGATAAAAGGCTTCGCCCCTCACCTCATCGGCCCGAACGGAGTAATGTGGCCGGGGCCGTGGGCGGGACCGCAAAACCTCCAGCTTGGCATTCACATCCTCGGCCGCCAGCAGGCAACGCTTCACATCAATCAAGGTGCGCCCATCCGTGCCGAGAAAACCGATCTTGCCTTCACGGTTGTGAACGGTGATCCGGTTCCGATATTCATAATCCGGCCCCGTGAGGGGCGGACGCAGAATCGGGTTCGCAATTTTCCCAATCCGTTTGAGGGCGGCCTCAATTTGGGCGACCTTGGCCTTTACCTCGGCCGGATAGGCGAGGTGCTGGGTGGTACAACCACCGCATGTTTGAAAAAGGTCGCAAGGGGCGGAGACCCGGTCGGGAGAAGCCTGCAAAACCTCCAACAAACGCGCCCGGGAAAAGGTTTTATGCTTCTCGGTCAAAACCGCACGAACTCGTTCCCCCGGAATGGTAAAAGGAACAAAAATGACCTGCCCATCAAAACGGGCGACCCCATCCCCCCCATAGGCAAGCTCGGTGATGAGAAGTTCAACCGGCTTCCCGCCGTCCTCGGCCGGACGCTTCAGTACCAGTTGTCTTTCAGATCCGCCGGGGGATATGGCTCGACCTGACCGGTGTCATGCGCCGGCATCTTCATGGATTTGGTGGGAATAAAGAATGTCGCAATCTCCAATGCCCCGACCCCCGTATCCATCACCATTCGCGAAAGACCCTGCGTAAATCCAAAGGTATCGCCATAGGTTCCGCCCCCCTGTTGGGTGGCGATATACGGCGAATCAAAGACTTCCGAAACCGCCAGGGTCACATTGGCCACCCCCCGCCCCAGTTTTTCCATCATCGTGGGCTTGGGAGGAAGTCGGAGATCGGCCATGCCTAGAGCTGGAAGAAAAGCGAAGGCCAAGGGAAGAAGGGTTTTTCTCATGACTCATGACTGACAGCCTTTCCCGCCTTCGCAAGAGGGAACCAAGGTTCAGGGGGAATAATTTGTGAATGCCGGGGAACGCTTTTGCCTCTCCCGAAAGAGCCCGATTACCCCGTCGGCCACCCGATCGGCGTATTCGCGAAAAATGTTCTCCCGCATCACCCCCCCGATCAGTCTCGAGCCCTCATAGTCCCCCGCCTGAATCCAAGAGTAACTGGTCCGGTCGTTCATGTAGGGCCCCTCAACAAAGATCACCGGGCCGTAAAAAAGCCGGTTGGCGATCAGGTTCCGATACCAAAGATAAGGGCTGACCCCCGTTGCGTGGGCGTACCCCGCGCCACCACAATCCTCAGGTGGAAATCCCCACTTCTCCTTAAACTCCTTGCCGATGGCTGTCCCAATCTCAAGCTCCTCAGGGTTGGAGTTTTCCAGCAGCTTTTGAAAGAGATGGAATTTCTGGTCATCGAAAGCAAGTTCGTCCGCCGTGTAGGATCCATGGGCAAAGAGAACCAACCGCTTGGCCGAAGCTAACGAGGCGCGCCCCGCCCGACCCCAAGGGGCCGCGTTGTAATGAAGACAAAGGGTGAAATCGGGCCGCAACTCCTCGTTGACCTTTCTCGCCCGTGCCTGAATCTCGGCCGTGCGGTAAAAAAGGAGCTCGGCATTCCAACGGATCAACCCGTTGGCCGAATACGAGGGGAATCGGCGGCTTTTGACGTCCTGCAACATGTACTGGATGGCTTCGGGATACAGATCCTCCGGGCGCAACCGGGTGGTGGGCTCGAACCCCTGATGCGTCCAGACCACCTGGGCCCCGGCCTGCTGCAAACGCTCCGCCAACAGACGGCAGGTCTTCAGATTGAGCTCCCCTTCCACCACCGGACGATCCCGCCCGATCCGAAATGTCCTCTCCTCCACGTCTGCCCAATCCCCACCGATATGGCCCGGATCCAGACAAACGACTTTTCCTAATAGGGGTTTTTCCGGCACGCAGGATAGAATGGAAACCACCTTTTCCTCCTGGCCTCCACCTTGGGCGAAACGCAGATAAAAAAGGGCCTGGGTCTTGGCCGTGTCCCGGAAAAGCTCCACCCCTTCATCCGTTAGCCGGATATAACGGGCCAAAACCCCTGCCGGATCGTAAATCCTCCTCCAACGATCCTCAAACTGAGCCCGCGTGATGGTTCCTTGGTGGGACTCCAGCAGCCGCCATTCGGGCATCTCGGTGACGGGGGAAAAAAGCAATGGCTTTTCCTCCTCGGCCTGGCACCGGACCGCCACGATCCATAGGCACGCCCACCCGATCATTCTGACAAACCTCATCACCCAGAATCATGAAACCGCCCGAAGGGGTAGGCAAGGCTGCCGCACCACCCGGCTTGAGGAAGTTGGCCATCAACCATACCCTTTTTGGATGGAACCCCCGGCTTCCCCGACCTTCCGCCCTTCGCGGGACCGGATCCTCGCCGTGGTCATGGTCACCCTGGCTGCCCTCTTGGCCTCCGGATGGATCATGAGGGAGAGACAGTGGGCCACCGACTTGGCGGAATCGCGCGAGGATCTGCGGCAAGTGCTTCACCGCCTGCAGACCCTGTCCGCCTCGACCGACCAAATCCGCTCGGCCTACCAGCAACGAAAAGCGGAGCTGGAAAATACCCGCAAGAAACTGGAGTCCGCCACCGCCCGGGCGCAGGAGGAAAAGAGCAAACCCTCCGCACCCAGTTCCAGCAGCGACAAAACCAAGGACAATCCCGTTGTCGCCACCCTGATGGAAAAGATTTCCCAAGCCAAACTTCCCGCTTGGGCCGCCGTGGAAAAAAGCCCAACGGCCCTTCGTATTCTTCCCGGGGTGGGTCTGCCTGCCGGGAACGAAGGCTTCACCGCCTTTGGTTCCCTCGCTTCCCTCCTGGTGGGCCTGGATTCAACCTCGACGCTGGAACTCATTGGGGGGCCGAACCCGGGAACGATGCGTGGGAGACCG
>Ga0214923_10008880_pt1 | contig 10580 bp, 11 predicted proteins | sample LL1510_MetaG_FD_177993 | JGI IMG/M metagenome (GOLD analysis project Ga0214923, IMG submission 177993) | Freshwater microbial communities from Lake Lanier, Atlanta, Georgia, United States - LL-1510 | ecosystem: Environmental > Aquatic > Freshwater > Lake | place: USA: Georgia | collected...
GAGAGGCATTGAGATCAGATGAAACAGATCACGGTTGCCTTCGATACGTCGACCTCGTCAAGCTCTGTCGCTCTGCTGGTCGATGAAGATCTACGAGAAGCGCGCAGCGAACAGCTAGACGGGGCTCGGCCAGGGCATTCAAGCGATCTGATGCCAATGCTCGACGGCCTCCTGTCCGACGCAGGCGTCTCCTACGGGAACATCGGTACCGTGGCCGTAGGGCTGGGGCCAGGCACGTTCACGGGTATTCGAATCGGAATCTCTAACGCGATCGGCCTGTCGATTGCCACTGGCGCGAGCCTTGTTGGGGTCTCAAGCCTCAGGGCTCTTTCGGCCGCAGCTCTCGAGCGCAGTTCATCGGCTGTCGCAATGATTGACGCGCGAAGGGGAGAGGTGTTTGTTTCGGTAGCACGGAATGGAGCACCAGCAACTGAGGCAGTCGCGGTTTCGTTGGCTGAGGTCAGTGGCTTGATCGACGCAGGAGACACCTGTGTTGGAACGGGGGCCACGATGCTGCGCGAGGCACTGGAATCATGCGGGGCAATGGTTCCCGCCGACTCAGACCCGCTGAATTTCGTCAGTGCAGGGCGAATTGCCCTGCTGGCGGGCGATCCCGATTGCATTGGGCGTGAGGTTCTGCCGATCTATGTGAGGGCGCCAGACGCGGTGCCTGTGAGTGAGCGCTAACACAATGAACATTCGCCAGCTGGCTTTCGGAGACCTCAGCCGAGTACTTAAGATCGAGCGGGCATCGTTCCCTTCGCCTTGGTCGACTGCAATGTTCGTGCTCGAGATGAGCAGGTCGAAATCCGTATGTCTCGCTGCCGAGCTCGATGGTCGGTTGGCTGGATACGCAATCTGCTCCTGTCTCGACCTCGATTGGCACCTGATGAGCATCGCTGTCGCCCCGGAACACAGGCGAGGCGGTATCGGAGCGGCCCTGCTGGACGGGTTGTTGAGCGACATGGCCGAGGACGCCCGCTTGACGCTTGAAGTTAGGCCATCAAACGCCGCAGCCATTGCCCTGTACGAACGGTTTGGCTTCATGACTGCTGGTCGCAGGCGCGGTTACTACGCAGACACTGGCGAGGATGCGCTGATCATGTGGCGAACTCCGGCGACACTGCTCGGGTCGCTTGACGACGTGCCAAACGCCGATCCGAGCGCGGCATGATTCTGGCAATCGAAACAAGTTGCGACGACACTTGTTCAGCTGTCGTTTCGCCTGACGGGGAGGTTTTGTCAAGCGTTGTTAGCTCGCAGGCGATCCATGACCTTTACGGCGGAGTGGTGCCTGAGATAGCAGCACGGAGCCACCTTGAGCTAATCGGGCCAGTGATCGAGCGGGCACTAAGCGACGCCCAAGTGGATCTGGGCCACATCCAGCGGGTCGCGGTTACACGCGGCCCTGGCCTCACGGGCGCGTTGCTCGTTGGTATCGGCGCGGCCAAAGCAATTGCTGCAGGCAGAGGCCTACAGCTGTGCGCTGTCGATCACATTCACGGACATATTGCAGCTTCCTACATTGCCGATCCCGATCTCAAGCCACCATTCCTCTGCCTGATTGCAAGTGGGGGTCATACTCTCCTCGCTGAGGTGACAGAGCCGGGTCCTCTCGGATGGAAAGTCATCGGTTCGACACTTGACGACGCTGCTGGAGAAGCCTTCGACAAAGGGGCCAGAATGTTGGGTCTTGGTTACCCGGGTGGTCCGCTGATCGAGCGGGTCGCCAAAGGAGGTGACGCAAGTGCATTTGAATTTCCGCGAGCCAAGGGGGTTGATGGCCTTGACTTTTCGTTCGCCGGGCTCAAGACGAGCTTGCTTTACAGAATCCGCGACCTCGGGCCGGAACAGGCCGCAGCCCGAGTAGCCGATCTTGCGGCCTCGTTTCAGGCCGCAATCGCTGATCAATTAGCCAACCGTGTGGCCAAGGCTTTGGCGGAAACGGGTTTGGAACGAGTCGCACTAGGCGGCGGCGTTGCCGCTAATGGTCGAGTGCGCCAAGCAATCGCCGAAATGGGGGTTGATCCTGTCGTGCCAGAGCGAAAGTACTGCACCGACAATGCAGCGATGATCGGGCGAGCTGCAATCGAAACAAACGACCTCGACCGAATCTCGGCTCTGAGCATCGACTCATATGCAACCGGATCGAGGGGAACATGACGTCCAATCCGGTCAAGCTGACTATCTATGGGCGAGATGACTGCCACCTCTGTGATGAGGCCAGGTTCGTGATTGATCGGGTTGCTCAGGATCTACCGATTGAGGTGCGGGAGGTCGACATCGAATCGCACGACGACCTGCTCCGCGAATACCTCGAGCGAATCCAAGTGGTCGCGCATTTGGGTGAAGTGTGGTTCGAGTTCGAGGTCAACGAGGACCGATTGAGAGAACTGGTCCGCGGCGCGGCTAGCATTGGGCCGCGTGACGACGGCAACTGACTCAGATAGGTCGGCGGTTCCTCAGGAGCGGCTTGCTCTTGGCGTAGCCGCGAGGCTTTCGCGATACCTGCAGGTGCTCACTCAGGCTCGCAAGATGGGCAAAGAGACGATCTCCTCTCAGGAGCTCTCGGAGTACACCCATGTCAATCCAACCCAGATCCGCCGCGACCTAAGCGGTTTCGGCAAATTCGGCAAACGTGGTGTCGGCTACAGCGTCGATGGCCTCGTCGACACGATTCGCGAAATTTTGCGTTCGGCCGGGCAGCACAACATTGCGCTCTTCGGGGCAGGAAACCTTGGTCGAGCAATCGCCAGCTCCGACATCTTCGCCGACCACGGATTCAGAGTTGTCGCCCTTTTCGACTCAGATCCATCGAAGGTTGGCGACCAGGTCGGGCCGCACGAGGTGCGAGACATCGGTGACCTTGAGCAGGCGGTTCTGGGGGATTCGATCGTCGTGGCAGTCATTGCAGTTCCAGCGAGTGCTGCTCAGCCGTTGGCCGACAGGCTCGTTGCAGCTGGAGTCAAGATCATCTTCAACTACTCAGAGACGCTCCTCCAGGTGCCGCCGGAGGTGACGGTCCACGCTTCATCACCTGCAGTCGATCTGCTCTACGCGCTCTACTTCTACCTCAGCTGACGCACGGATCGAGAGGCATTCACCACCATGGCACCCGGAATTGACTTTGAAGCGGCCGAGCGAGTGTTCTCGGAATCCACCGATGGAACCGTCGGTCTCGAGGAGGAGTTCGCAATCGTCGACCCTGCCTCGCTTGAGCTCATTCCCAACTTTGAGCTGCTCCGCGATGCCGCAGCTGCAGACCCAGCTCTCGACAGCGCGATCGCAGGCGAGCTGATCAGATCGGAAATTGAGATTCGCTCAGGGGTCGGAGTGGGGCATGAGCAGGCGAGGGTGCTGCAGCAGGATCACCGCGACCGCCTTTTTGCGGTCGCTGCGGCACACGGTTGTGCGTTGGCGGCATCCGGCACCCATCCGTGGGCTGATTATCGGGATCAGCAAATCATCGATACCGATCACTACCGGCGAGTCGAGGACGATCTGCGATGGGTTGCTTGGCGCAATAACACTTTCTCGTTGCATGTTCATGTCGGGATCAACAGTCTTGACAGGGCGGTTCGCGTTTCGGACCGTCTTCGCACGGTGCTGCCGCAGCTGCTCGCGCTCTCTGCGAGTTCGCCGTTTCTTGACGGCCGCGACAGCGGGTTAGCGTCGGTTCGCAGCCAGATCTTCACCAAGAGCTTCCCGCGCTGCGGAATCCCAGAATCGTTTGGCAGCTGGAGGGCATACCGCGATTACCTTGAGCTGCTGATCAAGGCAGAGTCAATCGTCGAGTACACCCAAGTTTGGTGGTCGGTTCGTCCACACCTTTCCTTCGGCACAGTCGAAGTGAGGGTCTGCGACTCGCAGCCAACAGCCGCAGAGAGCGATGCGCTCGCTGCGCTGATTGTTGGGTGCGTGATGCAGGCAGCCAGAGATGAAGACGAAGGTCGTCCTTGCCTTGACGTGCCCACTGGCCTCGTCGAAGAGAACATGTGGCGTGCGATTCGGTACGGGCTCGACGGTCGCATGATCGATTTCGATACGAGGTCGCAGTTTGAATCTGCGGAGATCCTCGATCGTCTGCTCGACTGGACTCAGCCGGTTCGGGCTGAGCTGGGGCTCTCCCCGACATTTCCTGCTCGCAACGGAGCGCAGCGCCAGCGCGACGCACTTGCCAGTGGGCGAACCATCCGAGAGGTTTATGGAGATCTAGTCAGGAACACCGAATCCACGTATGCTCCAGGTGTAGTCGCATGAGTGATTCTTTCCCGACAGAGCCGCAGGGCCAAGAGACGCCTCCGACTGAGGAAGAGATTCGCGCTGCCATCGACGAGGAAATGAGTCGAATCCACGTTGCAGATGTGATTCTGCAGTCAGTTGTGACGCTCGTGCAGCTTGCCGGACGGCGTCTGGGTACCACTCCGGGCACTGAACCCGAGCGCGACCTCGAACAAGCTCGGATTGCGATTGACTCCGTAGCTGCACTGTTGCCCTCAGTTGAGCTGATTGCGCCGACCCAAGCACCATCAGTTGCAAACGCGCTTTCGCAGCTTCGGCTCGCTTTCGTCCGGGCAGGCGGAGCCCCGCCAGCGCCAGCAGCTGCTGAATCCTCCGACCCAACAGATCCCTCACAGGGTCAAGCGAACCCCGGTGCTGGCGAGCCGTCCGCAGGTAGTCGCATTTGGGTTCCGCCGGGCATCCGCGGCTCCTGATCCGGCTTTCTCCGCTGATCGACCAGTTTCCGCTTTTAAGCAGGAAACGGGAGTCCGGCGGAGTAAGTAGACTCGCAAATCCCCGCAGTGAAGCGCTTTCGTGCGCCGAATCTGCGGTATCCATAACGAACCGTCCCGAGAAACATCCCGGAGGACCCCTTGACTCAGTTCCTTACCGACAACGGAGTGCTGATTGCGCTCGTATGCTCAGGTTGCGCCCTGATCTACGGCATCGTCACTGCACGCTCGCTGCTCGCGCTCTCACCCGGCAACGAGAAGATGCAGGAGATCTCAGCCGCAGTCCAGGAAGGCGCACGCGCTTACCTGAACCGGCAGTACTCCATCATCGCGATCGTCGGCGTGGTGCTGTTCGGCGCCCTGATCCCTGTTCAGAACATCTATGTCGCAATCGGATTCCTGATTGGTGGCATCAGCTCCGCCGCAGCCGGCTACATCGGCATGAACGTTTCGGTGCGGGCCAATGCTCGCGTTGCTGAAGCTGCACGTGGCGGCATTAGCCCAGCTCTGAGCGCTGCTTTCCGTGGTGGTGCCGTAACCGGCATGCTCGTGGTTGGCCTTGCCCTCGTGGGCGTTGCTGCTTACTACGGCATTCTCACGAGCTGGCTCGACAAGGATCCGAAAGAGGCTGTTGATGCTCTCGTCGGACTCGGTTTCGGTGGTTCGCTGATCTCGGTATTCGCCCGTCTTGGCGGCGGTATCTTCACTAAGGCAGCTGACGTCGGCGCCGACATCGTCGGCAAGATCGAGGCTGGTATCCCTGAGGATGACCCTCGTAACCCAGCAGTTATCGCTGACAACGTGGGCGACAACGTGGGCGACTGCGCAGGCATGGCAGCCGACCTTTTCGAGACCTACGCCGTAACTGCAGTCGCAGTCATGCTGCTTGGCGTTCTGATCTTCCCTGAGCAGGCTGTTATTGCTCTTTACCCGTTGGTTCTCGGCGGTGTTTCGATCATCGCTTCGATCATCGGGACCTTCGCTGTTCGTACCAATGACGGCAAGGTTGAGCGTGCCCTGTACCAAGGCATGATCGTGGCCGGCGTTCTTGCCGCAGCTGCTTTCTACCCAGTTACGACAGCGATGTTCAAGGACGTCACACTCCCCGCTGGCGTAACCGCCACCGACTTCTACTTCTGTTCGTTGATCGGTATCGGCGTTACAGCGTTGCTGTTTGTAATCACCGACTACTACACCTCGACCCGCTTCTCGCCAGTTAAGAAGACGGCCAAGGCTTCGGAGACCGGTCACGCAACAAACATCATCCAGGGCCTTGCCCAGGGCTACCAGGCGACTGCGCTTCCCGCCATTGTTCTGGCAGCCGGCATTTATGGCTCATGGAAGCTCGCTGGCGGCGGTACCGACGGCATTTACGGCATCGGTGTTGCAGTTATGGCGCAGCTTTCACTGACCGGCTTGATCGTCGCTCTTGATGCGTTTGGTCCCATCACCGACAACGCTGGTGGTATCGCCGAAATGGCTGAGATGCCAGAGGAAGTCCGGAACGTGACCGACCCGCTTGACGCAGTCGGCAACACGACCAAGGCCGTCACGAAGGGCTACGCCATCGGTTCAGCCGCTCTGGCAGCTCTGGTGCTGTTCTCAGCCTTCGAGCGTGAGCTTCCAGCCAACCTGAACATCGAGTTCAGCATCTCAAACCCTGAGGTTCTGATCGGCCTGCTTATCGGTGGCCTCATGGTCAACCTGTTTGCAGCTCTTTCGATGGAAGCTGTCGGCCGTGCAGCCGGCGCTGTGGTGGAGGAAGTCCGCCGACAGTTCCGCGAAATGCCGGGCATCATGGACGGCACGCAGAAGCCTGATTACGCAGCTTGCGTAAGCCTTGTGACGGCAGCCGCACAGAAGGAAATGGTCATTCCATCACTCATCCCAATCGTCATCACGACGGTTGTTGGTCTGGTCAGCATCCAGGCACTCGGCGGCCTCCTGATGGGCGTCATTGTTGTCGGCGTGTTCGTTGCCATCTCGATGACTGCTGGTGGTGGAGCATGGGACAACGCCAAGAAGCTGATTGAAGATGGAGCTTTCGGAGGCAAGGGTTCACCTGCTCACGAAGCATCGATCACTGGCGACACGGTCGGTGACCCCTACAAGGACACAGCTGGCCCAGCGATTAACCCGATGATCAAGGTTGCGAACATCATCGCGATCCTCTTGATTCCGATCATCACCTGATCCGATAGAGGTTTAATAAAGCCCGCTCTGCGACAACAAGTTGCAGGGCGGGCTTTTTTGTTGCGTTGCGTTGCGCTGGTGCTCAACTGCGCGAAGGCTAGCTACCGATTCAGGCCCGCTGCCGACCTACACGGGCCACCGACTGAAGCGTGAAATCAACTATCTACACCTGCGAGCGAGAAGCCCGCAGGCGCAGTATCCGCCAGTCAGACTTCGTTAAGGCCAGCTGCTGCGCAGCCGTCGACCAAAGCCTGCAGGCCAAAGACCTCAACGGGACCAATCGCTCCGGTCGCGTGAGGCGACGCCTTGGCCAGCTGCGTGCCTGCCCATGCAAGGAACGAAGCTGTGAGGTCGTAGCCGTTGGGTCCTTCGAGCTCAACCCGCTCAAGTACACGGCCATCCGACGCTTTGGCTTCGGCTATCGCCAGAGAGCGGCTCTTTGCTCGCTCATCGGCGTCTGGGCCACCGGTTGAGCCCTTAACTGCGCGGCTAAGCACAGCTCCGAGCGCTGATTGGGCTCCAGGAAGGCGGGTAATCGCAGAAATGGCTGCCGACCCGTAGCGGGCCGGCGCAGTGTTGTTGCCGAACCATCCGAGGTAGGCGCCGACATCGGTGACCTGCGGTGCGTAGCGCGGAATCGCGAAATGCTCAGAAGACCCGATAGCGAGGCCGACTTTCTTGCCCGCAGTTGTGTTGAAGCTGCGTTCGGTTTGGGCACCTCGTGTTTCCTTGAGTTGCCCGTCTTGCCAGACGTGCCCGGGCGTAAGGAGCGCTCCTGCCAGCGACGCTTTTGTGCCGCCACTCGCACCGAACCCGCCTTTGAAGAAGTAACCGACGTCGACTGAGGTGGCTTCCGAGCCAGACCGGTCAAGTGCGATGCCGGCAGCAAGGTTGCCTGGCACGTAGTCGTACCCGAACGCAGTGAGAGCAGCAATGCCTGCTGTTTCGATTTCAGCTGAGCGGCTGAATACCTCACGAATCCAAGCTGGTTCACCAGTTGAATCCACGTAGTGCGCCTTCGCAGCGATGGCTGCGTCGAGCGCAGGGCGGCCCAGCTTTGCGAACGGGCCGACTGTAGTCACCAAGACGTCTCCTGGGTTAAGGAGGGCCCTGATCGAACCTGGGTCGGTGACGTCGGCGACAGCTGTGGTGAGGCCACCAAGCTGGCTGGCGAGCGATGCCACTCGGTCGAGGCTGCGAGCTGCGAGTACCGGCTGTTCGCCAGCGGCCACTAATGACCGAGCGGTGAGTTCACCGGTGTATCCGGTTGCTCCGAAGAGAATTATGCGTCCTGACATTCCACGAAGGTTATTGGCGTTCGGCCTTTATGGCGGCGCGGGCGCGTGTTCGGGCTTGCTGCTGCGTAGGATCACACCTGATGGCCCGCCGATTACTGCCCGGACTCGAACGCGTATTGGGAGTAAATGCGCTCTTCGCCACTGCCTACGGCAACGTGGGGTCATCGATCTACTACGCGCTTGGTTTGGTTGCGAGCTACGCGCTCGGCTTGACTCCGATCGTGTTCGTGATCAGCGGCGTGCTCTTTTACCTCACGGCTGCCACGTATTCAGAGGCAACGTCGATGTACCCAGAAGCCGGCGGTTCATCAAGCTTTGCCCGCAGAGCTTTCAACGAATTCTGGTCTTTCTTCGCTGCTTGGGGGCAGATGTTGAACTACACGATCACGATCGCGATTAGCGCTTTCTTCGTGCCGCATTACGTGGGGGGAATCATTCCCGGTTTGGAGATGCTTAGACACTCGCCTGGCGACATCGTTTTTGGTATCGGTGTGGTCATTGCACTGAGCTTGATCAACATCGTCGGCGTCAAGGAGGCAGCTGGCCTGAACATCTTCCTAGCAGTCGTCGACTTCGCGACCCAGCTGCTGTTGGTGCTTGTCGGGATGTTCCTTGTCTTTTCGCCGAAAGTTCTGGCCGAGAACGTTCACTGGGGGACAGCTCCATCGTGGAAGAACTTCATGATCGCCATTCCGGTTGGCATGATCGCCTATACGGGGATCGAAACGATCTCGAACATGGCCGAGGAGGCAAAAGACCCCGGGGTCACGGTGCCGAAGGCAATCAACCGGGTTGTCATCGCAGTGTTTGCGATCTACGCCATTTTGCCGGCGGTTGCGCTTTCTGCTTTGCCCGTAAAGTGCACGTCAGCCGGCTGCAGCACGCTTCTCGGTGTCGGTGAGGCTGACGGCGGATTCGCAGGCGATCCGATTCTTGGCGTTGTGAAGCAGCTTGAGCTTGGCCCGTTTCAGACCGGAGTCGAGGTTTACGTCGGTCTGCTCGCAGCGACCATTCTGTTCATCGCGACCAATGCAGGAATCATCGGAGTTTCAAGGCTCGTCTATTCGATGGGGCTGCACCGGCAGCTGCCCGACAGCCTCAGGGCGCTGCACCCGAAGTACCGCACTCCGTGGATCGGCATCCTCGTGTTCGGAGCTATCGCCTGTGTGGCGATGCTGCCGGGTAAGGCTGACTTCCTGGGCAACCTCTATGCCTTCGGAGCCATGCTTTCGTTCACAATCGCGCACGCTGCCGTGATTGGCCTGCGAATCAAGCACCCAGAGATTGAGCGGCCGTATAGCGGGCCTGGCCGCATACGAATCAGAGGTAGAGAGCTGCCTCTGTTTGCGATTGTCGGCGGTATCGGAACTCTGCTTGCGTGGATCACAGTGACATTCCTTCACATGGAAGTTGCGATCGCCGGAATGAGCTGGTTGGCCATCGGTTTGGTCTTCTACCCCTTGTACCGTCGCAGTCAGGGCCTCGATCTAACAAATACGTTCACGGTGCCGGTGGCTGAACCGATGACTGCGACTGAAGCTGAGTACGAGTCGGTGCTGGTTGCTCTCGAAGGCAAGGACTTTGACCCAGAGCTGATGTCGACCGCAAAAGCACTTGGCAGTGAAGGCAGGTCGATTCACGTCCTAGTTCTGATCACGGTTCCAGCTGAGTCGCCGCTTGACGTAGATCTACCGCTTGAGCAGCAGAGGGCTCAGAAGGTGATTGAGGAGGCGCGTGTGGCTGGTGGGCGAGGTGTAGAGGGTCACTGGGAGCGAATCAGAGCCGGTCAGGCCGGTAGACGCATCATTGATGTCGCAAAGCGAATTGACTCGAAGGCCATTGTGCTTCCGCTGAGGCCGCGGCCTGCCGGCACTGGCATCGGCCGAACACTCGAATCTGTGATTGCCGAGCGCCCTTGTCGGGTGATCGTGCAGTCGATTCCGGCAGCCAGCAGCGATCGGCCAAAGACGAAGGCGGCCGCAGATGCCTGATCAGCCCTCAAACGTGCATAGATCTACCGTCAGGTTCCTGTCTACCGCGATGATCGTGGTTGGAGTCGTGCTTGTAGCAAGGGCAATCGCTGAGGGTGGTGGGCCGCTGTCCATCGGAGTAATTGCTGGCGTCCTGTTTGTTGCGGCTGGGGCTGGGCGCTGGTATCTCACGCTGAGGCAGCCATGAGCGATCGTCGGACCACTGGAAGCAAGGGCATCGGGCCAACAAGCCTCTTTGCAGTTGTGTACGCCACGTCGGCGGCAGCGATTTATTTTGCGCTCGGAGCAGTTGCCGATCGCGCTCTTGGACTTACGCCGGTTGTATTTCTTGTGGGCGGTTTGTTTCTCGGTCTAGCTGCGATGAG
>Ga0214923_10008882_pt1 | contig 10577 bp, 10 predicted proteins | sample LL1510_MetaG_FD_177993 | JGI IMG/M metagenome (GOLD analysis project Ga0214923, IMG submission 177993) | Freshwater microbial communities from Lake Lanier, Atlanta, Georgia, United States - LL-1510 | ecosystem: Environmental > Aquatic > Freshwater > Lake | place: USA: Georgia | collected...
CTTGCCCCTTCGATCGAACGGCATCCTTCGCTGGAGGTGTTTGACCTTGCAACCTCGCGCTATCATCGACCTGCAAGCCCATTTTTGGCATCCGCAACTCAACGCCGCGTTGTAGAAGATCGTTTCGAAAACTGTCACGAGCATCGCGAATACCGTTCAATTCGACCTGATCAAATATTTTCCGCGTCTCTGGATCAACACCCTGCTGTATTTTAAGCATCTGCATCGCATTACGCGCTGAAGGCTCATCACCAAGTAAAACAGCCATCTTGAATCGCAGTTTCTGAGCAAGAACATTATCGGTAAGTGGAGCTGGAGAACCTTCAAGAGCTGACCACGCATCCATTATAAGGCCACGCTGAAAAAGTTCTCGGGCAAGTACCACTCGAGCCACAGCAAAAGCCGGGTGGTCTTGCACACCCTGTGTCAACAACTCAAGGGACTCATCAATCAACTTGTGATTTCGTAGAAGGTCACTTAGCGGCAAAAACTGGCGTCCTGATGGTTCCTCTTGAAACCTTCGATAAACCTCCTGCTCAACACGCGAGAGCGGAAGCTGCCCAACCATGGCAATCCATGTCTTAGCGTCGATAGGCAAAGGTCCACCCCTTATTTAACCACAAATCGCGAAGCATTTTCATGCTCTGTCGTAATTAGAGAAATTTGACTATGGCAAGGACAGGCTGAACGTCGTCTTAGGTATTGTATCGGTCGTCATGCCAGGGACCAGAGGGGAAATAAACGAAGACACCTTCCACCCACAAATTGGTGTAAACTTTATTTCAGCTATCCCACATGTATCTGTGCACCAATCACTCTCGGGCGAATCTAAAGTGACGCCGGCCGGGACCATCGGTGTAAAAGCGATCCCTGGCTTTGGCATTCTTTCAGGAAGCTTAGCCTCCGCTCCGCCTGTGTTTGCAGATGCTGGATTGTCCTCATAAATCAGGAAATACAATGTTTGCTGCGGCACACTTTGAGCTGATGAACACGTGAAGGCCAGGCTATCGGTATATGCAACTCCTTTAAGATTCCCACCTCCAACCGGCCGGTTTCCGCAGGCGCGTTTACAGGTGCCGCTACCGGAGGCTGCCGCAGAACAGCCCTGAATGACGACGGTCATTAGAGAGAGGTAAAACCCAAGAGATATTGATCTATACATTACGTCCCTCCTGGTTATTCTTGGCTCTGAGATTGCATCGACGCATTTGATGACTGTCCAGCTGAATTTGCACCGTTCTGGGTTGAGGCAGCGTCACCTTGTGTGCCCTGCTGCGTACTGGATGAATTCTGTTGCGATGACATAGCATTGCTTGCACTCGTGTCGGAAGGGTTCGATGAACCTCCGAAGGATCTACCATCCATAGTCGGAACTTCTGATGAACCAGCAGCTCCACCAGTGGACGCGGATCCAGCCCCCAAAATGGTTGGAGTCACCATGATGAGCATGTCCTTTTTTGCATCGGATTTGTCAGTTGATCTAAACAAAGCTCCGATCAAAGGAATCCTACTAAGAATTGGAACGCCAAGTTCAGTACGTTTCACATCTGAAGAATATAACCCACCAATCACGGCAGTTTCTCCACTTCTTTTCAGTAGGGTTGTGTTTAAAGACCTGCTGTTTCTCGATGTAGCAGCCGATCCAACGGCGTCTTTAGGCGAGTCGCCTGAGATGTCTAATTTCATCTGAACTGCACCATCTGCTGTTATGTGCGGTGTAACTCTCAACGCGAGTTCGTAAGTCACAGCAGTAAGCCCCCCCGCGGCTCCGACACCTGCCGCAGTATTAAAAAAGTCCTGACTTCCAGCTCTCATCACGGCTTCTTCATTATCTTGCACCACAACATCCTGAGTTTGCAGTGTCTCGGCAACTTTACGTACTTCGTAGGCGCGAAGCTTTAGGTCCAATGCCAAGAAGTTATTAATGGATCCCAGCTTAAAAGCAGCGCTACCGCCTTTTATTGTGGCGCCCCCTGGATCGACGGCGAAATTTGAGTTTACGGAATTAGGAAACGGTAAAGATCCAAACCCCAATCCTCTTCCTGCATCAATATTTAGAGGCGCATTCCAAGTAACACCTAATCCGTCGTCAAAGTTTTTTGTAAACTCAACCAATCGTGACTGGATTCTTACTTGAGGGGTCTGAGTGTCGAGCCTCTCAAGCAAAGTTTTGATGGTGTTTAATACGTTTGGGGTAGCCTCGATAATAACCGAGTTCGACCTGGCCTCGGACTGCACTCTAAATCGCGCTACGTTTCTTTGCTGCGTAAGATTACTAGCGTCAGCTTTCGGAAGCATGTCACGAGCCATAGTCGCTGCAACGTCGGCTTTAAGGTAATTAAGAGGCATTACCAACACCTTGGTCGGCACAAGTGACTCAGTTGCTTGCCTTGCTCTTTCTGCAGCTTCATTATCTCTTGCAAAATTATCTAAAAAGTCTACACGAACAATACCAGGAGAAAGCTCCCGCATTCCCAGGCGATTAGATTCCAGAACTACCTTGAGAGCCACGTCCCATGGCACATTTTTCAATGATATACTTGTTCGCTTTTCCCCTGCTTCGGGCGAAATCACAAAGTTTAGGTTACTCTCATTAGCGATCATTTTTATGACCTGATTAACAGGTGCATCCCTAAAATCAATACGCATAACCTTTTTTGTGCTCGAGTTTGCAACTGCTCCCGACTCGACCCCAACGACATCAGTGCCAGCAGGCTGCGCGCCCGACGGAGCTGGTTGCTGGTTGGGCGCCGGATCAGCCACAGTCAAGTCCAATGGAGCGTCCTCAATTAGATCTCCCCCGGTATTTGAACTAGCAGGAATGTCTGTCGAAAAATCAGCTTGAGCAACCGCATTGATCGTGTAGCTCTGCTCGTTAAAGTCATGCTTACGTTTGTCTTCCAAAAAATTATTGCCATCTGAAGGAGCTACCGGCGCATCCTTTGCTGGCACTAGCTCTTTGCCGCCCTCAGTTTTTGGCACTAGCTTTTTACTGGAATTTGCGCCTACTCCTTTGAATTTATCTGCTCCCGGATCATCAACAAAAGGAGTCGGCTTTTCGGTCGAAGCACCCTCGTCCGAGTCCGATAGTGCCGGAAGTGCCTCGTTGGCGTCCTCTACAACTTCGGCTGAGGCCACTGGCTTCTCCTCTGATTTTGGAGCGAACCAACGATCTGTAATTGCAAAACTCAGCATTAAACTACTGCCTTTATTGACCATGGTGGGCTCGACCTGCTCACGCAGGGTCAAAACAACGTCAGTATGATTAAACGCCCGATCATGTCGCATGCGAATGTACGCAACTGGCGAGCGGAACTCAGAAGCGTCCAGATCTCGACGAATCTTTGTTCTCAGTCTTGTGTTCAAGTAGCGAACAACCAGTTCCTGCTGCCCGGCCCTATTCGTTTCTTTGAAAATTTTGTAATTCGGTGAACCATCAGTAACCATCTGGACATCTAGGCGCTTTGCATCGCCTTGATATTGATACCCCACCCAAGTCAAAGTTCCGACTGGATTGCCAAGCGACCCAACATCACGCGATACTGAAGGATTTTCCGCCGGATTAATTTGGCTTTCGACTCGATTGTTTGTGGATAAATTTTGTCCACCCTGTTTCGATTCTCCAGTGTTCAAAGAACTACTGGCATTTAATGGCTGCTGAAGCAGTGCCCCACCATTTTGACCCTGCCCTAGATTACCACCCAGTGAGTTCGACTGGGTCAAAACATTATTCGAAGTATTAGCGGACGCCTGACCGGATCCCCCGTCCTCGAGAGGTGCATTATTTATGCCAAGCGAGTTTCCGGATTGAGCCAAACTCTCCTCATCAGGGGACTGGAAGTTTCCAGAGTTTTTATTCGCAGAATTCGAATTCATAGCATTTGTAGATGCTTGTTTTTCCGAACCTGCCGCTCCCTGTTGTGAATTGGAAGTTTCTCCGTCAACGCTGTTGTCCGCCAAGCTGCCTGAACTTTGTTGTTCTGATGTTGCACAGCGACCAAGAATAAGTGTGCTAGCAGCCATCAGAACGATCAGTCGCACTCCGACTGTTATCCCTCTAAAATCGTTTGTTCTCACCGCGCACCCCCTAGATTTGGAGTTGGATTAAATTGTTGGGCTCTAACACCTGGCGGCACATCTTTAAGCGGATCACGATTAACGCCTTGAAGATCACCCGATTTCTGATTTTCTACCGGATTCTCAGGCATATCTGACGGAATATTAACCGATTCCACGGTCTTTAAGGTTCCAGGACTAGATCCAGGCAAGACGGCAGCAGACGTACTAATGATGGAATCGACCACCGAAGAACCTTTAGTGTCTGGACCAAGAACTTCGGGCTGACTGGATCCAGGCCTGAGAATTATCCTGCCACCAACAGTCGTATCTTTTGCTTGTGGCAAGTCACTTCCCATATGAAGCGGAATATCCCGGTATTCGCGAGTACCGTCGACCCTTAACGAGAACTCCCTAACCACAACTGATTCCGGATTTATAGACATGATGCGACCACCACTATTGCCGACCGGATCACCCAATTTCGCCTCAATACCTTGTGTGGCAGGCGTCTTTATCAAAGCCTTCCAAATTTGACTATCCGTCTCCCAAACACCAATCACAGCCAATTGCGCGACAGAAAAAGACTGCAATGGGCTGACAATTGGTATTTCAACATCATTGGGGCTAAGTTCCCGCTGACGCGCGATTTTACCTGAAAGAATTATATCGGGAATAAATGGATTTTTTCTGCGGCCACTTGAATACTGGTAATCAACAGTTGGCTCGATAATGTCTTCCACGCGAACCCCGCCAGAAATCGACTTTGCAGGATCCCCACGATCATAACGCTTAGCTGCGCTATCCCAAGTTTCATCTGTCGATGGCAAGGTGTTTTCATTAATCTTTGGTTTCTTTTCTACATTTTTACTTGTCGTAGCAATCGGTGGGAGAGCACCCGATGGCGCAGTACTTTTTGGGTGAATTTTTTGCGTCCCCACAGCAATATCCATCTTACGTTGAACTGGAATCACCTTTGATTTTGAGATTCCAGCACTGATGGCTTTGCCGCCGCCTCCCACTGACACTAATGGAAGTTCACCTGCCGGCTTATCTATATTAGCTGCCAACAAACCACCCACAGGATGTAAGGCCAATACGGTTACAATCATCAATTCAATTTGTTTTCTGCTAGCTACAATCATCCAGCCCCCTTATCACTGCGTAATGCGGCAGTAGGAGGCTGAGCTGGACTTTTTGCACCGCCAGTAGCCTTGGTCCCGTCAGTCGGTTGCTTTTCAGCCGCAGGCACGGGAGCTGGACCATTGGCAAGTCTGAAAACAGATAGTTCGGCAGATACGGTCAGTTTCAGATTTTCGCGTGGACTTCTGGCCGCTGCCTCAGCCTTCGCCACCTCATCACTGGCGTTTTTGGATTCTGTATTTATTGCACGAGCCTGCTCTTGCGAGTCAGGAGCCCCAACTGAACGCCGCATATTCCATGAGCGCAGATAAATTTTTGATTTGATACCTGCGATTGTATCCAACCATGAGCAAATCTGTGCGTATTCATGTGCTTCGACACTCATTTTGAGCGGCATTTCGACGTACTTGTATTCATCACCGCGAATAACCTCTGGCTCCGGCTGAAAGCTAACAATTGTAATCGCCGAATCTTTCGCGGTCTTTCCAAAATGGCGCAGAATCTCATCTACTGCAAGACTGTCCGGCAGCCGGGTTTCCGCTTTTTTTAGCTGATCTGTTGTAAACGAAAGCTCCGCCTCGGTTTTCTCAAGATTTTTTAGCTTTGCGTCCGCTTCAAGAAGCTTCTGCGCTGCAGCTTTTTCGTCACTTTCAGCTTTGGCAAAGTCTTCCTCAATTATTGCCGCCTGATCATAATAAATATAGCCTGCAGGCAACAGACCCATAAGAAAACAAATGCCCATTCGTTTTCCCAATGAGAACGCTTTATACCGGACTTTTAATTCATCTAACACAATATCACCCCAAATTAACGCTCACATCAGAAAGACGACCCAAACGGCGCGCGCGGACGCGGCCCCAAAGTAACCGAAGCCGCCGGTACAGGTGGCGCAGTTTTTTCCACATGCTTTGCCGACAGCTCAAAGCGCATTTTCTTTTTAATGTCAGCAAAGAGTTCATCTCCGGATGTAATCAAGTTAGCCCCCTTGAGAGTTAACCCGTCAAATCCAAGCTGGGTTCTTAGATCATCGTTTCGTGTGTCGAGATTCATGGTTTCCCTCATCCCGAGCATATACTCCCCGATTAGAATGCTATCGTGAGCTGAGCCCACAACTTTTGTAAGACCTGATGCTTGATAGTCGAGCTCTTCATACCAAACACCCTCCATCCAGAGAGTTTGCAACTGATCTAAAGCTAATAGTGGTCTAACTTTGTCGATTTTCGATGTAGTGATTCTTTTTAGGGCGCCAATTTTTTTGTTTAATAGTTCAATCTCAGCACTAAGGTTTTTAAACTTTTCTAAACCAGTTTGCCTTGTCGCAAACTCTTTTTCCCAATGCGCCTTCTTTTCCTGCAGCTGCGTTATTTCAACTTTAATCCCATCAAAATAGGACTGCATAAGAAACATACCGAGCGCTCCAATAAAAATCAAAACTGCGGCATCAAGGTGCCACCAGTTTTTATTCTCCAGTTCACTATTTGGACACAGCTGAGTCTTAATCATGCCGCCACCACCTTATCGCCTTTAGTTCGCGTCCCTAGCCCAATGGAAACGCCCAACATCGGAGAAAGATTAATCACATGATCAAGTTTGAATTTGCGCTCATTAATCTCAATATTCTGAAACGGATTTGCAAGATGTACCGGCACTCCCGTTGAAGACGCTATGGCCGCATCGATCCCAACAGTGCGACTACCTCCACCCATAACAAAAATGTGTTTGACCAGACCCGCTCCCTCTGAGTCGGAGCTCGCGGCGAAGCCAGAAAATAATTGCTGCACCTCAGATGCAAGCATCGTATTCGTTTCGGAAATAATTCTTTGAAAATCGGGTGGAAGATCCGTACGACCAAATCCAGCACTGATTTTTAAAGATTCAGCATCTGACCAAGGCATATTCATAGTTTGGGCTAAGGCGGCTGTGTATGTGTCACCGCCTAGCATGAGATCGTTGCTGTAAAGAAGGCGCCCGCGGTCTATGAAAGAAATATTCGTTGAACTCGCACCCACTGCGACAAGAGCAACCAGTCCATCTAGGATTCCGTAGTTAGCCTCAAACATATTTGCAAGACTCAGAGCACTGGCCTCGACAACACCAAGCTGCAATCCGGAGTCTTTAACAACAGAAACATACTGCTCGACGATTTCTCGTCGCCCTCCTACGATGAGGACTTCGACCCCTTCGCCACCGCCTGGAACAAATCCCATTTCAGCGTAATCGTAGTACATTTCCGCCAGGTCAACTTGGAAAGCCTGAGATGCGTGGAAATCTACCTGCTCTGCTATAGTGGCGTCTTTCCCCGCATTTATAAGCACTTTTTTGATCGACACACCGCTGCCTGATATGGCTACCGCAGCCCTCCGTCCTTTCACACCTAGTTTCTTCACCATTTTTTTCAGCGTTTCAGTAACGACCAATGGGTCGACAAAAGTGCCGCGTTCGATAGCACCTTTTGGCAAGGCTTCGACGGAAAAGTTTTTTAAGCCACGACGTTTGGCATTACCATTCAGCTCCAGCATTTTTATTGCTGAACTGCCAATGTCGACGGCGACTAGGGAGTTGTTAAAAAACATAACTCTCCTTAGGTTAATACAAGATTGTGTCTGCTTATTATTTTTTCACCAATACGCACCGCCGTCAACGTCTTGGGCCGCAAGGGGTCTAGCCAATTATTTGACGCTGACGTGTCAGTATTTTGACGCTAGTGATTTGCTATTTTTTCTTGAAAAAGGCTTCAAGTTCCTCTTCCAGCTTGGTTTTCTTCTTAGCTTCTGAAGATGAACTAAACAACTTATCCAACGGATTGCCGGATTCGTTTAAATTTGAAGGCGCAGAATCCACTCGTGGATCGAACCAATCACAGAAGTTGGACTTTTCCTTATCTTTTACAATTTCCGCCTGAGATTCCAAGCATTCACGATTGGCGTGCCTGTCATGAAATTTGCAGTTCAAACACACCCTCGCATCTCGCCGACATCCAAAACACAAATCCCCACGGCCGAGCGGAGGAGAAAACTCCCAAGCGTGCCCGCATGACCAGCACGTGACCCGTTGTACTGACATAGAAAAAAACTCCTTGCATGCGGGAGAGACCGAACTACGTCCCCACATGTGATCTTAGATTAGTACATGTAACCCGCTGATTCAATTAAAGAGTTTTTAGATTTCAGAAGGGTGGAAGCTTCTTGAGAGATCTCTATAAACCGTGATAAACTTCTGTGAAAACAAAAGCATGCAGTAAACAATACTTCTTTGAGGTCCCATGCTATTTAACAACATTCTTGAAGCCATTGGTCGTACGCCAATGGTCAAACTCCACCGTGTGGTCAACGGGCTCGAATGCGAAGTCTACGCTAAATGCGAATACTTAAACCCCGGGGGCTCCATAAAAGACCGAATAGGCTACAGGATGGTATTAGACGCGGAGAAAAGCGGGAGAATCCAGCGCGGCGATACGCTGATTGAACCAACCAGCGGCAATACTGGCATCGGAATCGCCCTAGCCGGGGCTGTGCTTGGATACCGCGTGATTATTACCCTCCCAGAGAAGATGAGTCGCGAAAAACAGGTCGCACTTGCCGCATTGGGAGCAGAAATCATCAGAACACCAACCGAAGCCGCATGGGACTCTCCTGAAAGCCATATCGGTGTCGCAAAAAAACTTCAGAAAGAAATTCCGCGCGCCCATATATTGGATCAATACCAAAACCCCAGCAACCCGCAGGTTCACTATGACACTACAGCAGCGGAAATCCTCGAAGATCTGAACGGCAGCGTTGACATGGTTGTAATGGGAGCAGGAACGGGAGGAACCATTACTGGTGTAGCAAGACGAATCAAAGAAAAATGCCCAAAATCTATAATCGTTGGTGCTGACCCGGAGGGTTCAATCCTAGCTGGCGGAACCGACGTCCATAGCTACAAAGTTGAAGGGATTGGCTACGACTTCATTCCGGAAGTACTTGACCGCAAGCTAGTGGACGAATGGGTCAAGACAAATGACAAGACCTCTTTCCAACTGGCCCGACGACTTATCCAAGAAGAAGGACTTTTATGCGGTGGCTCGAGCGGCTCTGCGATGATGGCAACCATCCAGGCAGCTAGGAAGCTTAAAAAGGGCCAAAAATGCGTCGTTATTCTACCAGACGGCATCCGAAACTATATGACCAAGTTTGTGGATCAAGAATGGATGAAGAAAGAGGGATTTTTTTAATCACCTGACAGGAAGTAGCGACATGGATGACGCCGTTTCAGATAAGTACAGAGACTCAAAATGGGGCGCAAGCAAACTAGGCGCAATCGCCATATTCAAGCGCTTTTCCGAAGCAGAACTGATCAAGCTCTATGCGCTTGGAAAGTTTATTGTAATTCAACCTCAATGCCATGCAGTCATTGAAGGTGAACCATCACGTGGGCTTTATCTGATTTTGGATGGCACTGCAAATGTTTACAAAACCGACCCTTCGACTCAATCCCTGGCCAGACTTGCGGTTCTTGAAAGCGGCTCACACTTTGGCGAACTCAGTCTATTTGACACAGCACCCCGTTCAGCGACAGTAAGTGCTGAAACCACGGTACAGTGCTTTCTACTAGAAGCAAATGATTTTGCAAATTATCTCGAAACAATGGGCGAAAATCTTCAACTCCGATTTTATAAAACATGCTCTGAAGAACTGGTAGTACGCCTGAGAAATCTCAACAGCGACTATATATCAAGCCAAAACATTTTGTGGCGCTACGCATTTCGTCACGAAAACTAATGACCCAATAAACTTAGGATTTTCAACATGACCACAAATCCGCTCTTATACAAATCAGGATTACCCCCTTTCGACTCTATCGAAGCCAAACACATAGAACCCGCTGTGAATCAGGTTTTAACCGAGGCGAACAAGCGTTTCGACAACCTGGAGTCAACGCTCACTGACAACTTCTCGCCAACCTGGGATAACTTACTTTTCCAGCTAGATTTAATCGATTTTGAGATTTTTAGAGTTTGGTCTCCCGTAGGCCACCTAATGGGTGTCATGAATTCTGATGAATTACGCAAAACATACGAAAAAATGCAGCCAGAAATTATCAAGTTCGGTCTTAAAACATCTCAGAGTAGAAAAATCTACCGTGCGCTTGAAAAACTCAAATCCTCCTCAAACTGGGCAACATTATCCCGCCCACGGCAGCGGATCGTTTAGCGTAATCTGCTAGCAATGAAGCTATCGGGCGTTGGACTAGACGGAGAAAAAAAGAACCGGTACAACGGTATCGCTCAAGAACTTGCATCAATAAAAACAAAATTTTCGAACAATGCACTCGACGCAACAAAAGCGTGGTCAATGATATTGACCTCCCAGGAAGAAATAGACGGTCTTCCATCTCAC
>Ga0214923_10008883_pt1 | contig 10577 bp, 8 predicted proteins | sample LL1510_MetaG_FD_177993 | JGI IMG/M metagenome (GOLD analysis project Ga0214923, IMG submission 177993) | Freshwater microbial communities from Lake Lanier, Atlanta, Georgia, United States - LL-1510 | ecosystem: Environmental > Aquatic > Freshwater > Lake | place: USA: Georgia | collected 2015-10-15
CAAACGACAACTTCTATAACTGTTTCGCCAACTGCAACTACAACTTTCACGCTCACTTACACCACGAACAACTGTCCAACTACGGCAACGGGAACAGTTACCGTTAATCCAAACGCCACACCAACATTTACGCAATTAGGTCCATACTGTTTGAATGCTACACCAGGCACCTTGCCAACAACATCCAATAATTCCATCACAGGAACTTGGAATCCAGCAACGATTTCAACTGCTACGGCTGGAACGACAACGTACACCTTTACACCAACTGTTGGACTTTGTGCGACGACTGCTACTATGTCAATAGTTATAAATCAGCCAGCTACTCCGACATTTAATGCTATTAACCCGGTATGTCAATTTGCAACAGCTCCAACTTTATCAAATAATTCTACCAATTCCCCAATAATAACAGGAACTTGGTCACCATCAACTGTAGCGACAACAACAGTTGGCACAACTACTTACACATTTACTCCAAGTAATGGAGAATGTGCAACGACGACAACATTAAGTATTCAAGTTAAACCTATTCCTACCATTAGTTTGTCTTCTCAAACCATTTGCTCAGGACAATCAATAACATTGACTCCAACTGTAAATCCAAATGGAGGAACATATACTTGGTCCAATAATTCAACTGGAAGCAGCTTGACAATTTCTCCAACCATAACAACAAGTTATTCAGTTTTGTATACTTTAAATGGATGTAATGCAACTGGAAACACTTCAATTACCGTAACGCCAAATGCAACTCCTACTTTTACTCAATTAGGTCCTTATTGCCAAGGTGCAACACCCGGAATGCTTGCATCCAGTTCTAATAACAACATTAGTGGGACATGGTCACCAAGCACGATTTCTACAACTGCTACTGGAAACACAAATTATACATTTACACCAAATGCTGGTGTTTGTGCGAATACGGCAACTATGGCGATTACAATCAATCCGATTGTAAACCCAACTTTTACACCAATTAATACTATTTGCTTAAATTCAAATGCACCTGCATTACCTTCGTCTTCAACCAATACTCCTGCAATTACTGGGACGTGGACACCTTCTAGTATAAATACAAGTATAGCTGGAATTCAAACGTTTACATTTACTCCTGCAACCGGACAATGTGCAAGTAATGCAAGTTTATCAATACAAATAATTGACGTTCCAAATCCAACTTTTACGATTTCAGATACTGTAGGATGTGCACCTTTTTCAACGACTTTAACTGCATCAAACTATCCGAATACAAATTATAGTTGGTCATCAAATGGAATTTCTATAGGAACAGGTCAATCAATAAGCTCTACTTTTCAAAACGCAGGGTGTTATGATATTACTCTAAGTATCAATCAAAGTGGATGTACTGCTTCACAGTCTATTCAAGATATGGTTTGTGTAGAAATTCCTCCATCAACATCATTTATAGTAGTTCCTTCCTACCTTACTTCTAATAATCAAAACGTTAGTTTTATTAATACAACTATAGGAGCAATTTCATATGATTGGGATTTGGGTGATGGAACAACTAGTATTGTCGAAACGCCAAACCACACTTATTCAACAACTCAAAATGTATTAATAACCTTAACTGGAACAAATGCATTTGGTTGTTCTAGTGTGTATCAGCTTGTTTTGCCTTTTCGTGAAGAAACCATTTTCTATGTTCCCAATTCATTTACACCAGATGGAGATGAACATAACCAGACTTGGGGACCTGTTTTCTCTTCAGGATATGATCCTTATCATTTCAATTGTTACGTATTTGATCGCTGGGGAGAACTGATTTGGGAAAGTCACAACGCTGATATTAAATGGGATGGTACCTATGGAAAAAATGGTGCTAAATGTCAAGATGGGACTTACACTTGGAAAATCGAATTCAAGAATAAAGAGACAGATGCTAAAATGCATGCAACGGGTACTATACAGTTGATTCGATAATATAAAAAAAGCGGCTATCAATAATTAGAAAGCCGCTCAAATCTTTAATTTAAAATAGTTATGCGTTAGCATTCATATTATCCAATACATCCATAACGCTTTTTACTGCTTCTGCTGACTCAGCTAAAAGTGCTTTTTCGTCATCGTTTAATTGTAATTCGATGATTTTCTCGATACCGTTTTTTCCAAGAACTACAGGAACACCTAAATAAATATTACTTAAGCCATATTCACCTTGTAACCAGGCGCAAACAGGAAATATTCTTTTTTGGTCACGAACAACCGCCTCAACCATTTGTGCAGCAGCAGCACCTGGAGCATACCAAGCAGATGTACCTAATAATTTTACGATTTCACCACCACCAAACTTAGTTCGTTCGATGATTTCGTTTAATTTATCTTCTCCAATTAACTCAGTTACTGGTATACCTCCTACAGTAGTGTAACGAGGAAGTGGAACCATTGTATCTCCATGTCCACCCATTAATACAGCTTGAATATCTTTGGGTGAAACATTTAACTCTGTTGCTAAAAATGCACGGTAACGAGCTGTATCCAATACGCCAGCCATTCCGAATACTTTGTTTGGATCTATTTTCGCATTTAAATATGCACAATAGGTCATTACATCTAACGGATTTGAAACGACAATAATAATTGCATTTGGTGAATACTTTACAACGTTCTCTGTCACTGTCTTAACGATACCAGCATTTGTAGCGATAAGATCGTCACGAGACATACCCGGCTTTCTTGGAAGACCAGAAGTAATTACAACCACATCAGAATCTTTCGTTCTTTCGTAATCATTCGTTGAACCGATTGTACGAGAATCATACAAGTTAATGGGAGAAGTTTGCCAAATATCTAATGCTTTTCCTTCTGCAAATCCTTCTTTGATATCAAGAAGAATAATTTCATTGGCAATTTCACGATGTGCCAATACATCTGCGCATGTTGCACCAACATTACCCGCGCCTACTACTGTTACTTTCATGTACAAACCTTTTTAAATGAATAAAAGTTTAATTGTTTACGAATTTAATCATTATTGTATAGTAATCGAAAAGCTAAGATTAAATTTCAAAAATTGTTTAGACCTGTAACTTTTAGTTCTTTTAAATTGTTAATTTATAAAAGAAGCTAACTTTTTTCTATTTTTTTCTTGGTTAAGGCAACGCATGTCTTTACGTTTCGTTATAAGTTTGTTGAACAATTGGAGAATAAAGAGCATTTAAAAAACATTGTAGAAGGATGCCTCAAAGGTGAAAGACGTTCACAAGAGGCATTATTTAAAATGTATTACGGTAAAATGTTAGCGGTTTGTTTACGTTACATAAGTGACAGAGATACTGCACAAGAAATTCTTCAAGAGGGATTTATTAAGGTCTTTGATAAGTTGGATGTTTTTGATTTCAAAGGTTCTTTTGAAGGCTGGGTGCGCCGAATCATTGCTAACACAGCGATTGACGCTATCCGAAAAAATAAAAGGAACCCATTTTTGAGTGACCAAGACAATGATTTCAAACAAGAAGCTGTAAATGAGATGGAGGAAGCGGAATCTATTTCGTTTCTTAATTTGAAGGCTGAAGTAGCAATGGATGCCATTTCTAAACTTTCACCTGCTTACAGAACTGTTTTTAATCTTTATGTATTGGAAGATTATTCACACAAAGAAATTGCAGATATGCTTGGAATCAACGAAGGAACATCTAAATCCAATCTTGCTAAAGCCAAAATGAATTTACAACGTATATTAAATGAAAAGTACAAGAAACTAGAAGCTTAATGAAAGAAAATCTAGAAGATATTTTCAAACAAGCCTTAAATGACTTTGAACTGCCATATGATAATGGAGCATGGGAATCATTTCAATCACATTTAAAGCCTGTAAATACAAAGCCATCTATCACAAAATGGCTATTGGGTGGTGGTTCGGCTGTATTTGTGGCTGGCTTAGCTATTTTCTTTTATGGTAGTCAATCTTCACCTTCTACAACGAAATTGGCAACAGAGGTTACAATTGCTCCTTCAAAAAAATCTGTAGAAAATCGTAAACTTCTTAAAAGCACAGATAACAATACAAGCCTTACTCCGAACCATTCAACTGTTACTAATAAAAACCATAAAACGGAATCACCAGAAAGTAATAGCACTGCTGAATTGATTATTCAAGACGCTATTCCAAAAGATTATTTGGAAAAACACATTTATCAACCGGAAGTTTCGAAGTCAGAAAAATTGATGGAAACTTCTCACGATAATAGTTTTGTGAATAGTAACAAAGCCAATACAAACCAAGATAATTCAGATAATTTCAAAATCCCCCGCATTGAGAACCAATGTAAAGGTGAAACGCTACGTTTGGAAAATTCGAATGTAGAAAATTTGGGTATTAAATCTCCATCTGGAAAATTAGCTATTATATATCCTGGAGCAAAATCAGATGTTACATTGAATGAATCTGGTACATATGAAATTGGTAAAGTTTCACTTTTTGAAACTAATTTTAGTGCACAAGCTAGCTTCAAAGTAAACAGTGTTCCAAATCTTCAACTGTCTGTTGATGATCAAATAAGTTATGACAATGGTTTACCGATTATTCGCGCTGAAGCAAACTCCAGTGAAGACAATGTCAGTTGGAAAGCAGATAGACAAGCAAAAGGCACACTTAATTGCAAGGGCAAAAATGCTGAATATTCTTTCTTTCGAAAAGGTCAATATGAAATCATTGCTCAAACGACAAATAGCTTAGGTTGTAAAACACAAGAATCAAAAACAATTACAATTGCTGAAGATTATAATCTTTTAGCTGTTAACGCTTTCAATCCTAATTCTTTAGATAGCCGTAATAACACATTTATTCCTTATGCTCTTAAAGTTAGAAACACTCCTTTCCGAATGGTAATTATTGACCCAGATAATGGTGGAGTCGTTTTTGAAACAAGTGACGCTTCGCAAGGATGGGACGGGATTGACCGAAGAGATGGGAAATTGGTGGGGCCAAATAAAACTTTCTTGTGGAAAGTGACTTTATCACAACCTGAAGCTGGAGAAAAACCTGAATACAAAGGAACAATTATCCGAATTTAAGTCGCTTTCACCTGAACATTTGTTCTAAGTTTTGTTAAGAATAAACACAGTTTTGTGTTTAATGGTTATTTTTGTTTGCTTGTCAAGCTAGAAATTTCTAGAACTAATTCAAAATGAGTGTCATTCAACTACTTCCTGACCACGTAGCCAACCAAATTGCCGCTGGTGAAGTAATTCAACGCCCTGCATCTGTTGTCAAGGAAATGGTTGAAAATGCCATTGATGCTGGAGCCAAATCTATTAAAATAATCATTAAAGATGCTGGTCGAACATTAATTCAAATCATAGATGATGGAAATGGAATGGATGAAAAAGATGCCCTTCTCTGTTTTGAACGACATGCGACCAGTAAGTTAAGTTCAGCAGATGATTTGTTCAATCTGAAAACAAAAGGATTTAGAGGTGAAGCACTTGCTTCAATTGCAGCCATTGCGCATGTTACACTCAAAACTCGCCATGTAAATGCTGCTGAATTAGGTATTCGTATTGAAGTAGAAGGAAGTACAATCAAAGTCAATGAACGTGAGGTTTGTCCAATCGGAACTTCATTCGAGGTGAAGAATATTTTTTACAATGTTCCTGCACGAAGAAATTTCTTAAAATCCGACAACGTTGAATTTGGCCACATTCGTGAAGAATTAGAACGCATCGCCTTAGCGCATCCGGAAATTGGTTTTTCGTTATTTCACAATGGGCAAGTTGTGCTTGAACTACGTGCTTGTATCTTACGTAAACGCATTGAGGATTTGTTTGGAAAAGGAATTCAAGAAAAATTAGTTCCAATTGAAGAACAAACGGATATCGTCAAAATCAGTGGATTTGTCGTTAAACCCGAAGGCGCTCGCAAAACAAGAGGTGAACAATTTTTATTCGTAAATAATCGATTTTTCAGAGACAATTACTTCAATCATGCTATTTCAAAAGCTTTTGATGGTTTAATTGCAGACAAAACGTTTCCAAGCTATTTTATTTATTTCGATATTAATCCTTCCAAAATTGATGTCAATATACATCCAACAAAAACGGAAATTAAATTCGAAGAAGATCGCTTCATTTACTCCATTTTATTGAGTTCTGTGAAACAATCGCTAGGAAAATACAACATCTTTCCTACTTTTGATTTTGAGCGCGAAACCAGTTTTGATGTTCCTTCAGAAGTTCGAAAAGCACCGCCAAAAGAGCCTTTTATTGAAGTAAATCCTAATTTTAATCCGTTTGCGATGACAACAAGTAAACCTGCAAATAGTGGATCTGGAAGGTCATCCGGTTTTACAGTTGCTATGAAAAACCAGGGATTTGGTACACAACAAACTTCCGCTGCTGATTGGGCAAATTTTTACAAAATTGAAGAAGAAGCAATTACCGAAGCTCCTAAAGAAATAGCACTGGAAATTGAAAACAAACATTCCTTCCTGATTCGTGGTAATTATCTGATTACTGGAACGAAATCAGGAATGCTTGTCATACACTTCAAACGTGCACATGAACGCATTTTGTACGATGAAATGTTGATTCAATTTATTGTTTCGCCATTAGCTTCGCAGCAACTTCTGTTTCCATTTGAAAAGCAAATCAGTGAAAATGAAAAAGTTTCTTGGACAGTCAATATTGGACTTCTGACACAATTGGGTTTTGTGACCGAAATAGAAGGGAATTTCTTATTAGTACATGCCATTCCTTCATTTTTACAAGCTGAACAATTGCACGATGTCTTGGATGAAATCAATGAAACGATAACTCACAGAGATGTTCAAAAAGCAGATTTAGCGCACCAATTAGTAGCCGATATTGCTCGATCGGGAAGTGTTAAATTTGTTGTTAACACAGAAACACAAGCACAGCAATTATTTGATCAATTGTTTCAATGTGAAAACCACAGTTTCACCCCTGGAGGAAAGAAAATTTTGAATACCATATCCTTTGATGAATTAGACCAAAAATTCTAATATGTTTAGTAATTTACCACAAGTAACAAAAAATATTTTGCTCTTGAACATTACGATGTTTGTAGCAAAACTGGTCTTGGAAACACAAGGAATTGATTTGAACTCAACCTTGGGTGCGCATTATGTAAATTCACCTTTGTTTGAACCTTTTCAGGTTGTTACTTACTTTTTTATGCATGGCGATTTTTTCCACATTTTAATGAACATGTGGATTTTTGTCATGTTAGGGACCTATCTTGAACGTTTATGGGGTCCAAAACGATTCTTCATTTTTTATATAATTACCGCAATTGGAGCGTTTGCTGTTTACAATACTATTGGAGCTTATCATCTATATGAATTAAAACAACAATTAAACGCTCATTTTCCAATAGAGGATTATAACTCGCTTATTCAGAATTACAAAAATGAGTCACCAAATTACATGTTCGAAAAATTAAATGAATTATTCAATAAGCATCATTTACCAAATTCATTAAGCAGTGTATTCGTGGATTATTACTATTATAGCAGAGCTTCAATGGTTGGTGCTTCAGGCGCAATTTTTGGAATAGTTTCTGCGTTTGCAATTCTATTTCCAAATACTGAGTTTTTGGTTTATTTTACAATACCTGTTAAAGCTAAATACTTGGCGATTGGCTACTTTTTATTAGAACTTTACTTGTCATTCCAAAACAATCCAAGTGACAATGTGGCGCACCTAGCTCATGTTGGTGGTGCAATTGTAGGTGCAATCATTGTGTTGATTTGGAGAAAAACGGACCGTTTAAATTTTTGGTAAAATGCAAACGAATAAAAGTCTCTTCGATGAAATCAAATACATTTATCTAAGCGGTAACGGTACGGTAAAATTGATTTTTATTAATGTCCTAGTTTTTTTAGTCATACAAATACTTTTGGCTATAGACCGATTAACATTAAGTGCTATTGGTCATCAAATTATTGAGCTGTTCTCTTTAAATTGCACGTGGCGAGGTCTCATTTTCACTCCTTGGGGCTTGTTAACGAATATTTTTGTTCACGAAAGTTTCCTTCACCTCGCTTTTAACATGCTTTTCTTGTATTTTGCTGGAACGCTCTTTGAATCCATTTTTGATAAAAAGCGCTTAATCTACACCTATATTTTTGGTGGAATTGCTGGTGGTATGCTGGAAGTTATATCACATTACACCTTCCCTGGATTGGAAAGCGGTGGTTTTGTTATAGGTGCCTCTGGTGCAATTATGGCCATTTTTGTCGCGATAGCTTTTTACAGTCCGAATACAAAAGTTTTATTTTTTGGCGTTTTTCCAGTTCCTATTTATTTGGTAGCCTTGTTTTTTCTATTGAGAGACATTATGAATGTTGGATCGAGTAACGAAATTGCTCATTTTGCTCACATTGGAGGCGCTATTTTTGGTATGATTTCTGTAAACAATATCCATTCTCAAAATAATAGTATGCATTTTTTATACCGCCTTTTCAATTCGTTCGGAAATCTATTTACCTCAAAACGACCGAGAAAAACAGCTCCATCTGGTAAAGCTTGGAAATCAGACGAACAATACAATCTCGACAAGAAAAAAAGACAGCAAAAAACGGATGCAATTTTAGATAAAATCTCCAAATCTGGGTATGAATCGCTTTCCCGTGAAGAGAAAGACTTTTTGTTTAACCAAAGTAAAAATGGATAAAATTTTAAAAGTCATATTGTTACCCTTAAAAATACTTTCCGTTCTAGGATTTATTTCGCTTGTTTTGTGCTATGTAAGCCCCTACATTCACCCTGATACATTACCAATTCTTCCCTTTTTCGGTCTATCCTACCCGATTATCATCATTTGTAATTTAGTTGCTTTAGTTTTTTGGACAATACTAAAATCAAGATGGGCTATTTATTCGATTTTTATGATTTTATTGGGAGGCAATCTACATTTTAGAACGTTAGCTATTACTTTTTTTACAGCTAAAAAACGCAATACAGAATTAAAAATCCTTACTTATAATGTTCGCTTGTTTGATGTCTATAATCCCGATTTCGAGCAAGGAAGAAACACAAGAAATCAAATATTTGCTTACCTAAGAAAAGAAAATCCCGATGTGGTGTGCATGCAAGAATTTTACCGTCAAGATAACCCTACGCGTTTCACGACCATTGATTCTATCTTTGCTGTAATGGGCACATCCATTTTTCACGAACGTAGTGCACATAAGCAACGTGGGAGACAAAATTTTGGAATAGCATTGTTTTCTAAATACCCAATGATTGCAAAAGGTGATGTGATGTTTGACACTCAAAGCAAAGAAGATTATAATTATTGTATTTATGCCGATATTGTAAAAAATAACGATACGTTTCGAGTTTACAATATACATCTGCAATCCATTCGTTTAGAAAGCGACTATTACAATGATGACCCAAATGATCCCATGACCAATTTAGCAAATGAAACAGGGCTAAGATATTTGATGAGAAAATTAAGTTTAGCGTTCCATAAACGTGCCAGTCAATCACGCAGAGTCGCAGAACACGTGAATACATCTCCATATTCAACAATTGTTTGTGGTGATTTCAATGACACGCCAATGTCTTATACGTATAATCAGTTCAATCGTAGACTAGTAGATGCTTTTCGGAACACATCAACTGGAATTGGCGCAACCTACATCGGCAAATTACCTGCAGGACGTATTGATTATATTTTTCATTCTCCTGATTTAGCTTCGTATGACTTTCACATTCAAGAAGAAGAATTGAGTGACCATCGAGCAATTTCCTGTACGATTTCAAAATGATGTTCAGAGAAATCAATCCATACTTCATTGACAAACGTATTCTAAAACAAGCTGCAGAAATGCTCCGAAGCGGTGGCGTCATCATTTTTCCAACTGATACTGTCTATGCAATAGGATGCGACTTAAAGAATAAAAAAGGCCTACAAGAATTAGCGCGCATAAAAGGTGTCAAACTTAACAAAGTTAATTTTTCTATCATTTGTTCGGATTTATCTAACTTATCAGAATATGTTAAGCAGATTGATCGACCAACATTTAAGTTATTGAAACATCATCTACCTGGACCTTTCACGTTTATTTTGCCAGCAAGCAACGAAATACCACGTTTATTTGATACAAACAAAAAAGAAATTGGCATTCGCATCCCGAACAATGATATAACGTTGGCCCTTGTAAATGCTTTGGGAAACCCGATTGCAACTACTTCTCTTCATAATCCAGACGACGAAATTCAAGATTATTATACTGATCCTACAGCTATTTATGAACATTACAAACACAAAGTTAGCATGGTTATTGATGGCGGTTTTGGACAATTAGAAGGATCAACCGTTGTGGATTGCACAAAAGGGGAATTTGAAATTATTCGTCAAGGAATTGGAATTTTAGAATAAGATGATACTGATTGTAAATTGTGGGAGTTCAAAAACACCTTATATCGAAGAGGCAGTTGATGCCGTTTGTGATTTCGAAACCATTTCTTTTTTTGATTTAACAGAAAAAAAAGCAAAAGAATTTTCTGGTATTATTTTTTCCGGAGCACCTTTGTTGATTACTGAAATTGACATCGAACCCTACCTACAACATGTTGAATGG
>Ga0214923_10008884_pt1 | contig 10576 bp, 7 predicted proteins | sample LL1510_MetaG_FD_177993 | JGI IMG/M metagenome (GOLD analysis project Ga0214923, IMG submission 177993) | Freshwater microbial communities from Lake Lanier, Atlanta, Georgia, United States - LL-1510 | ecosystem: Environmental > Aquatic > Freshwater > Lake | place: USA: Georgia | collected 2015-10-15
TGCCCCCAGCTCCTGTGCGATGCCTTGTACGTACAGAAGATGAAGGACGTGACCAAGGTGCAAACTACCGGTGGGGCTTGGGGCAAGGCGTGTTCTGAAATGAGGGAAATGAGTCATATCCGGCTGATTTTACATAGAATCAGGGCGTTGCACTAGGTCTGATCCGGTGGAGTGGGGATGGGAGCCAAACCTTTTAGCAGAGGGAAACTGCTTTTAATTTAAGCAGCCCAGTGATAACAAGGCGGTTCTTTGGCTTTATGTGTGGTAAGCTGGTCGGCCGCGGTGCTGCAGTTTGGCGGCATCTATAGTCGGAAGCCTCATGGAACTGAAAAACTTTTTGGTAGGGCATGATTTTCGTAAGGACCGTACAACTTGGACTTAACAGGGGCGCGCTGACGCCAAAGCGCCTTAATATCTTGGTTTTTATGATTTGTGCACTCATTGAGATTGGTGCCTTTGGCTCAAATCTTTTATTGGGATTCGGTAGAGACTTTAATCATGCGGGTCCCACCATCGACTCGCCTTTTTTGTCGCTGAAGGTTGGTTTTGACAAATTGGGCCCCAAACCACCCAAACCGGCTCTAGAACGTCTTCTCGAAACGGCGCATAGATTAGCCCAAAAAACGGCTGTGCCTTATGTGTTTGGTGGTAGTCAGCTCGGTTCTCCGAAAAGATGTCAGGAGTGTTCTGAGTGTATTAGGTCTAACCGCCTACCAGCCAATTCCACAATGGACAGATTCAATATTTGCTCCGCCTGCCGCGACTGCGGACTCGATTGCAGTAATTTTGTTAGTCATTTGTTGACCGAATCCGGGTTAAAGGTGAAGTTTGCCAGCACTTCTACTTTAAATCGTGAGAGAACAACTTCCTTAGAGGAAAAATTTGGATTGATTGACATGGGCGAAGACCTTGAACTGGCAAAACCCGGAGATTTGCTTCTCAAGGAAGGTCATGTTGTCGTTTTAATCGACATCCATCATGCCCTTGGTACCCTCGATTTTATTCACGCTAGTCGTGGTAGCAAACGGACGCGTGTTGGTGGGATTGAATTGCGACGAGGCACAAGTATTCGAAAGATGCAGAAAGAAATTGTTAGAATTTTGCGGCATAAGGACTTATTTGAATCCGAAGATCCTCGTATTAACCTGACATCAGTCAGGGGTTTCCTGGCAGGCATTAAGCGGATGATGGCCGAAAATTAAAAAAGGCTTGGCGGGAAATATGCGAGTTGGGGTTTTTGATTCAGGCCTGGGAGGGCTCTCGATAATGAGTGCCATCCGTACCGCCATCCCGTCCGCTAATTTAGCATATTGTTGTGACAATTTTAATTTTCCTTACGGAACAAAAGCTGACACGGAAGTGCTCGGTGCTGCCTTGGATGTCACTGGGCGCTTTTTCCAACAGACTCAGATGGATGTAATGGTTATAGCTTGCAACACTGCGAGTGTTTTGGCGCTTGAGGCGATAAGAAAAAAGTTGCCTATACCTGTAGTCGGAGTGGTTCCGGCCGTTAAACCGGCGGCTCAAGCATCCAAGACAAAATTCATTGGCGTTTTAGCAACTCCTGTTACCATTCGGCGTCCCTATTTAGAGGAGCTCCTCAAAAATTTTGCATCCGATTGTAAGGTTGCAAAAGTGGGCTCCAGCCGGCTTGTCACTATAGCTGAGAATAAAATTCGCTGCGGTATATCTGCCGATATTGAGGAAATTCGTGCCGAAGTGTTGGAAATCATCAATGCAGCTGCTGAGGGGCTCGATCAGTTAGTCCTTGGCTGCACTCATTTCCCCTTAATTGTTGAAGAGTTGCAAAAAGTATTACCTGCCCAAGTACAACTAGTGGACTCAGGCGAGGCAATTGCAGGTCGAGTAAAAGTTGTGCTCGAGCAGTTGGGCTATTTAAATAACTTAGCATCCACTGGCGGTTACGGGGAGATCCAAGGTTACTGTAGTGGTGAATCCTTTGAGATTGCTTTTCCAGCGACTTTCAAGGTCTCAGACAGGAAATTTAAGTTGCTTAAATTGTCATAACGCATTATTTCGAATAGCAAAATATCCTTCAAAGCGCGTTAATTTGGAGTTTGCATGCGTCAACTTTTGCGACTGGTGGCAGCCGCAGTAATATTTATCAGTGCTTGCCGTGAAGAGGATCCAGCTACCCTTAAAATCATCGGTGGCCGACCCACGGCGGAAGCATACCCCTGGTTTGTTCAGATTTTGGATGGTAACTCTGCTCATCAAGGGTATTGCGGTGGTACGTTGATAGCTGAAAGGTTTGTCCTCACCGCAGCCCACTGTATCGAACCTCAGTATGTTCAAACGATGTTCGTTACATTAGGCATGGCCGATGGAATGAATTTAAATTTAAATCACCCTATAAAAGTTGAGGGTGCGATTGTACATCCAGAATATAAACCAACCGGAGAAGATCCTGGGCAAAACGATATTGCGCTTTTGTATATTGCCGACTACAGCCATGTCAATTTTGAGCGTCCTGTGGCTCCGCTTAGAGTGCATAGAGGCCCCGAGGCGATCGAATCACTAACATCGGTAGCCAGAGTGATTGGGCTTGGTAATACATCCTCTCTGGGCTGGCTGTACGATGGGATAATTAGAGAAGTTGATTTGCCTATCCTCGATCTCGCACGGTGCGCCGAAAAGTATCGTGGTGTTGGGTTATCTCAGATCTGTGCCGGAAATATTGAAAACGGTGGAATTGACAGCTGTCAGGGTGACAGTGGCGGTCCGCTTATGTTTAAAGACAAAGATGATCTATGGAGTCTCGCAGGCATTGTCAGCTATGGCGAGGGTTGTGCCCAGAAGGGCGCGCCTGGTGTATATACGCGGGTTGATTCGTTCACGAGCTGGATCGATCGCTCGATGCGATCCCTAGCAATGCCAGTATCCGAGGTTTTAAAAAAAGAAGATTTACTTCGCATTTTGGCAACTCGCTGTGTGTCGCAATTTGGCTATCTTCCCGTGTCACGTACCTCTGGAGGAGGTGATTCCCGTCAAACAGTGTTCGCTATGGATTTAGAAAGCTTGGATCTTGTCCCGGCAAAATTAATTCCAAATGGTGTCGAGATGGAGCGATGCAACGTATCCATAGATGGTCATAATATCGAAGCAAAATGGATACGAGAAGAAAAAGGTACCGAAGATTCAGATATCAAAATTTCAGTATTAATTAATGCTAACGGACAGCTATGGCTGGTGGAGGATCCTTCTCTTATTTATCAGCAAGATCGATTGACCTGCCACACTGCGATGGGTGCTGCGGTGCTTGCTGATCAGTGGAATTATACAACGGTCCAGTTTAAGGAAGTCTTTTACGATTTAGGTTCGGTGGTCGCGGATCCTGAAGACGGTCAAACCACATGGGGTTGCGCTGTTGGCGATGCCTCTCTAGAGATCTTTGAGCACAAAGGTCCGGAAGGATTGCATCTAGCTGCTCGTATTTATCACAAAAATATTGGCACCGTTACGGTTGCTTTGAATCGGGCAGACCAAGAAGTTGCGGTGGAGTCAAAACTTGAATGGTCCACGACTGATCATGGCACGTTGAGTATTTTAAATTATTCAGATCACGATATTTTTACATGGAGTCTAGTATGTTCGAATCCGTTCGTCCTAACAATGGCGACTGGGAGAACCTATGATTCTAAACCTCAGGGGACTGGCTCTGGATTCCAAGTTTTATTGGATAGTTTTGAGTCGGAACTCGGCATAATCCGCTCTGGAGCGAAAACTACTATGATGATAAAACGCACTGATGGCGAAAAAATTCCAGTGTCGGGATGTATTATCAATGATGCCGTTCAAGTGGAAATCAATGTGAATAGCTAGTGTCAAGGCGACGGGCTGACTAGGCTTATGGCACCATTTTTATTGCTGGTTCCACTTAGCTTAAATAATAACGGATTCCAGATCAAAGTATTCTCACTATCGAACGCAACATCGCTGTCACCGCTTAACTTGCGTGGTATTAATCGATCAAGTTTTCTCCTAGGCTCATTCTTTTTTTGAATAAGTTGTAGTGGAGCCGAGATGGCGCGCCAGCCCACCATAGAAAAATCAGCTTGTTCTACCTTATCCATCGGCGCAAAAAACTGAGATTCAGCCAATGGTTGGACGCGAATGGATTCAGGCATGGCAGCATACGATCCTTGGAAGTCTACGAAATAAGAATTGTTTAGAAATGGATCCCACGGGTTCACGATTCCTGTACTCCGCCATTCGTAATGACCAAATGTAGGTAATAGTCGAACGCCCAAAAATACAAAAATTTTGGCGAAGTGGCGCACGACTCGGAAGTTGTCTGGGATCAAGACTGCGTCCTGTTGTACGTCGGGTTGAAGGGCGACCATTTTAGGGTTGAACTTAGTGCCTGTGTCCTTCGCATACTGTTTCGCAGCCTCGTAAAGTTTTTTTAATTCGTCTTTGCGTTCGCTGCCATCTAGTCGAAATAACTTTTTTGCGGCGGCCTCCATAACGTCGAAACGTTTTGAATCATAGGGGACGTGATGGGTAATGGTGAGCCCGGCATTCTTGGCGAATTCAGAGTATAAATTAATAAATTTATCACTATGCTGGTCGGTTGGACTAAGAATCGATATGCGTTTGTGTCCAAAACGGACGTTCGCATCTACGGCAGCTTTTGCGAGAGATTTTTGTGTCGGGTGGGCGTAATAGACGAAGGGCGTCGCATCCGGGGCTTTGGGTTCACTCAGAAGAAAAGTCGGAAGAAGTAATTTTGAACCCCAGTTCTTCAATACTTCTGCAGTCACCGAGTCAGTGCCGCCTATAATGCTTGTGACCTTGTGCTCAAAGACCATCGAAGCGATAGCCTGTACAACTTTCTCTTCCTTGTCGAGTGTGTCATAGAAAATTATCGTTTTTTTTGGTTCAAGACCAATGGAGGTTATGCGAGCATCAATTGCTGACAAAACGTGCCGGAGATATGGATTCTTGGCTAAGGGTAGAACAACGCCTATCTTTCCAGAGTGCGAGTTTAAGATGCGAGATAATAGAGATATCAGCTCATTGCGAGTATCGGGCTCCATGCAGTGCTCGGGGCTCAGATCCTCAATTAGAGAATAGCCATCTGTATTTTCTGGTCGCAAGTCTAGTGCTCGCTTTTTCCAGAGTTCCTGCAATGGGATGACATATTTTTGATGGAGCTTTAGGCAGCTGTCTTCAACTGACGGCTTCGTTGGTGAAATGCTTCCGCCAGCGATGACTGCTTTGGGTCGCGATTCAGGCTGGGCTAATGAAACTGGTATAAATGAAATCAAGATTCCCAAAAATAAAAATAGTTTTATTCCGCTATAGAAACTAGTGCTGGAAAACATTACGGTATCCTCCAGAGCTAGCGTTTTCGATGCTTTCAAGCGCTGATTCCGTCGCTTCTGGGCCCTTATTGCTTAAGAAGTACATTTTTGTTCCGCCTTTAACGAGGTGTCCATAAAGCGGGTGAACAGAGGCCTCCAAGATTCCGTCTGGCCGATCAAAATCTCGTGGTTTTCTGATAGTTTGTGATGATCTGATAAATTGATCCCAAATTGGAAGGGCAATAGATCCGCCAGTAACGTTTGCCATGATAGGCACGTGTTCATCTGTTCCAACCCAAACGATGGACACTAGGTCCGGCGTATAACCGCAAAACCAATTGTCCGCACTATCGTTGCTTGTGCCCGTTTTTCCAGCTGAGATTGACGATAAATCTGAGCTGCTATGCCCTGTTCCGACGGAAAGGACGGACCGCATGCCTTGTGTCATGAGATAGGATATTTGCTGATTTAACACACGTTTCTGCCGTGCTGGCAATGCTGAGGCCTCCCAGATGATTCGGCCATCCGAATTAGTAATTTTATTTATCGGTGAAATTTCTGTGAGTATTCCACCGGTGGCATAAGCTCCATAGGCTCTCGCAAGGTCGAGCATAGTCACATCCGAGGACCCTAGAGCCGATCCGAATTCCTCTTTTATAGGACTTCTAATCCCGAGTTCCTTTGCGCGTTCGATAATCGATTTGATGCCAAGTTTCGAGGCAATTTCAATAGTCGGGCTATTCATGCTCCTATAAAAAGCTCGTAACATTGTGGTCTCAGTTAGATAGTCGTCTTTGGTATTTTTGGGACGATAGTTCTCTATGTTAACGGGTGAAACAAAAATGACATCACTCCATTTGAATCCTTGAGAGAGGGCTTCGGTGTAAACAATTGGTTTAAAGGCGGACCCAGGGGATCTCAGGGCGTTAATCGTTCGGTTAAATTTGGTCTTTTGGTAATCACGACCACCCACCATCGCCAGTATATCCCCAGATTTTGGATCGGTTACCAACATTGATGCTTCGATTGTTGCATTACGCAGCGATTTGCTTTGCGGAACGCGAATCTTTGCTGTTCTCCCTTGCAATTCATTAAGATTCGAATTGTGCGACTTTATAGTTTGCTCAGCTAATTGCTGTAAGGTCATATCCAAGGATGTGTGGATTCGAAGTCCGTTTCGTTTGGCATTTTTCAAATTTGGATCGGGCATTTTCGAGATTAGATCTTGTATGTAATCCACAAACCAAGGGGCTGCAGATGAATTGACGTAATTATATTCCTTGTATTCAAGTTTTTCTTTTCTGATTTTAACGGCTTGCTGGTGCGATATCTTTTTGGTTCTCAATAGAGCCGATATCACCTGCAACTGCCGTCGTCGCGCTCGGTCAGGATACCGCGCTGGATTGTACCGGCTTGGTGACTGGAATAGACCAGCAATGAGGGCAGATTCCGCTGGTGAAATTTGCCTAATGTCTTTCGCGAAATATCGTCTCGCAGCGGCTCCGATTCCATATGCTCCGTTGCCTAGAAACATGCTGTTAACATAAATCTCGATTATTTTCTCTTTTGAGAGGTTTTTTTCGACCTCTATCGCTAAAGCAATTTCTAGTGCTTTTCGCTCAAATGTTTTTTCATTATTGAGAAAAATGCTTCGGACTAGCTGCTGGGTAATTGTACTTGCGCCCTGTCCGAACTTCCCAGATTTGATGCGCGAAATTGTTGCGCGCAATATTGCTTGAACGTCAATTCCGTTGTGCTCGAAAAAGTTTTTGTCCTCGATTGATACAAGCGCGTCAATAAAGTGTGTGGGTATTTCGTTATATGGCACATAAATATGATATTTATCGAAGAATTCACCGATTTTTTTCCCATTGCGATCGAAAACAATCGAGTTGTCCTGATAAGAGTAGTGCTGGAGTTCCTTGATTTTATTTTTGTCGATAGAAAATACGCCGACATCATTGAGCCATGAAATGAGGTATCCCGCTCCAACCATAAAAATCATGAGCAGAGATAGCAGAGCTAGGCCGAGGGTCTTCCATGGGAATCTAGGAGACGGCCTTACGACATCTGAAACCAACATGGGTGGTCTCGAGGTTTTAAATGGAGATCCGCTATTCAAAATCCAATTACCTCAGAAGTTTCGGGTCTTTAACGATATCGGAAATGCTATGGGGCACTAAAGAGCTGTCAAAAATCAGCAGAAATCCTAGATCTCACACGAGGTTCTAAGTGTCTGAAAGATCTGCTTAAAGTTGATAAATATCGAGTTTTTCTAATCTAAGCTCGCGGATTGTCGATACTTGCGAAGGTGTTTTGGCTGTGAACTCGACTACATGGCAAAGAGGTTTTTAAATGCCACTGCAGAATCCTTCCAGGCCTATGTCAGTACTAATTGTATGCGCGGATCAAAACGAAGGAGCCATCCTCCGCTTAGGTTTAGTAGATGCTCTAGGTCCAAATCTGCAGTGTGTCGAAGTATTTGACGACGTGAAACAGGGTTTTAGTTATTTTGAAAAGCATCATCCAGATGTGGTATTGGCTTTAGGTTTGAAAAGCGCTTATTCAGAGGCTTTGACCATTCGAATACGCAAACATGATGCAGGCAGGCATACAGGGGTCATAATCTTAGCACCAGTAACCGAAAACTTTGATCGGCTGGCGGAGGATAACTTTTTTGCTGGGGCCGATGACGTAGCCTTTGCGAGCATGAGCACCATGATTCTTCGCTCAAAAATAGTCACCGTTTTCAATCTAAAAATGGCGACAGATAATTTGAGATCCGCCGTACATAAGCTTCATAAGATGACACTTACTGATGAATTAACCGGTCTCAGCAATATGCGTGGATTTTTGAAGAAGTTCGAGCAGTCCCTCGAGTTAAACAAGCTTAGAGGCGTTAGTGTGGTTATGATGGACTTAGATCACTTCAAAAAGGTTAACGATACGATGAATCATATGGTTGGAAGTTTTTTGATAAAAAGCGTTGGCCAATTGCTGGCAAATAGTCCGTTATTTGGTCCAGATGACTACGCAGCGCGTTATGGTGGTGATGAGTTTATATTTGTTACACATGGTGGAACTGCACGCTCGCAAATCGGTTTAATTGACCAGATCAGGAAGCAAATTTGTGGTTCCTCATTTGAGTTCCAGGGTTATAAAATCAAGGTGACATCAAGTTTGGGATTTTGCTGGGTCGAGTCTGGATTTTGCGGAAAGCCGGAAAACATTGTGAAAGCAGCTGATGCAATGCTGTACCGCAGCAAGGAACGAGGTCGTAACCGGGTTTCCGGGTTCCAGATTCCGGCAGATGGGTGCATTGAGTCTTTTCCGGACCAATATAGTATCGAACCATTGTTTCTTCAGAAAAAAGCTAGTTAACTCGAAGTGGTATTTTCTATTTTCGTTGGAACCGGAGCATCTGCCATGATTTTGCAGCGTCTCTTTGACGAACAGCTTGAATCTTGGCGAAAGTCACTGCTCCGGGTGAGCTGGACAGATTTAGTTTAGCCTTGAACGCTCTACCGTCCCAAACCGCGTTAGTTCTACTCGTGCACGCGTTAGCGGATTCTGCATTGGGTCCAACGCATATGATGGCTGATGAGAGCATTTCCTCGGCTTTAACCAATAATTCATTATTTTCATTTAATGCCGCAAAAATTCTAAATGATTTTTGTTGTGGTTGTGGCGTCGGTTGTGGCGCTGGCTGAGGAGCTGGTTGAGGGTCTGGATTGGTGGAGTTGTCAGAATTCGGTTGCTGATCTTGAGGCATGGATGCGACCACGCATGGAAATTCCTTTGATGCCTTGGTTACATTGGCTTTTGGAGTATACATGTTGGTTGTCGGGCAAAGTGAGGCATCGTTGCCAGATAGCCCGCAAAAGTACGCGCCCGCACCAGCAGCTTTCAAAAAAGCGGCATTTTGTGGATGGGTTAGATTGGTATGGATGCTCTGTTTATTCGTTTCCTCTGTCATTCGCGATGCGACGCCGCTAACTTGGCAGTTTTTCATTATAGGACCGCCAGAGTCCCCTGGTGAAACGGCAACTTTTTCAAAGCTGTTTCCATAAAAGCTGTAAACGTCTGATCTAGCTGATGACAAGAGGCTTGCGACTTTGTTCCATCCAAAACGCTTGGAACCCTTGCTTTTGTCCGTAAGCTTAGCTTCGCTATAACCTACCAAAAGGATTTCATCACCAACTTGGAGAGGTGTCGTGTTCATCGGGAAGATATATTTAAATGTTCCTGCAGGGAATACAACCCAAGCGAAGTCTGTTCCTCCACCTTCGGAGTCCTGAAGCTTCAAGTAGAGAGGGTTCGCGTAGATTTCCTTTGAGCAAACTTTTTTGTAAATGGCATTGTCGATGCAGTATTCTTTGCCTTCAACTTTCCCGGTGTCCTTGTCGATGCGATCGCCTTCTTCTACTACGCAATGTGCCGCAGTTATTGCGGTGCTTGTGCTGACTGCTGTGCCTGTACATGCGCCGCCGCTACTGGCGCCTGGAACGTGTGTGAATGAAAAGAATACGCCTTCAACTTTATTGCTACTTGATTGATTAATTGACTCGCCGGAGTCGATTTTTAGACGAGAAGATGGAGCAAGCTCTTTGCAGGCACCAAACAATATTAAAGTCGCAGCTAGCGTCGTAACTGCGTGCACCATGGAGTTAAATCTGCCGGATGCTAGGACAAATTTTTGCATAGTGCGTCGCCTTTTTCGTTTATCCAGGAGGATTTTGCCGATCCTTCGGGAAATGTTTAGGGGTGTAAACATATCATCACAAGCAAGCTGCATACCATTCACAAAAATCATTAAAATCAGCATCTTACGACCATCCCCGGTGTGTCGATTTTTGACACTGTCCAAAGGGTTGGCGTTACTCTCGAAAATGGCTGCAAAAGAATGCCTGAGCTGTACTAAGGGATGACATTGATTTTCACCATATTTGTAGCTCGCGCCTGGTTAAGCGGTATTCCAGCAGTAATCACGATCGTATCCCCCGAAGAGAAAAGATTTAAATTTTTCAATAGTTCCGGTAGTTGCTGGAGTAGCTCATCTGTGTTGTAGAAAAGTGGATTTTGCATGCCGTAAACTCCCCAAACAAGACTCATACGGTTTGCGATTTCGGGTCGCGGGGATATTGCGATGATTGGTGTCTTCGGGCGCCACTTGGCCATACTTCGCGAAATATTGCCTGTTAGGGTAAGGGCGACAATTGCTTTTGCGTTGAGTGAGTCGGCGGCTTCAC
>Ga0214923_10008886_pt1 | contig 10574 bp, 8 predicted proteins | sample LL1510_MetaG_FD_177993 | JGI IMG/M metagenome (GOLD analysis project Ga0214923, IMG submission 177993) | Freshwater microbial communities from Lake Lanier, Atlanta, Georgia, United States - LL-1510 | ecosystem: Environmental > Aquatic > Freshwater > Lake | place: USA: Georgia | collected 2015-10-15
CGCTTTCTCCATGGCTCGCGCCTCTCCCAGAGAGGTGGCGATCGGCTTGTCGACCAACACGTGCTTGCCGGCCCGGAGGGCCGCCAGCGCTACGGGAGCGTGAAGAAAATTCGGGAGAGCCACCGTGACCAGATCGATGTCCGGACGACAAAGGATTTGCCGGTAATCGGTTACCGCCTGGATCCGGAACCGTGCCGCGGCTTCCTGAGCTCGCTGGGGATGCGTCTCTGCCACCGCCAGCAAACGCACCCGGGCGTCACCGGCGAGGCTAGCCAGGTGATCATGACCAATGCCTCCCGCCCCGATAACGGCCGCCCTGAGAATCCCTGTTTTTTTCATGCGGAAAGAAGTTTTTTGGCATAGCTGGCAGAGGCGGAAATACCATCCCAAACCGTGCCGGAGAATTCCTCCTGCTCCACCACCCAGGCCACTAGGTGCTCCATTGCCCGTCCAGTGCGGACGACGGTTGGAAGATCGACCGGCCCCCCTCCCAGCTCTTTCTGGTCCTTGAGGTGGAGGCTTGCCAGACGAGAACCGAGCTGCCTCATGTAGGCCACGGGGTCCACTCCTCCCACCTGCGCCCAATACACATCCAGCTGGATTTCCAAATCCGCGCCGCCCGCCAGAAGAAACCAATCGAGAATTCTTTTTCCAGATACCTTGGCAATTTCATGCCCGTGGTTGTGAAAGGCAAAACGAACCCCCTTTTGGCGGAAATCCCGTGCCCATACCCCCAACTCCTCCCCGACCGTCCGGCAAGCCGCTTCCGTTTGCAGTTCCTCGGGAGGCCACCACGGGCAAATCACCATCGGAGAGCCGATTTCTTGGGCCTCCCCAAGTACCCGAAGCCAATCTTTCCTCAGCTGCTCCCGCCCCACATGCATGCCGGCGCATCTCAGTCCAGACTCCCGGAGCCAGCCCAAATGCTTCGCGACAGAGTGCTCCTGCCACCCGGCATACTCCACCGCGGCGAAACCTAGCTGGGCTAATTTCTGCAATGAACCGGGAAAGTCCTTTTGCACCTCGTCCCGGATCGACCAGAGTTGGATCGCTAAGGGAGCGAGGCAAAGGTTCGTCATGGTCTCCCTTGCTACGGAAATTCGTTGTGCACTCAACCCTGGAAACCTGAGGCCTTGTCTTGACCTGTTCAGTCTAAAGGGGCTTGGAAGACTCGCTCCGCATGCAGACTGGATGCCATGACCAAGAGGCGGTAATTTTTAAGGAGTGTTCGCTTCCTACTTAGTGGAAAGAATTAAGAAAAGCTGGGCCCTGGCCATTGCCATTGCCGTCCATGTCCTCGTGCTGTTGGCTTTTGGCGGATACGTAATTTTCAAAGGATCAATGTCCCGGATGCCTTTCACCAGTCAGGAGGTTCCGGCCGGAAAGGAGGTGGCTGACGCGCCCCCTTCCGAGTCACCCTCCGAGGAGGCCGCGGAAAGCATGCCCTCCAATCCCACGGAAAGCTCCACAAGCGAACCGGTGGAGACGGATTTGATTGCCAGCAGTTCCTCCCTGGCAACGCCCGCCCCCATACCCATTTCCCTGGCACAACCTCTCGCATCGACCGGCACCGCCTCGGCAAAAACCCCCTCGTTCGGCGGCGGGGGCTCGCGGGGAGGCGGAAAAGGATCGGCCGTGAATTTTTTCGGAGTCCGGGGAGAGGGACGCAACGTATATTTCGTCATCGACCTGTCTGATAGTATGCTGGAGCAACGCCGAGGTGGCCCGGCAGCCTTTGCCCGCATCAAGTCCGAGGTGAAAAAAATGATCCTCAGTCTTGATTCGGAGACCAATTTTAACATCATCTGTTTTGCCGCCGCTGGGGCGGATATCTTTTCCACCAAAAGCGTGCCCGCCAACGGGGAGCAGAAGAAGGCGGGGACCGAGTTCATCGATAAATACAACAACTCCCTGGAAACCCGGGGCATCAAACTCAACAACGGAAGGGGAAATTACAGCCCGAGTATCTCCAATTTTGGAAGGGTGGATTCCTCTGCGGCCACCCGACTCGACTTGGGACTCCTCGCTGCCTTTGAGGGGTTGGCGGATACCATTTTCCTGATCTCGGACGGCAAGGCACCCAAAACTTTCTCGGAACTCTCTGAAGAGGCCAAAAAGCAGTTGGCGGAGACCGAAATCGACGACACTGACAGAGAGCGATATCAGCGACAGGTGGCTGATTGGCGGAAGGAGTACGAATCCTACACAGAGGAAATCAAGCGGTATCGGGAGCGATACAAGGATCTTCTGGAAAAAAAAGCGGCCCGAGAGCGGGAGGTTCGGGAAAAAGGCATTGGAAAGAAAGTCATCGAGGGCAAAGGTGTCGTCTATGAAGAAGTCAAAGTTCCTGGCCTTCCCCCCGAACCCAAACCTCCGGAAGCCCCCAAGCCACCTGCAAAAAAAGCCGGGAACCGCGCCTTGGCCACCAGCGGCAAGGAAATGAAGGAAGATGAATTGATCACCCGCATACGTGAAGTTGCTGTGGAGTATTACAAGAAAAACGGGGCACCGATTCCCTCAATCCACACCGTGGGATATATGTCCGAGGAAAATGAAAAGAAATTTCTCGAAAAGCTGGCCCGTCGTAATAACGGCAATTACAAAGCGGTATCTACCCCCCTCCCCAAGGATGACGCCGGGTGACCTCACCAGATAAGCACACGTCCGGAGACCGGGGAAAATGGACAACTGGCACCCTGACGTACACCTCCGGCGGACTGGTGGTCCTGTTCTTTTGGTTGCTTTGGGGCGACTTTGCCTGGTCCCTCAAGGAACGCTCCGTTCCCGCGGTGGTTCAGGTTTTGCTGAAAAACTTCCACGCCTCCGACATGCTAACCGGAGTATTGATCGGATCTCTCCCGCAGGCCCTCACGATGGTGCTGGGTCCGATCATCAGTTACCGCAGTGACCGTCACCGTGGCCCATGGGGAAGGCGCATCCCTTTTCTACTGATTCCCACCCCCATCGCTGCCGGATCCATGATGGGTCTTGCCTTTTGCCCATGGTTCGGCCGGATCCTCCATGAATTCTGGGGGGCTTCCTCCCCCGGGCTGTATCCCTGCATCCTGATATTTTTCGGCGGGTTTTGGACACTGTTCGAATTTGCCTCGATCATTGCCAATTCTGTCTTTGGAGGGCTGATCAACGATGTTGTTCCGGCCCCCATGTTGGGCCGTTTTTATGGCCTTTTCCGCGCCCTCAGCCTTCTCGCCGGAATCCTCTTCAACTACTCCATTTTCGGAAAAGCAGAGACGCATTTCAGCGCTATTTTTCTCGGCATCGGCGCTTTGTATGGATTGGGTTTCACGTTGATGTGCACCAAGGTCAAGGAAGGTCGCTATGACCCACCGCCCCCGCCCCCCCCGGGTAAAGGCGGGTTTTTACCCGCCACCCAGACCTATTTCCGCGAATGTTTCGCCCACTCCTACTATTGGTGGGTCTTTATGGCCATGTCCCTTCCCTGGATGGCTTTCGCCTGCGCCAATGTTTTTAATGTCTTTTTCGCCAAAAGCCTTTCCATGAGCATGGACGCCTATGGCAAATGCCTGGCACTGACCTACACCATTTCTCTTGTGCTCTCCTACTTCATCGGGATGGCGGCCGATCGTTTTCATCCCCTTCGCGCCGGCCTGGTGATCATTGCACTTTACGGGATTTCCAACCTTTTGGGCGGCCTTTTCTCCACCACCCCGGGAATTTTTGCTTTTGCTTTGGTCTCCCATGGAGTCCTCTCCGGAGCATGGATGACCGTGACCGCCTCGTTGGGCCAGAGGCTCTTCCCCGCTTCCCGGTTCGCGCAGTTCGCCTCGGCTTTGGGTCTCGTGATGTCCCTCGGCACCATGTTTCTGAGTCCCGCTCTGGGTAAAGTCCTCGATCTTTCGGGCCATAACTATCGTCTCACCTACCTGACCGGGGCAGGGCTTGCGCTGCTGGCCCTCCTGACGGGTCTTAGGGTCCAACGCATGTTCCGTCAATTGGGAGGGCCCACGGCTTACCGCGCGCCAGAATGAAGCATCTTTCCTCCCCTCTCTCGCTCGCCTTCACCTTGGTTGAGCTTCTTGTGGTGATCACCATCGTAGGACTTCTCGCCGCCCTGTCTTTAGGTGCCGTTCAGTCAGCCATGCGGGAGTCTCGACGAGGAGCCTGTGTTTCGAACCTAAAACAGATTGGTACAGCTTTTTGGAATTACTTGGGGGATAACGATTTTACCCTCCCCCAACGTTTCTACCAAGGGGACGAGGGCTATAAGGATCGTCTGGCTCCATATCTGGGCGCTAGCTCGAACGCCTTAAAGAAGGTGTTTGTTTGCCCGGAACATCGGTTGTGCGCGTGGCCTCACCAGCCAAGCTATGGAATGAATTTCTATTTGGACAACCTCTCGGTGAATCAACTGAACAGTTTCTCTGATCTAATCTTGGTTGCTGAATCCAGTGGAGATGAGGGCAGGGGGTCCCATCGGGCTTGTATCGATGACGCCAGTCCCGGACAAAGGGATCTCACCCGACATGGAAAAAAGTCTAATTACCTAATGATGGACGGCCATGTAGAAAGCCAGATGGCCGAATGGGCCAACCAAACCAACCGTTGGGGAGATAAGCCCCAGTAGGTTCTGGGGAACCGCCAACTTAAGCCGGGCAGGATCGAACGTGGTCGATCAAGTCTTGGAACCGGCAAGTCGCCACCGCCACGTATTTGTCCGCCCCGCCATAGTACAGGAAGAACGTTCCATCGATGACGGCGTGCCCACAGGGAAAACAGACCCCTGGGTAGTATCCGTCCAGTTCATAGGGGGTTTCGGGTGATAGCATCGGCTCCGGCATTCGATGTAGCACTTTGGCCGGATCCTTAAGATCCACCAGCATGGCCCCGATATGATAATGGCTCTTGGCCACATCCAGTCCGTGATAAAACACCAACCAGCCGTAAGGGGTTTTAATGGGCGGGTTGGAAGCCCCCATCTTTTTTTCCTCCCACCAATATTTGGGACGGATCAGCAATCGGCTACCCTCCGGGGGAAAAGACAATAGATCCTCCGTGGGATAGATCCACATGGAGGGAACCGGGGTTCCGTATTTTGACCCCACCAGATTCTCCTGGCGATGGATCAACCACCATTTTCCTCCGATTTTTTCATCAAAGATCACCACGTCGTGATCATTGGCTAACGGATTTGTTTGCCGCCCTCCCCGGTACCATGTCTTAAAATCCTGCGTGAAGGCGATGGCTCCGGTCATGGCATTCGTGCGCATCAACCAAGGGAGATCCTCCGGAAGCTTGGGTGCCACCCAGGGTCGTTCCGGTTCCGGAAGCCAATAGTGCCCAGGGGGGAAAGGCCGGGTTCCGTAGGTGACCACATACCACCCCCCGATCTTGTGGATCCGCGCATCCTCCACGCATCCGCCGTCGATTCCATAATCCCCCGGCCGAAACGCCGGACGGTCGGAAACCCGCTGGAAGTCATAGCCATTGGTGCTGGTGGCCAATCCCATGTAAATCTTATGTTCGGGCTCCATGCCGGCCGCCCGGTAGAGCATGTAGACTTTTTTTTCTTGCGGTTCGTAAATCGCACCAGGGTTGGTGATCACCCGGTTCTCCCAACTGCTCTTGGGATCGGGGGAAAGAATCGGGTTCTTTTCGTATCGTTTGAGTTTGAAATGAGCCATCCGAGAAGCATGCCTTCTCGGGACCCGCGCACAATCACGAGCCGGCTAAACCAGTCCAGTTCGAAGTCCCCCCGAACCCTAGGGAGACTCGACCACCACCTCGCCGGTGTCCCGGGCGAGTTTGAATTCTCTTGCAGGCTTGCTGTTCACTTCGATTTGATACTCCCCGAGGAAGCCGCGGGTCGCCCACCTGCCACGTGAATCGGTCTTCCCGGTTTCGTCCGTCCACCAGATCTTCCGCGTCAGTTCCGTCCACACCTTCCCGTTGGGCTTCACCGTCCAATCCTTCCTCCACATTGCGGCATCTGGACGCCAATGCCGACCCTCCCAAAAACCCCAGATCATCACCGAGGTCACGGAGGGATGACTAAAGGAGAGCGTTAGCAGATCCCGCGTGTAATCGGCTTGAAGCATCTCATCGCTGGTCTCCACATCGAATTCCGTCAAGTGCACCTCCAGCCCCAACTTTCCCCATCGGTCCAGCTCTTCGAGCGCTTTTTCGGGCGGGGTCACTGACCAGCCAAAATGGCACTGCAGCCCGATCCCTCCGATCGGTGCTTTCTGTTTCTGCAGGAACTGCACGGTCTCCTCAAAGTGTCGCTTGTGCTCATTCCAAATACCCCCGGCAGCCAAGCCCGCGTAATCATTCAAAAAAAGGACCGGGCGGGAATCGACGGTCCGGGCCTCCCGAAACCAATCCACCATTGCCTCCGCCCCCAAGCGGTCCATCAGATTGTGGTGGGCGTAAGGCTCGTTGATCACATCCCACTCAGTGATGCGACCCTTGGTCGCGGTAAGGATTTCCCGGATATGGCCCGCGATTCTTTGCCGCAACAGGGCATCGCTCAACTCCGGAAGATCTTTAGGCAGATACCGCCAGCTTGGCCAAACCAGCACATGCCCGCGGATGCCGATCTTCCGCTGCTCCAGCCAGTCCATCGCTCGCATTGTGATATCACGACGTTCTCCTTGGTTTTTCTCCCAATTGGGCCATTTCAACTCGTCCTCAAACACCACTTTAGAAAAACTCTGTTCGATTGTTTCCCGGTAGATTCGAGAATCCTCTCCGGATCCTAGCAACAACTCCCCGTTAACTGCCGTACCGAACCCGAATGCATGTCGGAGCTGACGGACTCGCAATTCGACTCCCGCCAACGGCTCCCCCTGAGTATCGACCAACCGGATCTTGAGGGGGGCTTTTCGAATTTTTTCGATCCTGGCTTCGGCTTTTTGTCTCCAGGCCGCCTCCGGCTCTCTTCCGGGATAATCCACCCGGGTCCGGGGCAGCTGCTCGACCTTCTTGGCCGAGCCGTAGTTCCAGATTTCTAACCCTCCCACCTCCAACACCTGGGGTCGGAACCCAAACCGGAAGGAGACCATCGAATCCCCCGCTGCCCGGCCATGCCGGCAGGTAAAGGGGAACTGGTACTCCCTCCACTCCAATCCCGCACTCACGGTTAGATCTAGGGATTTGGCATGCTTCTCATCAGCCGTCTCAAAGACAAAGGTGGTCCGGCTTTCCCCTGTTTCGTCGCAACTGTCCTTACCCCGCAGAAAGAAACGTACCCACAGGACGTCATCCTTCTTCACGCCCGCCAGTTCCCGGGAAAAAATCCGCAGATCCCAGGTTTCAGCCGGCTGTTTGAGGGTGGTCAGGCGCCAGAAGCCCGTGAAACCGGGCCCACTCTCTCGGATGTACTCCCGGGATCCCTTCGCACCCTTCTCCTGAAAAAAGGAAAGCTTTTCCAAGGTGTCTTTCGGCAGGAGGCGCTCGCCTCCGGGCGGGGCGGAATCTGCATGGGTCGTCAATACCCCAACGAAAACCCCAACGACGCATGAGGTCCATCTCAACGGGCGGCGGTTCCGCAAACCGGGTCCCCCAACCGACAATCGCGGGCATGCCCTCAACGGATCGGTGCCGGCAGCCCCTTTTGCAGGTTTAACAACCAGGCATTTTTTCTGGGATCCCAAAGCGTGGAAATTTCACCCCCATCGGGGTGCCCGGAGGTGGGAAAGATCACGACTTCCTTGGGACCTTGCAGCCCATGACAGGCCGAGTAGACCGCCGAGGGAGGGCAAGTCGTGTCCACCAATCCGAGACCCACCAGTGTCGGCACCTTAACCCGAGCGGCAAAATGCACCCCGTCAAAATACCGGCTAGTCTCCATCACCTTGGCGGCGGCTTGCGGGTCCATCTTGTCCGCCCTGCCCTGCCAGTACGGCCATCCGAACGCCCGCCCCGCGGTTTTGGCCATCGTGTCACAACCAGCCGGCTTGCCGGCAATCACGGCCGTTACCCGCGGATCCAAGGCGGCGGCCACCAATGCTTGCAACCCTCCCTGGCTCTGCCCCATCACCAACAGCGTTTTCCCATCCCATTCCGGCAAGGTCGCCAAGTAGTCGATCGTCCGCACGCACCCCAAATACATCCGGCGGAAAGTGGAGGTGTGTTTATCCTCTTGGCCGATGGCCACGTAGTCTTTTAGCTCCCCCTGCTTGAGTTGCTCATAAAAAGCCCCTTCCCGATCCAACGGCAGATCCAGGGCCATGATATTGATGGCCAGCCAACCCTTGGCGGCTGGACCCGTGACATTTCCTTTGGGTAATCCATACACCCCGGCCCACTGAAAAATCAGGAGGGCCGGCAACTTTTTCCCCTCCCCCTGAGGACGAGCCCGATGACCGTAGACCTTGGTGCCCCCGATATTGTCCAAGATGAACTTTTTGTATTCCACCCCCGGCTTCTCCGAGGCCACCCCCTCTTCAAGTACTCCCAAAGGAATCTTCGCCAACTCCTCCTTCCCCTGTTTCCAGAAGCCTTCGAAATCCTCCGGGGGGGACATCGAAACGCGGATCTCCTCAGGAGATACCACCACACCCCCCAGAACCTTCTCCCCAGCCCCCTTGAGTTCAAGAAGCAATGCTCCCGGTTCGTGGGCGACCGTCTCGATCCGCCCTTCCCCGCTCACCCAAACAACCGATCCCTCGGCGATTTTTTTGGGTCCTCCGTCCTGCCGGATCAGATAGGTCAGTGCCGGGGTGTTCGTACCCCCTTTCAACGCGACTCTCCATTCCGCTTTTTCCCCCTTCAGCACCACGGGACGGACGGGCTCCACCTCGATGGCGGGCAAGTTCGTTTGCGCACCCACCTCCACCAAGGAAAAGATCCAAGCCAACAACAACCCCAAGGGAAGGTTCATCAAGATCTCCCCCAACGCTCAGCCATCTCCTGGGCCCGAAGACTGAGCTCCGCCGCCTGAAAGGCGTGTTCCTGGGTCATGGCTATTTCCGTGCGGTCCAGACAGTCCCGGATCAGTTCCCCAAAAAACGGAAAACCCACCTTCCCTGCACATGCAATCTCATGTTCCCCTTGGTTATCGACCAAGAAGATCCGATCCCCGGTTCCCCGGGTCAGATCCACATACTTCCGGCACTCCAGATACCCCTTCGTGCCCACCAGAAAGAGGCGTCCATCCCCCCAGGTGCGGAGTCCGTCCGGATTGAACCAGTCCACCCGGCAATAACCGTGGGCTCCGCTCTCTCCGGTCAACACGGCCTCACCGAAATCCTGAAACTCCGGAAATTCCGGATGGGCAAAATTTTCCACCCGCGCGAATTCCACCTTAGCCCGACCCGAACCCGTATAGATAAGAAACTGTTCGGCCTGGTGGGAAAGAATGTCCGTAAGTATCCCCCCGTATTTCCTTCGTTCGAAAAACCAGGCGGGTCGGCTTTGGGAGTTGAGCCGATGCGGACCAAATGCCTCCATGCTCAACACTCTACCCAAGACTCCATGCCGAACCAACTCCCCCACCCACCAGCTGGACTCGCTCATCAACCGCTCGGAATAACAGACCATGTACTTCTTCCCGGTTTTCCGGACCACTTCCCGCGTCTCCTCGAGTTGATGGATCGTGGTGAAGGGCGCCTTGTCTGTCAGATAATCCTTTCCGGCCTCCATCGTCTCCCGGCCGATCTTGGATCGTTCACAGGTCACCGCAGCGGCCGTAACCAAGCGCACTTCCGGGTCGTCCAGGACCTGCTGCCACGAACGCGCCGCCTTGGCTCCGGGGAATTTTTTCAAGAATTCATTCATCTTGGCCGCGTCAGGATCGAAGGCCCACTTTACCGACCCGCCGGCCTGGCAGAGGCCTTCGGTTTGCCCGTGCACATGGCTGTGGTCAAAAAAAGCCGCGGCAAAAACAAATTCACCCGGTGAGACCACCGGTTTGGGCCTGCCGGAAGGTTCATAGGAACTGTTGATTTTCGCTTTCATCCAAAGCCCCACCCTCGCTTCAACTTCCGGCGGGCTCAAGCCGAACCGGCCCTTTCCAAATCCAGATACCAATACTTCTTGCCCTGTAAACCGTTCTTAGATGTATATTTCTGAATATGCCGGTTCTGGACAAGCCGTTGGAAGAGCTTTGGAAATATCAGGGCATCAATCCCAAACCAAATGATTTCGACGCCTACTGGGATCGGGCTCTCCAAGAACTAGATGCCACCGCCCCTCAACCGCAACTCAAGCCCAACAAAACGATCCAAGGTGCGGACTTCGAATGTTTCGACCTTACCTTCACCGGAGTGGGGGACAGCCGGATTCACGCCAAATACCTACGCCCAAAATCCAAGGGGCGTCATGCCGCCGTCCTCCACTTCCACGGTTATGCCTGGAACAACGGCGACTGGATCTCCCACCTCACTTTCCTCGCCAAGGATTTTTGCGTGGCCGCGATGGATTGTCGCGGGCAGGGAGGCAAAAGTGAGGATCTGACACCGGTGAAAGGCAACACCCTGTCCGGGCACATCATCCGCGGCCTCGACGATCATCCGGACAAACTTCTCTTCCGCCGGATCTTCCTTGATACCGCCCAACTCGCCCGGGTTGGGCGGAATCAAGGAAGATCCGGC
>Ga0214923_10008887_pt1 | contig 10573 bp, 10 predicted proteins | sample LL1510_MetaG_FD_177993 | JGI IMG/M metagenome (GOLD analysis project Ga0214923, IMG submission 177993) | Freshwater microbial communities from Lake Lanier, Atlanta, Georgia, United States - LL-1510 | ecosystem: Environmental > Aquatic > Freshwater > Lake | place: USA: Georgia | collected...
GGATTGTGTCTTCAACTAAATTTAAGACAATTGACATTGAACAAAAAATATGAATGGCAGCCACTAACAGCGTGCAAGCGCCATAGCCCTGCCGCAGGCGCAACACAGGGCTGCGATCGCCTGCACGTAAACCGTTAGTGGAAAATTAAATAAAAAATAAAAAAATCATGAAAAAAACCAAGCTTATCTCGATTATCATTTTGTTCTTTTGTTTCAACATTTGCTTTTCACAATCAAATGATGAAACCAACAAAAAATCACTCGAGATTATTCAATGGATAAATAGTTTTGAAGATAACAATTCCCCCGAAAGAATTATGCGGGGAACATTGCAAGACAAAGTTCACGCGGAATATAGTAATGGAATATTAACTATATATTCAATGATATGGCAAGGATCAAGAGAACCGATTCTTTCCGTAAGAGCAATAATTAAAATTAGTGACATTACAAGAATTGAAGCTCAAGAGAGAAATATTGATAATTACACATTTGTAGACATTGCAATTTTTGTAAAGGAGACATCTATAAGTTTAGAATGTAAAAATGATAATGAATTACAGTTTTACAAATGCAATTTTGAGGAAAAATGGTTTGAAAAAGAGGGATTTTGTTCTAAAAATTTGAGATTTAAATTTTCTAAAGAATCATCCGCCACAGAAATAAAAAGAGTTTATAAAGCACTGTCTGACCTATGTATTTTAAATGGGGGGAATCCTAAAATAGGTTCTCTTTATTAAAACAATAGTCAATAAAGCCATCATCCACTAACAGCGTGTAAGCAATATAGCCTTGCCGCAGGCGCAACACAAGGCAACATCGCCTACACGCAAACCGTTATCAGCAAGGTTGAGTTTGCTGAGTTTTGGTTTTTGAGGTGATACGGAAGGGGAACCGCGTCGGGTTTTGATGAAGGCATTTGAGGCGAAGGATTTCGGATTTGAGTCCGGCCCCCACGTTCAAGGGATTTCCGCGACGCTTTAACCAATGCAAGAACAGCGACTCGGATAGAGGGAGGTCCAGGAGCTTTTAAGAGCGTTTGGAGGGGTTGTTCTACCATTTGGTCTGTTATCAACGGCCCTGAGGGGCCGCAAGAGTCTTTTGACCCTAAATGACAGGGGCAACCCTGCCGATAACAGCGCATTAGCCCCAGCCGGCAGAATTTCCCTGAACTGTTCTTAATTTAGGATTCGCACAAGGGTCCACGGAAGGTCAGTCAGCCGGCCGTGGCCAATGAGCGGACCGTTATGTGTAACCCTAAAAACCGACAATGCGACTACTAAAAATTATTTTGACAATCATACTTTTTTTCCTGCTGACAGTTTTGACACAGGTGGGTGGACTTGTTTACTTACTTTCAATTTTGACATACAAATTGACTGATAAGTGGACAAACAACAACTACCTAAAAGCGACTTATAGGTTTACTTCCTTTCTTACACTTTATTGCTTGACGACTTTTTTAATTGTTCCTGTAATTGCAAAACCACTTGGACGAGTGCCGTTTCCGTTGACAGAGACAAATTATCTGCAACCGCTAAACATATGGACTTGCTTTCTCAACCGCCTTTTTGCTCTTAGCATTAAAAAATAATTTTATGGCAGAATATATTTTTCCAGCATTCATTTTTATTACATCACTTTTTATACTAGGAATACTAATAAGACCATCTGAAAATTTTTTAGGTTTTGTGTGCTTAATTGGTTCGGTATTTATTACATACTTAGTTTTAACAGCCGCTAAATCTTCGCCAGATAATTCAACTGCAATACTCGTAACTAGTTTCTTTATTCTATTAGTTGTTTTAATACTGGTGGTGCTTGACCAAAGGAAAGATATTAATATTAAATTTATTTCCATTATTTATTCAATTGTAATTTTAATTGCTTTTTTATCAGCAAGAGGTTGCTATAAGGATGATAAAAAATGGAAGGACAGACAGATTGAAAAGGATAACGAAATAATTGCCTTCAAAAAACAATATAACTTCAATGTTGACAGCTTACTATTTACTGAGGAAAAACCCTTAAATAAAAAGAAAATAAAATTGAAATTTCCAATTATTGTGTATAGCAAATGGGACAACAAAACAAATTTCGACTACGAATTCAACAAATTATTGGAGCGAAATTTAACAACATACTCATTTGACAGCCTTAACACAATTATTATACTTGAAAACAACGTAGTTGATATTGGAACCTACAATGATGGGAAGACTAAAGCTCAAAAAATTGAAACGACAATCCATTTTGTAGACAAACAATCAATGAAAGAAATTACTTCCGTTACCTTGACAGGTGGAGAACCGCCTTCCTCTATCGCTTTCTATAGAAGTCCTCCCGAATCATTGTCAGGATCTGCCCCGACAAATTATGAAATCATTGAAACAATAAAAAATGAGTTACGGAAGACAGAAAAATAAAACAGCACATAACGCGGGTTTTGCGTTAGTGGGCGGACAGTGCGAATAAAAACATTTGAGCAATTAATAAACGTTGGTGCTGGCAGACAGTTTAGGGTTTCAAAAGCCCACCAACGCAAAGCCCGAAACCGTTACCTGCAAGCCTAAAAAACGACACAGCAAGAATGAACGACAGAAATAAACATATACACAATAATGACACTAACTTTAAAAATGAATTCCGAAACTTACACTTTCTCCCCTAAACAAATAAAGACAATTACGCTAAGTCCGGGAACATACAACTACCGTGCTTCAGCACCAGGAGTAATCCCAAACATCGGAACTGAATATATGGAAAGTAATATGGGCTACACTTGGCAATTTTATATAGTAACTGAAAGAAAATAAAATCTATGCAATTCATTAACCCTGTAGAAATTCTTGAATTAGATACTTCCGAAATTTCGTCAGTTGATAATTCATTAATTAAAAAGGCAAAACGTAAACTTTTTGCCGATATAGACCTTTCTGACAATGGTCATTTCGAATACAAAGGACATTCACTTACAAAAAATGATTGTGAAAAAGTAATTGATGAGTTAGAAAGTCCAAACGCTTTAGAGTTCTATTCGCATTTAGCAAAGAATAATCTTCTAAATGATTTTCTTGTAAATGGTAATGACAAACTTTTTTCATCATTCAAGCAAGAAAGCATTTACAAACTTCCAGAATTCATAAAATTCATTAGTCCTTTCTTTGCTCCGAAATTTGATAAAGCTCTATTGAAAGCATTTGTTGATGAGGATTCAGAGAAACTCAGAAGCATTTTAAGAACACAAAGCCTTATTAGCACAGCAGACCTAAATATTGCATTTAAGAGTTTGAGTATTGAAATTCAAAACAGGATTCAACAAATCGACTCTTTAACAAAAGAGATAAAAAATGAAGAATCAAAATATTCAGATGATGACATAGAAGATGTTATTGATTTAGTAGTTGATATATTTCCAACGGAAACACTTAATCAATTACCAGCATATTTTCAAAGTCAGATTAATAAAATAGCAGCCGCAATAAATTTTTTGCAATTAGCTATTTGGAACGAATTCAATACAACATCGGTTTCTTTGCACTTGTTAGAACATCTACTGGAGTTAAATATTGAAAGCGTCAGCAAGCCGACTTTTCAAAAAAACTATGACATAGTAAAGAAAAAACACGAAGAAAGAATTGAGCAAGAAAAAAATGCACCTGTTTTAAAGCATTGGGCTGAAATATTAATAAACTTAAGAGCTATTGCGGCAAAAATAGATGATAAACAAATAAAGCCCAAAGATGCTCAACAAACTATAAATTCTATCCTAACGGAAGAACTAAATAGCTTACCTTCATTCGCAGATGAAATTAGAATTTCAATTGCATATTCGCTACGTGGCATTTCTGTATCAATGTGGAATACACACCGAGATATTGACTCTGCAATAAAGACAATCAGTAAAGCATTAAATATAAATCTATCTGCATCTGATAAATCAAAGCTAACCGCTGATTTAACAAAGCTCAAAGAAATCAAAAAAGAAATAGACGAACAAGGAGAACCTATTTCTTCAGCCCCCTCTTTGCATACTATAAATGGGATTGGAACCACCATTTATGGTAAAACATTATATTTTGTATTCTTTGCTATTCCAATAATTCCAATAGCCAGATATAATTGCGAACCTACATTTAATGGGTATAGATTTTACGGGAAGGTCAAATTACATACTTGGCAGAAGGTGTGGCAATATGGACTTATTGGATATATTTCATTACAAATCATTAAAGCTTTAATCTAAAACAATAAAACATGAACGAACAAATAAAAGTGCCAAAAATTTACATTGACTTGCTAGACCAAGTTTTTGAAATTGAAAAAAAGGTTGAAACCCTTACGGAATCAAATTCTATAAGCCGAAATATTACAAGGCTCAAAGAAATATTTGAACAGCTAGAAACTGACTGTGGTTTAGTTTACCACAATCCAATTGGTGAGCCTTACAACGAAACAAGAACTGATATTGAAGCAAGTATTGCTGGGAATTCTGCCGAAAATCTTATAATTGCAGAGGTTATTAAACCAATTGTAAGATACAGAAAAGGCGGGATAACCTTAATTGCTAGAAAAGGAATCGTTGTTGCAGAATCAAAATCTTAATCTTTAAATCATTCACATAATGGAAAATACAATCAATTTCGGAATCGACCTTGGCACTACAAATTCGGCTATTGCCAAATTTGTTAAAGGAGAAGTAATCGTTTTTAATAACCCTTTGGATTATGGCAGAGCAACACTCCCATCTGTAGTTTGCTATCAAAAAGACAAAATCATTGTTGGTAGTCAAGCCAAAGTAATGTTTGGAAAACAGAAAAAAGATGCTTTTACACAAGCATTTTTTAAACGTAAAATGGGGACTTCCGAAAGCTTCCCTATAAAATCGCAGAATCGTTCAGTTACACCTATTGAACTTTCAGCACAAGTTCTTAAAGAACTTAAAACTTTCGTAAACACAGGAGACACTTTAGAATCTGTAGTAATTACTATTCCAGCATCATTTGATTTAATACAATCAAATGCTACGAAGGAGGCAGGTTATCAAGCAGGTTTCAAACAAGTTGTTCTTTTACAAGAGCCAATTGCAGCAAGTTTAGCATATGCCAATATGAAAAAGTCAAAAGAACTTACTGACGGTCAGTGGCTCGTTTATGATTTTGGTGGTGGAACATTTGATGTTGCGTTAATTAAAATTAAAGATGGTGAAATGAAAGTAATTGACCACGAAGGAAACAACTTCTTAGGTGGTGCAGACATTGACCAAATGATTGTTGACAAACTGGTTATCCCAAAGATAAATGCCGAATTTTCATTTGACAATTTAGAAGATGAAATGAAAAGTGCATCGGGTAAATACAATTCTAAATACTACGTTCTTTTAAGCAGAGCCGAAGAAGCAAAAATTAGATTATCGGCAGTCACATCGGCTGAAATTGTGGTAGATGGTTTTGAAGATGAAGAAGGAAACGAGGTAGATTTTGAAATAACAATAACCCGTTCAGAATTTAACGAACTAATAAAATCTTCTATTGATGGAACAATTGAAATGATTAAAACCATTTTGACGAGAAACTCACTTGGTTCAAAGGATATTCAATTTACATTAATGGTTGGTGGTTCTACATATATTCCCTATGTGAGACAAAGGGTTGAAGAGATATTACAAATACCTGCTAATTCTGAAATTGACCCAACAACAGCCGTTGCAGTTGGTGCTGCTTATTATGCAGCAACTAAACAAAAGGAAATTTCAAAAACTGACAAACAGCAAAAGAAAACCGCATTATCACTAAAGGCTAGTTACAATAAAGCATCTAAAGAAAAGGACGAATTGTTCGCTGCAAGAGTAACAGGAGACACAGAAGGTTTATTTTATAAAATAGTGAGACAAGATGGTGGTTTTGATTCAGGTTTGAAGAAACTTTCTGAAAGAATAAGCGAGGATTTGCCTTTAGTTGAAAATGCTTACAACTTCTTTACTTTAACTGTTTATGATAGCTTAAATAATGTTGTAGAAACGGACATCGAACCAATTGGAATTAACAGTGGCTTTGGCATTAGCGGACAGCCGTTGCCAGAAGATATTTGCCTAGAAGTAGATGATTATGACAACCCTGGTCAAACACGTCTTGCATTGATATTTCAACGGAATACAATATTACCTACTAAACGAACATTGACCTTTCCAATAAATAAAACAATTGTCAAAGGAAGTGAAGAAAATGACATTCGTATTAACATATTACAAGGTTCACACCTTGCTTTACCTGAAGCAAATAAAAGTATCGGATTTATTGGAATAACAGGTAAGAACTTAAAAAGAGATATTTCCAAAGGTTCTGATATAGAAATAACGATTTCATTATCTGAATCACAAGATTTAACTGTAGCTGCTTATTTAAATATGGCAGACCAAGAGTTCAAGGAGACATTTAACCCTAAAGAAAGACACACTCCAGTTGAAATGCTCAAAGAACAAGTTGAAGATTTATCTGAAAAGTTAGATGAAGAAATCGAACAAGCTACTAAAAAAGAGGATTATGAAACTGCAAGTGCATTGTCCAAACTCAAAAAAGAGATGGACGTTGTTGCCGAAGAAACAGAAGGCCTCACATCAGACGATGTAACTGATAAACGTTATCAATTGGAAGATAAGAAACGTAAAATAGCACAGGAGATTGATAGTGCTACCAAACACAAAAGGATTCAAAAGGTAAAAGAACATTATTTTGAAATAAAAGCTGAATGTTTACAACTTCTTGATGATAGCGGCAACGACCACGAAAGAAAAACATACAATGACATTGTTTCGCAAGAAGAGGCTTTTATGTCGACTAACAGCCCAATAAAAATTCAAGAAAAGTCTGATGAACTTCATAGCATAATTGGGCAAATAAGATGGCGAACTCCTGATTTTTTAACTGGAATATTCAATTGGCTAAAAGGAGAACAGCCAAAAATGAATGACCAAACACAGGCAAAAAGCCTTATTGATGCTGGTAAGTTTGCTGTAGAAAGTCAAAATTGGGATAGACTAAGAGAAATAAATTTCGGCTTACTTGATTTATTGCCAAGAGGAGCTAAAGAACAATTTACAACTAAAATTGGATTTGGATTATGAAAACAGAAGCATTTCAAAACCTACTGCTTAAGTCAGCAGTATTAGTTATTGCCTGTGATGGCAGTATAGAAGAATCAGAAATTTCTGAAATCAGAAATATTGCTGAAAACGAAATTTACTTTATGGGTTATGACTTTGAAAAACCTCTTGAAGAAACACTCAAAACTATAAAGGAAAATGGTTCGTCTGTAATAAATGATTATTTGAAAGAAGTCTCATCCGCAAACCTAAATGACAATCAAGAATTGCTGCTTATTGAAGTTTTAATTAGGGCAATTGAATCAGACGAAAAGGTTGAGCCGAGTGAAATTAAGTTTCTACAAATGGTTAAGTCAAAATTGAAAACAAGCGAGGAAGTAATTATCACAAAGTTTCCTAAACAAATGAATTACTTAATAGACTTTCACAATTACGGTTTACATCAAGAATTTACCGATGAACTTAAGTTTGAATAATATAATCAAAATCAGCTTAGCAATTTTATTTTTCCTCTGTTTGGCAGATATGCCTTACGGCTACTATCAGTTTGTAAGGTTCGCAGGTCTAATTGGATTTGCAGTATTATCTTATCAGGCAAACCAACAAGGACGACAGACGGAAATGATTATTTACGGTGGATTTGCTTTGTTATTTCAACCGTTTTTCAAAATCGCACTTGGCAGACAAATGTGGAACATAGTTGACGCAATTGTAGGAATAGGACTTTTAATATCAATATTTATGAAACCGATGGAAAGCCAACCCTAAAAGCAAGCACATTTGCAATTCGCACAAGCTACCGCACAGACCAAAAATTACAAAAGTGCTTGCTTTGCCAACCCAGAAAAAAATTGTTTTAAAAATTTTTCAATGCATTAATAAAATAAAAATACACTGACACACATCCCGACAAACACAGCAGACAATGACACGGAAACTCAACATTGACAAGGCATACAGCGACACTACAGACAGAAGGCCAGCAGGTAACAGCGGTTTTGCAAAAAAGCGGGTTCAGTGGTTAGTTGAACATTCAACCTCGCATTAACTATTGTAGTATGTTGACAGTTTTGTACTCCGAAATCCGCTTCTTCGCAAAGCCGCGAAAGGTTATAGGCATGGTTGCATTTGATGAGTGTTTGCTTTTTTGATGGGGAACGGAAGGAGAACAGCGTCGTTTTTGCGGGAAACCTTTGAGGGTCAAGGATTCGGATTTGAGTCCGGAATCCTCGGCCAACGGATTTCCGCGACGCTTTAATCAAAGCTGGAACAGCGACTTGGATAGAGAGAGGGATTGAAAGGGATGAGGATTAATTGGATTAGGCTTTGACCCCATTGATCTGGGGGTTACGGCCCTGAGGGGCCGATAGAGCCATTTGACCCTAATTGACAGTGCAACCCTGCCGATAACAGCGCATTAGCCCCAGCCGGCAGTATTCTCGTGGATTGTTCCTAATTTAGGATTCGCACAAGGGTCCACTGAAGGGCATTAAGCCGGCCGTGGCCAATGCGCGGAACGTTAGTGGCAAGTGTATTAAAAAACAGAAACGAAATAAAATGAAAAATTGGACATCGACATTAAACGACATTTCAAAACATTCATTATCTGAATTCGGGTCATTGACAAGTGAACAGTTGAATTGGAAACCGACATCAAACACTTGGAGTATTGCTCAAAATTTAGACCATTTGATTGTAGTCAACGAAACTTACTATCCTGTTTTAGCATCATTAAAATCAGGGACTTATAGAGCGCCTTTCATTGCGAAAATTGGTTTTATGGTTTCATTTTTAGGTAAGACAGTATTAAATGCAGTGACGCCAGACAGAAAGAAAAAAATGAAGACGTTTCCAAAATGGGAGCCAACTGCAAGCAATGTAATTGGTGATATTCTGAATAGGTTTCAAAATCACCAAAATGAACTTATACAAAAAATAGAAGGTGCACAAGGACTTGTTGAGAAAGGAGTTGTTATTTCTTCACCTGCAAACAAGAATATTGTTTACAAATTAGAGACAGCATTTGACATTATTGTTTCACACGAACAAAGACATTTAGAGCAAGCGAAAGAAGTATTGCAATTGATGAAAAATAACACCAGCCACTAACAGCACCTACCCAAAAGGCGGGGTTTCGTGTTCCAAAGATAGTTTAGTGGTTAAAGGGGCTTTAGTACTTTTAATCAACTTTTGTGGTGAATCGCCCGCCCTTCGGGTAGCTGCAAAACGTTATGGCTCATTTTAAAACGACACGACACATAAGAAACCAATGGCAATTTTTGAAATAGATAAAGGAAAAGCAAAACGAGTTCGACTGAGTGACTTTAAACTCGAAAAGGACTTACAAAGACTTGTTGAAGACAACCTGGAAACAATTTTTAATTGCCGTTTTATTGCGACAGAGTTTTCGACAGGTAACATTCACTCGGGAAGAATTGACACGTTAGCACTTTCAGAAGACAACAATCCAGTAATAATTGAATACAAGAAAGTTGCTTCGTCTGACCTAATAAACCAAAGTCTTTACTATTTACATTGGATTAAAGACCACAAAGGCGACTTTCAAATTGCAGCAAATAAAGCATTTGAAAAAAATGTTGACGTTGATTGGTCGGACATAAGAGTAATTTGCTTGGCTCCTGAATACAAAAAATACGACCTACACGCAGTTCAAGTTATGGGAGCAAACATTGAACTTTGGCAATACAAGACCTACGAGAACGGCATTTTAAATATTGAAGAAGTTTACAAACGGACGACATCTACTTCAAATCAAGACACAGAAGAACTCGTTGGGAAAAATACAGTAATGGTTGAAGCGGGTAAAAAAGCAGCATTGACAAGAAAAAATGCGACTTATACACTTGAAGAACATTTTGAAAACCTTGACGGAAACATTCTTGAATTATTTAACGCTGTTCGAGACTTTATAGTAACCATAGACAGTTCAATCGAAGAAACTCCGAAGAAGAATTATATCGCATACAAGACAAGTCAGAACTTTGCTTGCTTGCAGACTTATAAGAAGAAATTGACTTTGTATCTGAAGCTAAATCCAGACGAAGTAAAACCAATGCCAAGTCAAGGTCGAGACGTTAGAGAAATCGGACATTTTGGAACAGGCGACTTTGAGTTGACAATTAAAGACTTAAAAGACTTTGAAGAAACGAAATATTTAATAAACGAAGCATACAAGAACATAGGCGGATGACAAGAAAAACGAGCCATAACACGGGTTTTGCGTCAGGCGGGCTGACGTGCAAACTTGGAGCTTTGTGCTTCTATTCAAGTTCAGTGCTGGTTGACAGTTTTGTGCTCCGAAACCCGCCCGAACGCAAAGCCCGAAAACGTTAGCGGCAAGCATAACGGACGCAGCAAACGGTACGAAAAATAACTAAAATCTTAAGAAAATTTTTCAGTCTTTGCTTTATAATTCTCTTGAATCATTTTTATAAATGCATTTTTATCACT
>Ga0214923_10008888_pt1 | contig 10572 bp, 6 predicted proteins | sample LL1510_MetaG_FD_177993 | JGI IMG/M metagenome (GOLD analysis project Ga0214923, IMG submission 177993) | Freshwater microbial communities from Lake Lanier, Atlanta, Georgia, United States - LL-1510 | ecosystem: Environmental > Aquatic > Freshwater > Lake | place: USA: Georgia | collected 2015-10-15
CCGTAGCTCCTGTAGCGCCAGTTGCGCCTGTGGGACCTGTAGCTTTTGGTCCGGTTGGTCCCGTCGGCCCTGTCGAACCGGTCGGACCGTCTGGCAGTGTGTAATAAAAATTGCCAAAGACAAGTTGCGGAAAACCTTGTGCGTTAAAACCAGAACTTATTTCGATCATGGGGCCGGTGGGACCCATTAAACCAGTCGCGCCGATAATTCCGCTGGCGCCTGTGGCGCCTGTTGGCCCGGGGCAACCACACGGCCCTGTCGGACCAGTCGGGCCCGTCGGGCCTGCTCCGCCGCTGCCGGCGCCGCCTGTAGTAATACCTGTGTCTGACGGGCACGCAGCAGTCTCTAAGTTAATCTCTAACTTGAGTTCGTCGTCATCGATCATTAACCGCCCGCAACCCAACCCGGACGGGAAAATTTTTACTTCACCGGCACGCAGAACGTTCGGCTCGATCTGCAGTTGTTTTGTTACTTTTATCGGCGTGTCTGAGTCGACTTGTCTGTTGCTTGTTCCGCCGGTTGGGCCGGACGGTTCTTCAAACCACACTTTTTTGACCGGCGAAAAACAACCGCTCGATTTCAGCGTGCAACCACTTTGACTTCCCGGGCCTGTTGCGCCAGTCGGTCCGGTGCAGCAGTTTGGCGCTTCGCACTTCTGTTGAATCTTTGCTTCCGGGAAATCGTAATAGACAGCCGGAATATTGATGCGCGTTTCTGCCGAAAAATTTATTTCGCATTCGTTTTGCTGATTTTTTTCAATCCACAATCGAAGCTTGTCGGCAGTCGGTTCGTCTGGCCGCGGGGGTTGTGCCCTTTCCGGGTTGTAGTATTTTTTCGTGACGGCCAACGCTTGTGGCGGTCCGCCTGTTTTTTGCCCCGTATTGTCAAATTTGAATTTGTAATCGCAGAACGGGATTTCAAGGTCAAAATCAAAATAGATTTGCGTGTTCAAGCCCGGTATGCACTCCACACGCGGAGTCATTTTGAACTTCGGGTCGCGATACTGAATGATCGAAGGTTTGATTTTTCGGACAATGACAGTCCCCAAATCCATTTTGGGGCACACAGAGACAGGCGGAAGCGAAACCGCTATGTCGAGGTCGATGTCAAAGTTACATTCGGGCGGCAGATTTGTGCCGACGTTTAATTGGTGACGGGGTTCGATTGTGAACGTTAGCGTAGACGGCGGCGGTGTTTCGCCTTCTCTGGCTATTTCAACTGTTAATTCTGTTCTTCGCGTGTTGAGCGTTACGCAGGGCGGTCTCGGCAAACATATATCAAATTGCAAATCGATGTCTGTCTGACAAATGTTTTCTTCATTAACGTTGCAACTGTTTGGGTTTGTTTCTGTCTGCGTGACGGTGAGTATCGGGTCCGAGCACTCAAAAGGTATATTTGAGTCGTTGTAGTGCAGCCGAAGCCCGGAATCATTGGTGAATTTGATTTCGGGGCATTTCGGTCTGGGCAGCGGCACCAAAACTTGCAGATCAATTTCCCATTCGCACTCTGTCGTTTCTGTGCAACTTGTGGAAACTGGCTTTTCTTTTTTCGTGATTGTCCACGTTGACGGTTTAGGTTCGCCTGTTTCCGGATTTCTTAATGTTTCGCAATCCGACCAGCCGACAATTACGGGTGGTTTACCGTTTTTCTTTATGATATTTACGCATGGCGGCCGCGGGATCGGCACGTAGATTTCGACATCAAACTCCCACGCGCAATCTTCTACAGAGTCGCAGTCTGCCGGCGTTTTCTTTCCGCGCGGCCCGGCGCCTGCTCCTGTCGGCGTAATCTTGAACTTGGATTTTTTGTTTTTTACTTTGGGGCAATCCTCGTACCCGACCTTGACGAACTCATCTGTTGTTTTATTGGTGAGCGTTACGCACGGCGGAACCGGAATGGGTACTACAATCTCTAAGTCGACGTCGTATCCGCACTTTTTAACGGTGCCGCAACTTGTCTCTTCTTCTGTCTCTACCGGCGTAATCGAGAATTTCGATTTTTTATCTTTGACGCATGACGAGCCTTCGTACCCTACTTTTACAAAGTTTTCTTGCGTGTTTTGATTGATGGTTACGCAAGGCGGTTCAGGGATTGGAACCTCAATTTTCAAATCAAAGCGGTACTGACATTCGTCCGGCAAACTGTTGCCGTTTGCGTCGCAGCCGCCGGGCAGAGGCTCAGGGGTAACCGTGAAAAACGAATCGCCTGTTACGCACTCGTCGCGATCGTATACGACTTTAATTGCAAAATCGCCGACAGATATTTTCGGGCAAGGCGGTTTCGGAATGGGCGCGCATATTTCTAGGTCAAATACGAATTCGCACTTGTCCGGTGTTTTACAATCGCCGGGCGTGATGATTGGTGTGCATGTAAAAATTTTGCGGCATTCGTTCGGCGGCGGGCACGTTGAATCCGAATAACCAATGTATATTTTTGGTTCATTGGTGGTGATTATCGGGCACGGGATGCGCGGAATCTTAACCGGCACACACAGTTCAATTTCCCACTGACAATCTTGCGTTACTTTGCAGCCCGGTAGGTTTTCGACGATCATTTGCTCGACGCGGAATATGGGTCGAGGACAGGCGACTGACGGGGCTGTGGGCACACTACAATCGTCGAATGTAACGTCGACAAAGTCGTCGATTGTTTTGTTGATCAGCGTTACGCACGGCGGGCGCGGAATCGGGACGTAGATTTCAAGATCGACGTCATAGATACACTGCGTCGGGCGCGAGCAGTGTATGGAGGGCGGGCGGCGGTCTATGACAAAAACCGGAGGCGGCTGCACGCACTCCTCGTCGTCATACCCTGTTACAACTTTAAACTTTCTGGGCCGGATAATCGGGCACGGCGGCCGAGGAATTGGAATGATGAGATCAAGCGTGACGTCAAACGCGCATTGATCAGCGGTGTTGCAGTCGCCGGGTAGTGGGCGGGGCGTGATTTTGAATACGCTGGCAGGATTAGCGCAATCGCTGTAGCGGACCTTCGGCGGCGAAAAATCAACGTTGAATTCGGGGCACGGCGGTTTTGGAATTGGGACCAGAATTTCTAAGTCGACTACGTACTCGCACCTATCCGGCGTGCTGCAATCGCCGCGCGTTATGTTTGGGATTATTTCAAACCTGTTACCCGGAAGCCCGGTCAAGCAATCTGCGGTGTCGTATACAGTGTTGACCGAAAATGTTCCGGTGCGCAATGTCGGGCACTGCTGCCGCGGGATGGGCACAGGAATATCTAGGTTAATGTCGTAACCGCAGCGATCCGGCGTATTGCAATCGGCGCTTTCTTCAAAAAACGGGATGATCGAAAATGTCGGAATCCGGGGCGGGCAATCAGAATCGTTGTAATAAACGCTTACAAAATCGTCTGGTGTGGACGTCGTTAAAATCGTACATGGTGGTTTTGGAATCGGGACCTTCAACACGAGGTCAAAAAGAAATTCGCAGCGCGGCGGATTGTCGCAATCGCCGTCTGTGAAGCTCGGTATTACGCGAAATACGCTGTCGCCGGTCACGCACTCTGACCAACCCACGTCTACTTCAAGATTTGTATTTATGACGGCATTGTTGTCTGGGTATGGGCACCAGAATCTCAAGATCGATTAGGAAGTTGCATCGATCTGGCGTATTGCAGTTTCCCAGTACCGGATCAGGCACAACTCTAAATATGCTGTCTATCGGGCAATTAACTGGATCGTCATTGAATTTGCTGCCAACCTTAAACGTGCGTACGGTTATTTTCGGACACGGCTGTTTTGGAATCGGAATACAAAGTTCTAGATCAAGGCCAAATTCGCAGCGTTCGGGCGTGTCGCAGTCGCCCGGAAGAATGCGCGGTCCGTCACACGTAAAAATGCTGACACACGGATCGCATAGGCCACTGTCGTCTACCAGCTTCGTGGTAACTTCAAAGTTATCAATCGTGACTACCGGACACGGCGGCCGAGGAATAGCGATATCTATTTCGCCATCGATCATAAACTCGCAAATGTCCGGAACATCGCAACTGACGGCCGGGATCGTCTCTTTCGATATGGTGAGACTTCCGCCGCTCGATATACAGTCGTCGTATGCGACGTTGACCCGCAAATCTCCGCCCTGAATAGAAGTTTCGCAGGGTGGTGGCGGCAGCGGCACGACAACTTCTAGGTCAATGTCGTAAGTGCACGGGTCTTTGGCGCTGCGCGTGACTGTAAACGTGATACCCGGTTGCGTTTGCGGAATGCAGCCGGGTCCGTCGCCGCTAACGCCGACGTCGATAGTCGTCGTGATCGCATTAAATACGGGGCACGGTATTTCTGGCTCGGGCAAAATCTCGGGAAGCGGGCAGCCGTATATTGGACCCGGCAACGCGGTGATATTACAGTCCTCTACAAAGTCGAAATCGACTTTTGGTACTTCCGGGACATCACACGCCGGGTCAGAGTTTTTAAATAGGTTTTCAACCATTGCCGCATTGACCCTGCGCGTTCTCTAACATTTTTACCGTAATGGCTTTGTATTCGTCGGAGTAACCGATCTGTATGTTTTTTCCGCCGACGAGATTTACGTTGCTGCCGCCGAGGCCATTAATCGTAAATATCAAATCTTTGCACGACCAACCGCCACTTAAGAATTTACTTCGTTTTTCTGGTTTGTCATCCGTAGCTTCGTAAATAATTGGTTTAGTTGTTAACTCGTCTTCGGTCAGCGGTATTTCGCCGTAATTGGTGCACAATGCGTCGTCGGGTTTGGCTCCGGCGCCTTTTTGCGCAGTAAACACAAGTTCGTTAGAACGCGATATCTGTGTGATTTTGGCGTTGTAACCTTCTTTAAAACGAATGGGGCCGCGGACGCATTGCGCATTCCAAATAATTTCTGGTTCTTCCGGCGGCGTGGTGTCTTCCTCGTCGGAGCAGGGCGGAATTACTGTTCGCGCATAGTTGCCGACACTTACAGAGCGCAAATAACTCTTATTGAGGTTTTGCACGCGCGCCGGTTCGATCACGTACGCATTCGACGGAAAATTAAGGACGCCACCGGCGGCAACGCACGCTGCAACCGCGGACTCAATTTTGCCAGTAACCAAAAAGCCACTGAGCATCGGTTCTTGCGAACAGGTACTGTCATTTGTGCCTGACTCTGAATACTCTGTTAGCCACTCAGCCGCGTTACCGCTGCGTTGGAAAATAACCTCGAACGCAGAGGATGACGTACTGCGAAATTTGAAAATTAAGTTGTTGCTTGCAGATACGAGTTGCGCCAGATAGATACGATCAGTAGCGTCGTCGTATTCAGCGTCTAACCCGACAATAAAACCCGCGTCTACAATTGTTTCGTCCGGCAGTGGGTGCGGTCGTACTGCCGGGTTGTCGTTGGCGTCGTTGTAGATAAACGGATATGCGCGGTATTCGTTGTCGTTGTAAAAGCCGGGTTTAGACATTAGATGTTGCTCCTACCCGCGGCCTCGATAAACAACCCGAAATCAGACGGGTAAACGCGCAACACCGTGGTGTCGTTATTGGCGATGTTTAAGTCTGTTGCCGTAATGGTGAAATTGCCGAACTCGTCTGGGCCGCAATCGTTTATGGTCGACACAAAACGTTGGGGTTGTTTCTTTTTCCCCGCAGCGTCGCACGCGGCACGCTGGAATAACGGCACCCCGACGACGTCTACGCGAATGACGCCGTCTTGTTCGGTAAGCACGACGCCATCCGCGCCGACAAGACACACGTCGCCTGTAATGAATTCTTTGCCGTCAACGGTCAGCGCGCGCACGCCCGGTTCCTGCGCCGGGATAAACAATGTAGATACAATTTCTGTGGCCGCGCGCGTGAAGACGTACGTGCCAATGCCCCACTGTGTTATTTCAACAATTCGGTCGCGGTCAAATATCATCGCGCCCGCCGGCCGGCCGTATTCGTCGTAAAAACTGAGCGTGTTTGTTCCGGCAATTCAAGCGGGTCGTACTCTGCGCTAATCGTAACTTCCGGGTCGACTGAGCGCGCAAATATCGTGATTTTGTTGACTGATATGACAACGCTTGAAATGTATATGGCTGTTCCGCCGTTTATTGGATAGAAGACGGCGTCCAAAAAAACATCTTTACGAAAAGACACGTTGCTGTCCGTCGCTTGCAAAGTCGCGGAGTCGGCAAAGGGGTATTTTGAGTCCCCCTGCTCGTCACGAAACTCAGGAAAAATAATGTGCGACGAAACCATAGTTATGTAATCGTGAAAGCGTTAAAAAAAGTGTAAGACCGTTGCGCGTACAGCCCAAAAGAACCGGTTTGCGGCTCGTATTCTTCGAGCCGGACTCTGTAGTCGATTATCTCAGCACGCGGACCGCCGATTTGCATTTCTTCGGCTACCACGTTGATGTACACATGTTCTCCTCGAATCGCCGGGTATACAGTCAGTGTGTACCATTTGTTGGTTTGCACTCTAAACGGAACACTTGCTAACACAATGTAGCTGTTATTCGTGTAGTCAAGCAATCTTAATTGACCTTTGCTCACGTCCAAAACAGCGACGAAATAATTTGTTTGCAGCACGCCGCCAACTGAAACTTTTCGGTAGTTTATTACAACACCGCCGTTTCGATCTAAACCGGTTGAATCTATCTTTAATTGCGCAGAGATGGCGCGCCCAAAAGCCCAATCTGTGGCTGCGTTTTTGAGCATCGATAGGGCCACGCCGCCGCTGTCTATCGAGTAGTATGTGTTTCTCAGATTTAACTCAAATCGGCCGGCTTGCGTGTCTGGCGGCGCGGAACCTGCGTTGCACGGTACGCAGCCAAACGGCGCTTTTGTTTTTTTGCCTGTAAACACACCTTGCACGACTTCAAACAAAGGCGGGTCCGGATCGCACGAACAGAAATCAATACACGCCGGAAGTTCGATAAGGGGATAATTTTCTAGTTCTGTAAGATTGATAACGACGTCGGGTATAACGTCTGTCGGATTTGGCCAGTCGCATTTTGCCAGCGCGGCTTTTAAATCCTCGTCACTGTCGGATAACGGCCCTTCCCAAACACCCCCCTCAACTTCCAGCGACACAAGTTGATAATACTGATAGGGCGTCGCGCCGGCGCCGCTCGCAACGCCAACGCGCACGATATCGCCAACGCTGAAATTGTCTGTCGGTTCTGGTGTAGACGCTGCGGCTATCACTGCCGCGTCGCGTTCCTCTACGGTGTCGAAGCGGCGCGGGCAGCACAAATCTGAGTAAAAAGGTGGCAATGGCGGCGGGCCTTGGCAGGCTTCGTTTAATCCAGCGTCGGTGACGATGTCTATGCCGCCGCAATCTTTGAAAGCTTTACCCTCTAGATTCTCAAAACGTATTTTGATATTTCCGGTGCAATCGGGTCTAACGCCGTTTATTGTCGAGATTGGCGTTTTGCCGCACGTGTTGCTTTCTGGCCTCTGCGAGCACGTGCCCAAGAAATACTCTAACGGGTTGTAACTTAGCGACGAATCAGATCGGTCGAGTCCGAAGACGATTAGTGTGCGCCCGTTATCGACTTTGTAGTCAAGTCGTAGCGGGGATTCAGCGACAAAATTTACAATTCCTTGCAGCGCGGGAACAACATACTGTTTGTTCATTTCTGGAATCGGAAGCGGGTCATAACCTCGTGCGCAGCGAGCCGACAACAACGATTGTCGCGGCGTAGAGAATCTGGCAAAAAAATTGCCGTTATTTATGCCCGCACCAAGTACAACCCAACCGGCAACGCCGGCAGTCATCGGCTCGACTGCTATGTTGACGTTTGTTGCAGTCGGTTTTGGAACCGTGACTGCCGCGATAATGCTGCCGCCGTTCTGCAAACTGTCACTTGCGCCGATAATTACTGTAACTAAACCGTCAGAAACAGTTACTGCCTGTAGGTAAGCGTAGGCGCCTAACGTGCGTGGAAACCGCAAATGACAGTCTACGAGTATGTCGTTTAGAAGACTTTGGCCTGCATCGTCTTCTCCGGTACAAAAGTCATCAAGCGGGTAGCGCCGCGTAGACTGCAAGTTGTACCAGTTTAAATTGCGAATACCCATGTTTCACCTTACGGCATTGTCGTTTCGCCATTGTTGTCGCAGTACAGTGCTTGTGTCGCCGTGGCCTGCGCTATTAAACGTTCAGTTTGGTTATCTGGCGCCACACAACCGGTAAGAATAGGCGTGTTGTCTATTAGCGTGCCTGTCAGTGTTCCGGTTACCGCGTACTCACTCTTAGCCGAGAATTTAACACGAAACCGAACATAAGCCGAGTCGCCGTTTTTGACGGGCGCAAACGGCACGGTCAAAATTGTTTTTTGCCCAAGTATTTCGCGCGTGATGACAACAGGTCGACCGTTACTCGTGGCCGAGAATAGCGCTGTATATCCGCGAACAACCTCTGCGTGCGACTCAACGCCGGCTGGCGGCTCCAACTCAATTCGTAATTCTTTTGCGTATAGGCAGTCGGAGCACGGGTTACAGACGAGCAGTACAACGTCCATGTACGGGCAGCGTTGCGCCACGAGCAGCACGCGTAACGGGTTGTCCAAACCGCAAGCGCGCTCGTCGATCCACTTTTGGATATTTTGTTCGTGTATGTTCTTTACTTCATTTACGCGCGCGCCGATATACGCGTACTGATTACGGTATTGGTTTATTTTGCGCGCTAATTCAACGTAATCGTCGCACTTGCAGCACGCATCACAGACGGCGCCGACTTCCAATGGGCTCCGCAATGTCCCCGGAGAGATTTTTCCTTTACCGCCAGTAAACTTGTAAACGCGATATCCGGGTCTACTGGTTGTGCTGACGGTATATGTCAGGTCTTCAATCTTTAACGGACCGTGGGTGACAGGGTAGGCGATTATTACTGCACCGCCGCCGCCGTTTTTGTTGTCGCCACTGGCGTTGCCGCCTGTACCGGGCACATCAAATAAAGTCGGGTCTTGATACACGTTCATAGCGTTGCCGCCTTGTCCGTATATGCGTGTCTCGCCAGTAATACTGCTCTCAAGTCCGGCGCCGCCTACGCCGGCTCCATCCTCGCCGCCGGGGCCCAAGCAGCCGCCGCCACCGTTTGATATGCCGTAGTATTTGCCGTCGCCGCCTTTGGGACCCAAACCTGAGCCGCCCTGTGTGACATTAGTCGGGCTAACGGTTGTTCCGGCACCACCGCCACCGCCGCCGCCAGTGCCTGCACGGCCAGCACCAAGCCCTGTCGGGCTATCCCAATAACCTATTGCTAAACCTGCGCCGCCGCCGCCACCGCCACCAGCCTCGATACCCGCAAGTTTAGATTTTCCGCCGTCGCTTCCTTTTGTTGCTGGCGCGCTTTCCGTTGCGTCTTGCCCGCCCACACCGCCGGGTGCAACGTTACCGTCTTCATCGACGTTGATGCTTATTTCTGTGTTTGGCGTTATCGTGATTGTGCCTTCTAACGCTTGGCCACCACCACCGCCGCCACCCGTCGTGCAACCCCATCCCGCCGATCCGCCTGCGCCGCCGCCACCGCCGACAACTAAATACTCTGCGCTGATGGGTTTTGCGTTGCCGTCTTCAAAATAATCATCAGGTACAACGTCATCTCCAACCTTTCTAGTCGGGCGCCGCACATACAAACAGTCGGTAGCGGACAAAAGAAAGTCACCGGTGGGCGCTGCGATTCCGTTTATTTTCGTGACGGGAAAAACGATAGGAGCCGGATTGTCTCCGCATGTTGAGTACTTTCCTTTTCCACTGCCGGCTGCCGCGCCTATCGTTACAGCGGTGTTTACAGCAAAATTGTCGATTGTTGGCGCTGCGGCTGTGAGCGTGGTGTTGTAACCGTTTACGAGATTTATTTTTCCTGTCATTCTGAACGAGCCGGCGCCGGTGCCAACGCTTATAGACAAAAGACGACGCGGCAGAACATACACGGAGCGAGCGTCGAGCGCGCCGTTTTGCGGCGTTAAATACTTGTCGTAAAAACGTTGGCTGCTGTCTGTGTCGGCCCAAGACGTGTAAGCCAAAAGATTGCAGACGCCTTTTTCGTTTTTCCAACTATAAAACCGATAATCGTCGCCCCACTCTTTGGTTTCAAATTTTGTGTCGACGCACGCGCTGTCGAAAACAACATCGCCGTTTGCGCCGCGCACAAGAATGTCTGCATCGTGAACTGGCGTAATAAATTCTTCTGCTGGTTCGTTTTCTATGCAGCCTACGCCGTACAAATTACTGATGTAAAAAGGCGCTAAACTACTAACGTCGTTTTCTAGCGATAAATGGAAATCAGCGATTAGATACCGTATATCTTCACTGGGCGCGACGAGTGGATAATCCAACCCGCTTTGCGGCTGAATGACGCCGACGCCTTGACGCCCAAGCTGCGATATAAGATGCTCTGGGCAACTCATGCGTCACCCCGCGGAGCAAGAAGATGAACTCAGGCGACTTCCGATAACGACAATGCTCATTTGCGCGACTTCAGAACCGAGGCGCGTCACAAAGTTTTGCAGCGTGGTAATTCCGTCGCCAAAACGGTTTACTTGATCGCGCAGGGCGTCCAATTCTGAGCAGCCGCAACACGGTTGTGCACACGTGTCTTGATTTTTAAACCGTTTT
>Ga0214923_10008889_pt1 | contig 10570 bp, 15 predicted proteins | sample LL1510_MetaG_FD_177993 | JGI IMG/M metagenome (GOLD analysis project Ga0214923, IMG submission 177993) | Freshwater microbial communities from Lake Lanier, Atlanta, Georgia, United States - LL-1510 | ecosystem: Environmental > Aquatic > Freshwater > Lake | place: USA: Georgia | collected...
GCACCCCTATTTAGTATTCATACCAAGATTTACCAATCTTTTTTTAAAGACAATCATTGCATTTTTCATACCGCGTGTTCGCCGCGTATGATGTTTCGCTCGATAATACATAGTTCCCAAAGCCTGCTTCTGATACTTCCGCGATTTCCCAGAAACCTTTTGAACACTTCTTCGGGCCGTTTTGGCATTTTTATAACCCAGCCCCTTCGTCTGTGGAGAGCGTCCTCCTGGATTCGGCGAGTATAGCTCCATGTCCCCTCCATGACCAAGATAAATAGGAATGATATATCGCGCATAAAGAATATTCGAACTAGTTGGCAAAGAATCTAAGTCTTCTGGTCTGACTTCAACATGGAGTTTCCTACCTTCCCTATGAAGTTTCATTAAAAAATTACGCAGATTACCAGCGTCTTCTATGCGGCGTCTTAATTCTGAAACATTTATTCTTTCAGGTCCCTGTGCCGAATCCATCCTAATTGGTTAACATATTATTACAATTTCGGAATATTAGACTCATCCTTGGTTTTTTACACGCTGATTCCCACGGTATTGAGTGTAACCAGTAATCATTTGTAGGCGGATTTATTAATAATAAAGACCCATTTTCAAGACTGATATCACAATTGTCATATCCTGTTCGTTCAAATCGCATAGTCCGTGTGGCCCCTAAACTAATTGATGCTATGATTGTTCCTGATTCCATTTCCTTATCTCTATGAGGTTTTATCCCAACAGAACCATTGTTGTATAATTGAATTACACAACAATGATATGTTTGACTGGTCAAAATGCTAATTAAATCTCTAATTTTTTCTAAAAAAGATAATTTTGCCCAGGGCCAGACCTTTGTTCGAATTATCTCTCCTCGATATTGAAATGTATATCGATTCAAAATACTATCGTCACCTAAAATCACCTTATTACGTTCTCGTCGTAAACATCCTGTTTTTGTGAAATGTGATTTCTGCCATGGTGCCATATCATATATTTTACTAAATAGAGCGTTTGATTCTTCTGATGAAATAAAGCCAGGATAATACCAAATACTAAGTTTACTACTAATTTCCTCAGTAGTATATTCGACAATTTCATTTATTTCTTCCATTTTACATAAGATATTCACATCAATGCCAGCTTCAAATTTATTCTTCCATTTTTCTTATTCATAATCACGAAAGGCTATTCCAACTGGAAAACGCGGAAGTCCGTCGTCCGTCAATTCCTGATAGCGAACTGTCAATTTCTTCCCAAGAAATTCAGCCGCTCTTCTGTATAATTCTCGCCGCTCTTCGTGTGAACCTCTCGGACGGCATGCAAACTCGGAACCCGTTTTGTTGTCACGACATTGCCAGACTACACAGCCCGATTCCAATCCTTCACCCTGTGTGAAACCAATAACGTCGTATTCAGCATCTTGGAATTCTTTATACTTTTGGAGATCGGATGAACGAACCCCAGGACGATAAAGTCCCTCCAGATTTCTAAGCATAATTCCCTCAAATCCCTCTGCCACATATTGATCATGCTTTGCTCTCAAATCCATAGGTTGACTACATACCTCTGTCATAACGATACGTATGTGATGTAGAGGCTCGCATCTACGCAATATAGAAACCATTTTTGATAATCTTTCCTTAAACGGCGCGTGACTTTCTATCAAGTCATAACAGTAGAATTGTATTTGTTTTTGGCGTTCCAAATCTCCTGGTTCCAGCGTTTCACGGCGAACTAACCCAACTATTTCCTGGAATGTCAGAGTTTTACTATATAGTTCACCGTCCAGAATGATTCCTGGAAATATCTTACTAATTTTTTCAATTTCACTGCGAATATGATTCAAATGAGGATAGGCTTTGCGATTCCGACTAAATAGGCCTGAGGCAGTGGCAACACAGCGAGTTCCATCAAACTTACGTTGAATATAACAAGGAAATCGTATACTTTTTCCGCGCTTATTGTAATCCAACGCAAGCATAGGAAGAGGTATATCATCAGTAGTCACTGCTGCACGACTAGCTGGTAATGTCAATTCTGTCTTCTCAACTACTGGGACTCCGTCGGTCATTTCTTTATAGCCAGCGTCCTTCTTTTTCTGCCATGCGGCGCGTGCCTCTAGACATGCCTGCTGGAATGCCGTGGTCGCATTTTTCTTTCCCAGATTTTTTCCAGCACTTATAATTTTTTCACCAGGAACCATCTTGCCATCCTTGTATCCATGCTCTGTGAAAATTACACCTTGCCCATGGCGTTCCTCGCACCAGGTGCGCCAGACCTTCGCTTTTCCTGTGGCAGCTTCACCGCAAAGTGTCGGTAATTCCATTTTAATTATTATTCATGTCTTTTCTTTCCTCAATTTTACTCAGTAATTCAGTCCACACTTCCTGCCATTTAGATAAAATGTCTTTTTCATGACTCAGTAGGTGTTTTTTTCTATCCAATACGACATCATCTGTTTCTTTAAAATGTATAATTTTATGTATTAAATCGTCTTCATTATCATAATAATATATATTTTTCATCCAGGTGTAGTAATCGGCTCTATCCAGCCAAAATGTATCAGAATTTAGACATTCATTTATATTATTTGGCCCAATATTTATATATCGACTAATTAAATCCATTTTACCATTTATTATACATTCTTCATAAAATTTCCGTGATGGGAAAAAAAGAGGAACTCCAGCAGAATATTGTTCAAAAATACTTATTGTGCTTATTTCATAAGGAACATGAATTATTGCTTTATACGAATATAATTCCTCCCAAGAAATTTTTGACGGCTTTTCAATTATGTGATCATCAGACTTGAAAATATTATTACCTATGACAACGGCTTTGTTTATTTTCGGTGTATGATATGTATGTGTGTATTTACACAAAGATGGTATATACTTACTTGAAATGGATGTGCCTAATTCAATATATTTATTATCGGCTAAATTATTTGAAATTAAAATTAAGTTGCCTTTCTTGTAAAGTTTTATTAATATTTTATTTAAATTTCTCCAAGCATAAAAATCAACACAACCTTCAAATGAAAACGGTTGCTCATATCTACATGAATTTAATATTATTATGGGTTTCTCATACTCCGCGAAAATTGTTGCAAAAATAGGTGTATGAGTAACTATAAATCCATCAAATGTTTTTAAATATTTACCATAGGTATTATTGAATTTTTTTATATTTTCTGTATTAAATTCGCGGGGCCATGTATATTTATTTATGAATTGGACGTCTTTATCCTCCTTACCAAAAACCCAATTATGAGTCGATATTGACCAATTAACTATTTCTATGGAATCGCCGTAAAGCTTTTGACATATGTATTTTACATCTTCTATGACAGAAACATGCAGATCAAGATTAAAAAAGGTATACTTTTTAGTCGCTGCCGACATTTTTATATGTTCTATTGAAACCGCGTCTTCGAAATATGGGGGTTAATACACGACGTCTTCTTAATGTTTTATTACCACTTTTTTTACTATATGAGTGAATAACGGGCTTTACAGAGGGGACTTGTTCGGGGTCAGGTGCAGGTGTAGGAAGTGTTGTAACATCGCCTGTTTTAATGATTTCAACAAAAGCACAATCTTTTCTGTTGCGTTCTATGAACAAGCTATAACAATTTTCCTCAAAAAGCTCAATTTGATTTGAAATATCAATTGAGCACTCGGACACTTTTTTAAATAATTCCACCCACAATATTTTATAGTTTTCGGAGAATTCAGTAAAAACATGTTTATAGAATCCAAAATGAGTATTTAAATTTATAAATTCACAAGAAATATCAATCGTATGTAATTCCTCAGAAGCATCCGTCCAATGTATGGAATTTTTATCCATAATTGCCGAGCCGTCATCAAGTAATTCCAATAGGCTCAAACAACTGAATAGGTGACTTTGTGAAGTATATTCGTCTTCTGTTTTACAGAAGAATACAGAGTTTCCTGATATTTCATTTAAAATATTATCACATGTATAATTTAATTCCGTGGCTCCATTCATTCTATCTTTTCATCGAATACTCTGTCGATTTTTTACACGCAGGAGAGTATTCTTTAAACTTGTATTAGGATAAAAGTCGCTTGTATAGTATACAAAATTTGAACTCCCAAATACAACACCTAAATCGTGTGAGTTAGCTATTAATAGACTAACTTTATAGAGAATGTCTCTGACTCGAGACAGCGTCATTGATATACTTCCTGCGTGTGTTCTACGCCCAGATGTTTCAAGAGGACTTAATCATCTTCATGTGGCAATTTTAGTTCGCCGTGGAAAGATATTGGCGACTGCCACTAATCGTGAGGGAAATAGGTCTTGCGGTTGTGGGTTTTCTGACTGGTCACTTCATGCGGAGAGAGCCGTAATTAAGAAGGTTGGCGATATAAATAAACTGCGCGGGGCAATTATGATTGTTATTCGTCTTGTCCAAATAAAGAAAAAGTCGGCGCCTTCTCTTGCAAAGTCAGACCCATGTTATGATTGTCAGAAGTTCTTAAAAAAGTGTATGAAGGAGTATGGGCTACGTGCTGTTTATTATTCATGATTGACGACGAGCTCGCTGAGATTAGAAGAAAATATTCAATAAAAATTATCATAGACTTCCTACATCAATAAGACTATGAGTAATTGACTGAGTAATTGACTGAGTGATTGACTGAGTGATTGCCTAATTTTTCTTTGTATTATTTCAAACTCTCCGTGGTCTAAGTGGCCGATTCATAACGCAACGCCAGTCCGAGCACCCTATTCAGAATATTCAACTGAGTAGGGGTAGGAACTGCACGCCCATTCTCAAAATCTCGAATGGTGTTCGGCGGAAAACTACATTCCTGATTAAGTTGAACCTGATTTTGTCCTCGCTGAATTCTCTTTGAAGTAATCTCCGTTCGTGAAGCTGTGCTTAGATGTTTCTTCAGCTTGGGAATATCTTCCTCTTCAGCACGACGAGCAGCCACTGCTGCAGATGAACGCACTGTGGTTGTGCCGCCGCCTGCTGCACTTCCTCCACGACCGCGCCCACGACGCCCCAGAACAACAGGCTGCCAATCCTGACAATCCATGTTTATTATTAAAATAGAAGTTCTTGTTTGATGAATTAGTGCGGAGGTGTTTCAATTTTTTGGAACACCCAGAATTAGCGATTTATCAACGATATTCAATAGATGGTTTCGATATTTCCAGATAGAATGGAATTTTTATATTATAACTAACGGCAATTACAAGATTCGGGTCTGATTCCAGGCTGGCAATATACTCACTAAGAGGCACTGGGGCAATCGGTGTTTCCACATCTAAATTGGCATCATTCTGTCTTTCCGTCACAGAAATAGGCGGAATATCTGTAGCGGACGACATCTTATACTTAATCAATATATTCTTTATACATTCAATTTTTACGCTCTATAGGAGATAATTATCCATGGATACGCGAAAAAATTGAAATATGCAACACACGAGATTAAATATAAGTAATATCCAGAATATTTTAAAAGATGTCGCGAAAGGCCCACACTCTTAGCATTATCTTTCATGGTAATGATATAGATGGCTGGATGTCGGCCTACGTTGTCAGCAATTTTCACAATCGCCATCTAACAAAATTCTTTCCTGTTTCTCCTACAAAGACTGAATCCTGGCCAAGTCCAGATGATATTAGCGAAACTACCTTTATAGTAAGCACTGTGCCGTCGCTGAAATTATTGACAGAATATGGGAGAAGAGCTTCAAAACTGTATGTAATTGATCACCACGCATCTTCAATGGAAACTCTTTCAAAATTCAGTGGCTTTATGACAGTCCATAATGTCTCTCAATGTTCGACGGAATCCCTGTATAAAATGCTCTTCCCTAAAACACCTGTACCTGATTGGATTGGCCTTGTGGACCGTCTTGCGCGCTGGCAAACTCCCAGCCTTCAAGATAAGGCTCTTCGCGAAGTTCTACACCCGATTGCCTGTTTCGCTCTCAATGTCTCCATAGAGGCAGCGATGGAGCGAACGAATATTTTCCTGGCTCATTTTGCCAGCCCTACAGAGCGAGAGTTGCTCGTTCGCCAGGGTCTCGACATCCTCTCTATGAAGGACGAAACTCTCGCAAATGTTTTGCGCAAGGGGCAGATATTTGAAATCACCGATTCTCTAATATCTACTTGGTCTTTGCCTCGAAAGTGGACTGGCCTGAGTGTATTTGTTCTCAATAATACTGGTATTATTATTGACAGCACACTCGCCGCATCCAAGGTATTTGATGAAAATCCTACCGTGCATATTTTCGTCAATTATCGCACACGTGAAGTTGTTCATCCATGCACAGGATTGCCTGTAACCGAATATTCATATTGCGCACGCGCACGAAATAGTTGCGATATTGACTTGACCGAAAATGGAATTTTCGCTGGACATGCGTGCTCCGCAGGTGCCAGGTATTTCAGTGGACAGACATGTGAATTGCCGTTTATTTTGTAGGAGAAGTCTGAACATTCTAGACCGATAAACATTTGTTGTGCTAACAACTGGAAACCTATCACTCGAAGTCTGACCTACATTTGAAAAAAAATTGAAAATATCGCCGTTTTTTTTGGGCCAACGATTAAAATTCAGAGAATTCCGATTGCTAGATAGAACTACAATGGCTCTACATTCACTCTATACTCATGAGATTTATTGTCAGGAGGTGTGGGACTTGGGGCGAGCAATTACTAAGTTCAATGACTTTGTTCGCATGGAATATTGGGAAATCTGTGATCCGAAGCAAATGAGAAGGTTGTATCGCTTTATTAAGCAATATATCAATAAATTTAGCACATTCGTTTCAGAAGAGGATGAAATCGAGGAGGAAGACTTGTTCATATTTATTAGTCAAGAGCGTTTCGATAAATTGAATAGATTTCTTTGTGAATTTATGGTTCAATTTCCAAATCGCGAATGTATAATGGAATATATAGAAAATATCGTATATCATTTGCGCCAACTGAATAATGGCTTGAAAGTTCGTCAGGACAAAATGCGAATTGGTTTCGAGTGCATAATCAATATGAAAAAGATGTTATTATGTCTTGGTGGAATAGTTGTGAGATATTGAATTTCATACCCGATAGAGATGAAGTCGAAATGGATCAGAATAGAAATGAGAATATGCCTCCGCAGCCCGTTTCGAATTAATAGGAAGTCTAGTGGAAATAAAATTAAAAAAATTAGGAGGGTATTGTTTTACATTAATTATACCTCCTAATTATATTTTTTATTATGTTTACGTTTTGTATTCCCTACTGTATTTACCGCCACCACCCAACCATGTGTTTATAAACTTTGATAATATCTGCTTCATTGATATCACGGTTTTTACAGAGCTCTAGTATGCGGGTCTTACCATATTCAGTACATGTCCAGATTTGATTTTCAAATAGCACCTTTTCACCATATTCTTTACATTTTTCTTCAACCGCATCTACTGGTTTTACAAAGTCAGGATCAGCAGATGGGTTACGGCAGGCATAGTGTGACTGCCTTCCTTCATATGTATCGAATTCCTGTTCATTACCAGATTCATCTTTATAAACTATGCATGTGCAGATTTCCGTGTAGTAATCACAACCCATTTTGATACTTATAATAGATTCCTGAATTTAAGTTATTTAAGGCAATCCGTCAATTTTTTATGATTGAATATACATCTTAGAAACGTTTTCTATTTATGTAAAGGATTTATAGATACTGAAAGTTTATTACTTATCTCCTTATCCAATCCAGTATTCACATTATAATCTTTTATAAAATCACAGTCGTCGTCCTTAAATTTACACGCCCAACCATATTCTATAACTTCTGTTGTCTCGCCGCCTACAATCTTCCCGTCTTTATATATGTATCTATATCTTACCTGAGGACGTGGGCCGTATTTCATAACTTCTTTGCAATAGACACATGTTCTGGCTTCATCCATTTGGATTTATAATTGTATGAAAAAAAGAACAAGTAATAGTGGTTCAAATTTACTTTAATTGAATTATTTCTCAATCATTTCCAAGATTCTAGCCACATCATAAAATAATCCATTCTTTTTGGATGCATTTCTATTCCATTTTGTGTCCCAGCAGAATATTAATACAATCTTTTCATTTTTATTAATTTGTGCTTCTTTACGATATGAATCCCAGACGTATCGAGGAAGAGTGCTTGATGAATGAGTATTAATATCTATTTTTCCCCCCTTTTCAGTAATTGTCAACGGTATATCTAATTTACCAGGTATATAAACATTATCTTCACAGTATGGAACAAATATCGCATTTTTATCAGTGTAAACTGCAATATCTTTTAGAAATTTAGCCGCGACTGACTCAAGCATAAAACCGGATACATATGCTCTCTCGTGTATTATATAGTGTTTTTCATCAAAATCGGATATACCTTTGCGTTTATGTCCAGCCTGACTTTCTGTAGTTATGTATCCACCCTTATTTATTTTTTTCAAGATATTCAAATGAACAAGCATTGTATTGTCTTCCTCTTTAATACGTTGTATGAATTCAGGTGATGAAAATTTTTTTACAGATTCTAATACCGCATCTCTGAACTTCATTCTATATTATGTTATATTTTTTTTGCGCTATTTTCGTCATATATCTAGGTCTATGTATTTCTTGGTCTAAATAAAAAGCACGTAATATAACTAAATGGCAGCTATCCAACAACCTCAAAATCAACAACCTCTCGATGGGAATGTATCATATGATTATCAGGAATCGGACACGTATTTTTTAGATTCAAACAGTTTGCAAAGTATAAAAACAACCATTATTCCAAACGAAGGTGATGCATATGAATTTTGCGGACTCATTGTTAAAACAATTCTTTCACCAGAAGATTTCCTCAACCAGATTGATAATATTCAAATTATAAATTCTAATTATTCAATCTTAAATGTTCCAAAATGTCTGCTACAAACTGTATCCGCAATAAAAAGATGTGGAGAATATCTGAATGTTAATATTGATATGACACCTTTTATAGGTGAAATAAATATGATTGGCCTGAATTTTCATTGTCAGAACGTCGAACTAAATTTGTTAAACACGCAAAATATTGAAGAAGTAAAATTTATCATTAAATACGTATTTTTCAATTCTAATGAAAGAGTATTAAGGTTTCATACTAAAATACAATCACCCTATCAATCCATTGTTGGAGCGAAAATAGAGGAAGAGGAACCATGTCAAGAATATAGTTTTTCTATTGATACACCCAATACGAAAGGATACTTTATTTATGGAAATATTAATTCTCTTCAAAGAGTCAAGCTCGTTCTTGATGGAATTGAACGATGGAACTATTCAAGAGAGATGCTAAACTTTATAGGGAATCGTATAAATGATAATCTCCTATATCTTCCGCATAATCCCAGGGCTGATTGGAAAAACAGAGATCCACAAACATATGTGGGTGCCATGATGAATGCACCTCGGAATCATGATATTGAACTATTTTTTCAAGAACCGCAACCGCAAGTAGAATTGTATACATTAAGTCATAATGTGTTTATAACAGAAAATGGTCTGGGATATTGCAAATTTAATAGAGGATTAATATTACTAAATGAAATTAAAACAAATTCCACACAACAAATTCAAATAAATTGGGAAATGGAATCAAAACCAATTAATCCAGATAGGGCATTTTGCCCGATTCTACAAGATACCATACCAGAAAATGGAAAATATTGTGAATGCTCCACATGCAAGAATTGTTTTAACTTTGAATGTATAAAATCCTATTTATTAAAAAGTAGCACATGTCCTCTATGTAGAAACGTGTGGGCATCAAATACTGTGTATACTAATAAGTCTTGATTTCATAACAGCAGTCTAAATATATTTAAATATTGTGAATCATAGAATGCCTGTATATTATAAAAACATAACATAGAGAAGGTTATAATCCAATATTTGTTTTTTATTAATAATGAAGAATGCAGAAATACAAAATAAAATCATTGAACTTATACCTGAAATAAGAAAATGGTTTTCATTTAATGGATTAAAGACAGTTGGAGAACCAAGTAAATTAAAAAGACCTTGGTTAAGTATTATAAAACAATTATTAAAATAAAATATAATATTGAAAGTAAAGATTTTCAATTTACAGAAAATGGAAAATATATTAGAACACATATTTATAGTTTTAATAATCTATAACTTCATCTTCGTTCATTTCTAAGAATATATCAACATTTTTTTCAAGGCATATATTCAAATTATTAATAAATAATTCCATATCATTTACTTTAATTAATATACGCTCTATTTTAATTTTATCATTTCCACACATTTCTAACTCTTTACTAATATCGTAAAAGTAATCTGATATATATTGTGGCAGTTTTTTATATTTATTTAATTCTTCCATAGTAAAATTTATACTATTTTTATTTTTAGGTTTATTTTTATAACAATATTTATAAAATTTATATATTAATTCGTGATGTTCTGAGTATGTTGTAAATAAATAATTTTTTATTGATTGTTTCATTGATGTATCATTTTTATCTATATTTAATTCAT
>Ga0214923_10008890_pt1 | contig 10570 bp, 3 predicted proteins | sample LL1510_MetaG_FD_177993 | JGI IMG/M metagenome (GOLD analysis project Ga0214923, IMG submission 177993) | Freshwater microbial communities from Lake Lanier, Atlanta, Georgia, United States - LL-1510 | ecosystem: Environmental > Aquatic > Freshwater > Lake | place: USA: Georgia | collected 2015-10-15
TTCAATAGATCTTATTAATGCTTTAAATGCAAATTCAAACGTGGGATATACAAATGGTATGTATTTTGATTTTATTATTCAAAACAACTCTACAGGAACTATTTCTTTCTTACCTGGCGCTGGAATGATTGTTAGTCCATCTAATATTTTATTATCAGCGGGTGAGGCTCTTTCTTTTCGTGGTATCATCACAGATATTTTATCTGGAACTATGGTTATAAATCTTGTTAATGCGCCACAATATGTTCCTGCAACAATTGTCGGATATCAAGGTGTGCAAGGAGCACAAGGTGATATTGGTTATCAAGGTGTGCAAGGAGAGATTGGTCCAACAGGATCTCAAGGCGATATGGGTCCACAAGGTTGGCAAGGTTTCAAAGGTGATTCTGGTCAGGGATTTATTATCTTTGCAACTGTCACTTCTTTCAATGATTTGTGTTCAACCAATCCAACAGGATCAAATATTGGTGAATTTGTTTTAATTACAGGCGGAGAATTGTTTGTCTACGCAGGAACAGGTATGGGTCAAACCGGTCCTGCTGGTTGTCCTCTAGATTGGACTTATGCAGGTGATATTACAGATGAATCAACAATTATTGGACCTACAGGTGCACAAGGTTTAATGGGTCCTCAAGGTTGGCAAGGATTAATGGGACCTACAGGAGCGATTGATTCGGAGACAGGTGCTTTTATGACATTGTGGGCGAATAACGCAACTGTTCAAACATCTCTTACTCTTAATGGATCCATGAGTGGCTCTAATGCATATCTTGTAAATCTTGCTTCAGAAAATATCGCAGCACAAGGTGTTACAATTGGATTTAATGGTCTTACAACAGTTGGAAACGCTTCTTTCTTACAATCAGTTTCAATAGTTGGAACAACAGGTGTGCAAGGATTATTAACAGCAACAAATGCTGTTATCACAACTCTTACAGGAACTAATGCATCTTTAGTAAATGTGTCAGCAACAACTCTTACAGGAACAAATGTGTATGCTCAAAATTTAGTTGCTCTCGGAGGAAGTGCAACATTAACAACAGGAACAATTACAAATCTTACTTCAACAAATGCAAATATCACAACTCTTAACTCTCAATCAATCTCTTCAAAAGATATTACATCTACAGGAACTCTCAATGCCGCAAGTATAGTAAGCGGTAATATGAGTGGCGCAAATGCATACTTTGTTAATTTAGCTGCGGAAAATTCAGCATTTCAAGGCACAACAGTTGGATTTAACGGTTTAACAGTTGTTGGAAATGCGTCTTTACTTCAAAATATTTATGTCACCGGAGGAAGTGGAGCTGGTTACTTTGATTACATTTATGTTAAACAACTCACTGGTCCTTCACTTGGCGCACTTGGTCCACAAGGTATTCAAGGCCCTCAGGGATTACAAGGAGTTCAAGGTAGTCAAGGTTGGCAAGGTTTAATTGGTCCTACAGGATCATTTAATATGGCTAGTGGTTCCTTCTCTTATCTTTATGCAACAACTCTTGATGTTGGTTCACAATTAAACTTATTAGGATCAATGAGTGGTTCTAATGCATATCTTGTTAATCTTGCTGCTGAAAATATTGCAACACAAGGTATTACAGTTGGATTTAATGGTGTAACATCAGTTGGAAATGCATCCTTCTTACAAGATGTATCTATCATCGGAACAACAGGTGTTGATGGTAGATTGATCGCATCAAACATTGCGGTTACAACACTCACAGGAACAAATGTGTATGCAACAAATTTGGTTGCTTCAGGAGGAAATGCAACACTCACATCACTTACTGGAACAAATGCTGCAATCACTAATCTTACATCAACAAATGCAACAATTACAACACTCACAGCACCAACTATCAACTCTACAACTATCAATGCACAATCAGTTTCCTCAAAAGACATTACATCTACAGGAACTCTTAATGCCGCAAGTATAGTAAGCGGTAATATGAGTGGAGCTAATGCATACTTTGTGAACTTAGCTGCAGAAAATTCAGCATTTCAAGGAACAACAGTTGGATTTAACGGTTTAACAGTTGTTGGAAATGCATCTTTACTTCAAAATATTTATGTCACCGGAGGAAGTGGAGCTGGTTACTTTGATTTCTTATATGTCAAACAATTAACCGGTCCTTCTCTTGGAGCACTTGGCCCACAAGGTATTCAAGGCCCACAAGGATTACAAGGAGTTCAAGGAAGTCAAGGTTGGCAAGGTTTAATTGGTCCTACTGGATCTTTTAACATGTCAAGTGGCTCCTTCTCTTATCTTTATACAACAACTCTTGACGTTGGATCACAATTAAACTTATTAGGATCAATGAGTGGTTCTAATGCATATCTTATTAATCTTGCTGCTGAAAATATTGCAGCACAAGGTGCAACTCTTGGTTATAATGGATTAACAAGTGTTGGAAATGCATCTTTCTTACAAGATGTTTCTATCATCGGAACAACAGGAGTTGATGGTAGATTGATTGCGTCAAACATTGCGGTTACAACACTCACAGGAACAAATGTATATGCTACAAATTTAGTTGCTTCAGGAGGAAGTTTAACAATGACAACAGGAACATTTACCTCTCTTACATCTACTTCTTTAACATCAACAAGTGCATCTATCACAACACTCACAGCACCAACTATCAACTCAACAACTATCAACGCGCAATCAGTCTCCTCAAAGGATATTACATCGACTGGAACACTTAATGCAGCAAGTATAGTGAGCGGTAATATGAGTGGAGCTAATGCATATTTTGTGAACTTAGCTGCGGAAAATTCAGCATTCCAAGGCACAACAGTTGGATTTAACGGTTTAACAGTTGTTGGAAATGCGGTTTTACTTCAAAACTTATATGCAACAGGATATTCAGGAGCGGGTTATTTCAATGAATTATATGTTTCCACAGGAAGTTTATATATTGGCGATAATGTAAAATTAACAGCTCCAGATAACAGAAATTTGAGTGTAAATAGTGGATTATTAGTTAACAATGGTATAGTTGCATCTTCAGGAACAATTGGAAACTTATCTGTTGGAACTATTAGTATTTCATCATTCTCTATTGCAACAGGAACAATTACAAATCTTACATCTACAAATGCAACAATTGCAAATCTTATATCCACAACAGGTTCTATCACATCTCTTTCTTCACAATCAATCTCTTCAAAGGATATGACATCTACAGGAACTATAAATGCTAATAATGTTTCAGTTAATGGAAATATGAGTGGTGCTAATGCATATTTTGTGAATCTTGCATCCGAACAACTTGCTGCACAAGGAGCAACTCTTGGTTTCAATGGATTAACAAGTGTTGGAAATGCATACTTCTTACAAGATGTTTCTATTGTTGGAACAACAGGTGTTGATGGTAGATTGTTCGCTTCAAATATTGCTGTTACAACACTCACAGGAACAAATGTATATGCTACAAATTTAGTTGCTTCAGGAGGAAGTTTAACAATGACAACAGGAACATTTACTTCTCTTACATCTACTTCTTTAACATCAACAAGTGCATCTATCACAACGCTCACAGCACCAACTATCAACTCAACAACTATCAACGCACAATCAGTCTCCTCAAAAGATATAACATCCACAGGAACACTTAATGCAGCAAGTATAGTGAGCGGAAATATGAGTGGTGCAAATGCATACTTTATTAATCTTGCATCTGAACAACTTGCAGCACAAGGAGCAACTCTTGGTTTTAATGGTCTTACATCGGTTGGAAATGCATCTTTCTTACAAGATGTCTCTATCATCGGAACAACTGGAGTTGATGGTAGATTGATTGCATCAAATATCGCTGTTACAACACTCACAGGAACAAATGTGTATGCTACAAATTTAGTTGCTTCAGGAGGAAGTTTAACAATGACAACAGGAACATTTACATCTCTCACTTCTACTTCTTTAACATCAACAAATGCATCTATCACAACACTCACAGCACCAACTATTAATTCAACTACTATCAATGCTCAATCAGTCTCGTCAAAGGATATTACATCCACAGGAACACTTAATGCGGCAAGTATTGTAAGTGGTAACATGAGTGGAGCTAATGCATACTTTGTGAACTTAGCAGCAGAAAGTTCAGCGTTCCAAGGCACAACAGTTGGATTTAATGGTTTAACAGTTGTTGGAAATGCGGTTTTACTTCAAAACTTATATGCAACTGGATATTCAGGGGCAGGTTATTTTAATGAATTACACGTCTCAACAGGAAGTTTATATATAGGAGATAATGTTATTTTAACAGCACCAGATAATAGAAATTTAAGTGTAAATAGTGGATTATTAGTTAATAATGGTATAGTTGCATCTTCGGGAACAATTGGAAATTTATCTGTTGGAAGTATAAGTATTTCATCATTTGTTGTCCCAACAGGAACAATTACAAATCTCACATCAACAAATGCAACAATTGCAAACTTATTTTCCACAACTGGTTCAATAACATCTCTTTCTTCTCAATCTATCTCTTCAAAAGATATGACATCTACAGGAACTATCAATGCTAATAATGTTTCAGTAAGTGGTAACATGAGTGGTGCAAATGCATACTTTATTAATCTTGCATCTGAACAACTTGCTGCACAAGGAGCAACTCTTGGTTTTAATGGATTAACAAGTGTTGGAAATGCATCTTTCTTACAAGATGTAAATATTATTGGAACAACAGGTGTTGATGGTAGATTGATCGCATCAAATATCGCTGTTACAACACTTACAGGAACAAATGTATATGCTCAAAATTTAGTTGCCTTAGGAGGAAGTTTAACAATGACAACAGGAACATTTACATCTCTCACATCTACTTCTTTAATATCAACAAGTGCATCTATCACAACACTCACAGCGCCAACAATTAACTCAACAACAATCAATGCTCAATCAGTCTCATCAAAGGATATTACATCCACAGGAACACTTAATGCGGCAAGTATTGTAAGTGGTAACATGAGTGGTGCAAATGCATACTTTGTAAACTTAGCAGCTGAAAGTTCAGCGTTCCAAGGAACAACAGTTGGATTTAATGGGTTGTCCGTTGTTGGAAATGCGGTTTTACTTCAAAACTTATATGCAACAGGATATTCAGGAGCAAGTTATTTCAATGAATTACACGTCTCAACAGGAAGTTTATATATAGGAGATAATGTTATTTTAACAGCACCAGATAATAGAAATTTAAGTGTAAATAGTGGATTATTGGTTAATAATGGTATAGTTGCATCTTCAGGTTCTATTACAAATTTAACAACATCAAAAATTAATTCTACAAATGCAACAATCACAAACTTAACTGGAACAAACATTAAATCAAATAATATTAAGACAACAGATATTCAAGTTGATAATCAAATTATTATGTCAAGCGGATCATTCATTGGTGCAGCAACAGGAGCAGATACTCTTTATGTTGATTGTAATATGAATGTCTCAAATGTTTTCACAATTAATGCTGTAAATGGAAATGTTGAATTTTCCGAATATTATGGAGGAGTTATGTATCCAAATATCACTATTGATACTCAACTTGGTGCAATTTACGCTACCGGAGCTGGTCTTGGTGTAGCTTACTTTAAAGATTTACGTGTTCAAAATCAAAGAATACGTTTGGGAATAGATGCTGGTTACACAGGACAAGGCGCCTTAACAACAGCAGTTGGTGGTTATGCAGGAACAACTAATCAAGGTCAAGCAGCAGTTGCAATTGGTTATTCAGCAGGTAACTTGAATCAAGGTCTTGGTGCAGTAGCATTAGGAGGTGGTGCTGGTTCAACAAATCAAAAAGAAAATGCGGTTGCTTTAGGCAATTCAGCAGGTGGAAATACCCAAGGAACAGGAGCTGTAGCTATTGGTTATTCAGCAGGTTCAGTAAATCAAGGTGAATACAGTATTGCAATTGGTGCTCAAGCTGGTTTGGTCAGTCAATTTAAGAATAGTATCATATTAAATGCAACAAATACACAACTTGATTCATATACTGGAGGATTCTTTGTTAATCCAATAAGACAACCTGAGTCACTTATTATTGGAGAAAACATTCACTCCATTTTTTATCAAGATTTAACTAAAGAAGTTGTCAAGGATCCTAATTTTTATTATAATTCAGAAACAGGATATGCATTTGGAGACGATGTTTATCCAATTTCTTCCGCATCTTATAACTTAGGTCATCCCGAATATAAGTGGAATCAAGTTATTGCACAATCTGTTGATACATCCACTATCCAAAATGTCACTAATGTTTATACAACAGGCACAGTAACATTTGCGGGTGGTGCTGGCGCAGGTGATGGAAGTTACGACATTGCGGTAACGGGATCAAATACTTCAGGTAAGATTTTTGTAAGTTGTTCGGGCGCATCAACAGCAGGTCAACCAATTGTTACAATTACATATGCAAATCCATATGCAACAATTCCAACGGTTGTCTTCTCTCCGGCAAATGGAAATTCAGCATTAGTTTCTAATGATGTTTGGGTATCAAATATTAACACAACAGATTTTGCACTTGTCACAACAGCAGGTAATTTGATCAATGGTGATCAATATAAGTGGAATTATCACGTCATTGCTTAATCAGTTTTAAATTTTATTTTTAATTTCAATATTGAAATTAAAAATCACATATTCCATTTTTGTCTATAATACTCAATTGTTTTCATCATTGCTTCATCAAAATCTGTTTTTACTTCCCATCCTAATCCTTTTAATTTTTCACAATTAATTGCATATCTAAAATCATTAAATGCTCTGTCTGGAACCCATTCACTTACTTCTTCACGTGGCTTATTAATGCCTAAATACTTAATTAAATAATCCAATATTTCTAACACGCTAAATTCATAATTACTTCCTATGTTGTATATATCAAATACTTGACCCTTTTCCATAATCATCTCAACCGCAGAACAAATATCATCAACATATATAAAGTTTCTTCTATTTAATCCACTTCCTTGAATTGGACACTTTTCTCCCTTTAATAAATGTTGTAAAAATTTTGGAATTAATTTTTCCGGATATTGTCTTGGACCTACAGCATTATTTGGACGAACAATAATAATTGGCAATTTAAATGAATGATAATAACTTCTCGCAACACACTCAGAAGCCGCTTTAGATGCAGAATAAGGAGATGTTGGATTCATAACACAATTTTCCGCAACCTCGTTCTCATGTTCATCAAGAGATCCAATAACTTCATCAGATGAAATTACAATAATTCTTTTACAACCGCCGTAAACTCTTGCCGCCTCTAAAAGAGAATGTGTTCCTAATACATTTGATTGAGTAAATGCAATACTATTTGTAAAACTTTCATCAACATGACTCATTGCCGCAAAGTGAACAATTCCATCAATTTCGTATCGTTTCATCAATTCTAACATATACTTTGTTTGATTAATATCCGCTACAACTAATTGATATCTTTTTTCATCACGATATATAACATTGTCAATATCTGCACAATAATCTAATCTATCTACATTTAAGACAAATAAATCATTGTCCTTTTTCATCATATAATTAATAAAATTAGATCCTATAAAGCCTAAGCCACCGGTAACTAAAAGTCGTTTCATCATTATATTCTACTTTTTATTTATCACTCTTTAATATGTATTTATAAATATTTTTATTATAAATCTTAAATTATTATAAATTGAAGATTTAAATATTTCTCTTGTAAATAAAAAATGAATATTCTTATATATGGTGCTAATGGATGGATCGGCGGAATGATAGCCGAGTGTTGGAGCAAAATGTTCCCTAAAGATATCATTTGCAGATCTAAAACTCGCATCACTCACGAAAACGTTGATATGATCGAAAATGAAATCAAATGGGCTCATCGCGTCTTCACAACCATCGGTAGAACATCCGGAACAAAAAAAGATGGAACTTTTGTTCCAAACATTGACTATCTTGAAGATAATCTTTTTGAAAATGCTAGAGACAATATCTTTGCGCCAGTATTACTCGCACAACTTTGTAAGAAACACGGAAAACATCTCAGCTATCTTGGAACAGGATGCATTTTCTCAAGAAACACAAGAGAAAATGATTACGTGTATACAGAAGAAAATGTCCCAGACTTTTTTGGAAGCGCTTACTCAACTATAAAAGGATTTACTGACACATTGATGAAAGAGTTTGATAATGTGTTAAATATTAGAATCAGAATGCCTATCACCGGTGATTGGAATCCAAAGAATTTTATTGCAAAGATTGTAAACTTTAAAAAGATATGTAACTATCCAAACAGTATGACATATCTTCCAAATCTTATTCCGATGATGATCAAGATGTCAAGAATGAATTACACGGGAACATATAATTTTGTAAATGGAGAAATTTCTCACCAAGAAATATTAGAAATGTATAAAGAAATTGTTGATCCAACACATCAATATGAATTGATTGAAGAGAAGGAGTTAGATACTTTGTTATCAGCAAAGAGATCTAATAATATTTTATCAACGGATAAGTTAAAGTTGGTTGAAAAAGACAAGTCAATTATAGAGTTAGATGGAGTAAGAGATTTAAAGGAATGTGTAAGAGAGGCGTTAGTAAAAATGAAGGAATTGAAGAAATAAATTTCTACTTTAATTGATTTAATCTTTTATTTACTTAATAATTATAATTATTAATTAAATGTCTATTCAAGATCCTACAAACGACTTAATCGGTTACTCACAAAAAATTGAGTTGATAAATCATAAAAACAGTTGCTACGTTAACGTCATCATCCAACTCTTTCTTCACTCTCATCACCTCTTTAAACTACTCAAAAAATATTTTGGATACAATCTTCTCACCAAAATCAGAGAAATATATTGTGATGAAAATGGTATCTCTCTCACCGAACAATGCGACGCGGTCCTTTTCTTAAATTTCATCCTTGATAAATTTAATGAAAAATGTAACAAAATTAATAAAATGAGTGAATGGAGACAACTTAAAAAATCTAAATTAAAATGCATCGAATGCGGTCATAAAAATTCAAAAGAATTTAGTGAAAATGTATGGATTTGTTATCCAAACAACGATGAAGATTTATGTGAACTCCTTATTAATCAAAGTGACCAACTTGTCGAGTATCGATGCGAGAAATGCGGAATCACAACTATTCACAAAAAAATGGAACGTATTTTAAACTCTCCAACAAATCTTTTTATAAACTTACAAAACTTTAGAGGAAAAAAATTACAAATCCATCAACAAATTGAACTAAATGATCAAGAATACTCTCTTGTCGGAATTGTTAAACATATTGGAACACACTCAAACGGACATTATACCATCTATTTACTTGATACAGATGGATGGACTTTGTATAATGATGACAAAATCACAAAAAGTGATATTGATAAAATTTTACAATCAACAAACAAATACGTCAATTATCCGTTGCTGTGGTATTATAAAAAATTTGATCGTGAAGAATAAGTTACACAATTTCTTTAAATCCAAATTAAAAACTAATAAAACCATTAATTAAGTGATTTAAAGACAACATCTCTTTTATAATATAAGCAATGAGCTCAATTAACACTCTTAAAGAAACCCAAGAAAATGAAAAAAAGAAACGTGTAATAAAAAAGAAAACAAAAAAAGAAGAACCAATTGAAGAAAAAAAAATTGAAACGCCACCAATTAAAAACTTTAACCAATGGGGACTTGACATGCAACTTTATCCTCACCAACAATACTCCGTTCAAAAAATGGAATATCTTGAACAAAATGTTGACAGAACTTACAAACATCAAAGTATGTCCGCTAAAATTACTTCTCATATTGGCTTTCTAGCTGATTCTGTAGGTAGTGGTAAAACTCTTACCACAATTTCTTTACTCGCACGAACAAAAGACCAATACGACAACATTGGAAAAGATGATGAAACAATAAATACAATTATTTGTAACAAACAACGTAGTTTTTTCTCTTATCAAAATTGGACTACCACTTTTGTAAAATATATTCCAATTAATATCATTGTTGTTGGTAACTCGGTATTTAATCAATGGGTTAATGAGTTGTCTCACTCTACTTTAAAATATAAAGTTATTTCAAAAAATGCGGATATGATCAATCCTATTGGATGGTTTGAAAAATTTGACGTTGTTATTATTACGTATAATCGTTATAAAGATTTTCACACGCTTCTTAACTATGATTACAGAAACGGGAATCCAATTTGCGTGAGACGTCTTATCTTTGATGAAATTCAAGCATCGGGTCGTCTTCCAGAATTAAAAGCTAAATTTTATTGGATTGTTTCTGCAAATATTTCAATGCACAATTATAATTATTCAGAACGTGATAAACGAACAAACTTTATTTGTGATTTATTAGGAAGCACATTGGTAAATTATGTAACAATTAAAAACAGTAAAGAACAAATTGAAGAAAGTTTTAGACATGCGGAAGTGAAAAACGTCTTTTACGATTGTTTAATGAGACAATTCTCAGTGATTAAAGATTATCTTCCAAATGAGATACAAAGAATGATTGCGGCGGATGATTTAGCGGGAGCGATCT
>Ga0214923_10008891_pt1 | contig 10569 bp, 2 predicted proteins | sample LL1510_MetaG_FD_177993 | JGI IMG/M metagenome (GOLD analysis project Ga0214923, IMG submission 177993) | Freshwater microbial communities from Lake Lanier, Atlanta, Georgia, United States - LL-1510 | ecosystem: Environmental > Aquatic > Freshwater > Lake | place: USA: Georgia | collected 2015-10-15
ATAAAAATCATCTATGCTTAAATTATTATTTGATAATCTTGGCTCAGTATTGTTGTAATTTTTACTAAAATTTTTTTTATTCTTTTCTATCAATTTTAATTGTTCTTTAAATTCTTCAGGTGTATCATCATTCTCACCTCCTACTTTTGAACTTATAAATTTTATATTTTCATTTCCTGATTCTTTATTAATTGCCATTTTTATATTTTATTAATATTTTATTTTTTAAACTAATTTAACATTTTTGATAGGAATAAAGTAATTGTAAATTTGATAAAAATAGAAAATAAAAATTTCCTATTTTTCTAATATTATACTCTATCATAATCTAATCTAACTAAATATAATTCATATAAATTTATATAATAATTTTCTCTTATTAAAAATTTATTTATGTCACTAATGTTATTACTATTCATTAATCTTTTTTCTAATTTTTTTATTTCAATATATTTAATATCTGAATCCATAATAAAATTATTTGTATTGGTATTTGTATTGGTATTTGTATTGGTATTTGTATTGGTATTTGTATTTGTATTGGTATTTGTATTGGTAGATACTGATATAGATGTATCATCATATTCATTTAGTTTTGAAAAAACAGCACAATGTTTAACTGTATAAGATTTTAGATGAGAACATATTAATTTAAAAATAAATTCATTTTTAAGATCTCTTTTTATGTTTATTATATTATCTTTATCTTTTGGATATATAAAATTATTTATTTTAATTATATCATATTTAATTATGTTTTCTTCATTTTTATTAAATTTTTCATTACTTTTTATTACTTGAATTATAAAATCTTTTTCTTTATTTTTTATATTTTGTCTTGTTTTATCTTCTAAATATCCTATTAAATTATTAATATCTAATTCTATATCTATATTTGCATAATAATAATCAATTGACTGTCTTTTAGTCTCATCAATATTATTAATTTGTCTTAATCTATATAATGATTGTAATATATCAACACTGTTATTAAAATTATTTATTGTTAATATACCTTTACATGGTGGTAATTTTAAATCAGTTCCTCTGCAATGATTATTATCATATAATATTAAATATGTACTACATTCATTTATTTGTTTCTCAATTGATATAAATTCTTCTTCTTTATAATCTTTATTACTTATTATAGCTTTATCATTATCATCAAAATATATAACATAATCTTTGTATTTTAAAAAATCTTTTACATATTCTTTTATTTTCTTATTTCTTAAATATGCACCAGCATCAATAATAACCTGATAGTTAGTAATAATATCACTTAATAAAGCACTAACAATATCCTCATTATTATTAAATTTTGTAAAAGTTGGTTTAATTTCATTATTAGACATTATTAGAGATTTAAAACTATTTTCTTTTAATTGTTTAATATTAAAAATTTCTATAAATATTTGTTTTTCATTTATTTCAGGCATTAATATACTTTCAGCTGTTCCTGTAAATCCTATACAATTTTTATAAAGAATAGGATTTAAAATTTCTATAAAAGATGTATTAATAAACTTATCTAAATATTCTATTTTATCTAATATGTAATAAATAATATATTTTTTTATTAGTAAATCGCGTTGAGAAGGTACTTTCATAAATTCTTTGATGATTCTTATCTTTTCATTTAATTTAGTAGATGAATTTAATAATACTTTCTTTAATTTTGAAATGTTTTCATTTTTAAAATTTTTTAATAGAATTAGTTTAAGAATAAAAAAAATATCATCTTCTCTTATATGATTAATAAATATATTTGTTGATAAAACCAATGTTAATATATAATCATTAAACAAACTATCTTTTATTGGTAAATTAATACCACTATATGGTTGTGCATAAAAATAATTTTGATCATTTCGTTCAAATGATAATCCATAATCTTTATTTAGAATTAGCTTATTTAAAGATAGCAATGAATAATATAATTTTTTTAATAAATAATAAATTCCAATATCAATATGTTTTTTAGTACAATTATCATTAAACATACAATTTATAAAATTTTCTAATAAAAATTTAATATTACATTTTTGGCTTTCATTGTATATTTTTTTAAATAAATTCCTAATATTTTCTGTATTTTTATGTTCTAATTTATTATATTCATAAACTATTTTATATATTAAATAAAATAAACTTTCTTTTTCTGGAATATCTTTTGAAGTATTAATCATTAAATTAAATTCAGAAGTTAATGGATCCATTATACTATCAATTTCATCAACAAACATTATTCTATTATTATTTTCTAATAATAAATTTGAATTTTTTAATAAATTATATTTCATAAAATAATCATCACATATAATAATTTGTCCAAAATTATAAACATAATTATCATTTTTTGTATATTTAAATATTAAAACATTTTTGGGTAATAAATCTATGAACTCATTGATAAAACTATACATTGAATTAACTAAATGATTAGGACATACAATCATTATTTCATTGCTGAATCCATCAAATGGATTACAATCTAAATCTATTAATTCAATATTATAATTTTTATCAAGATTAATTAAATATTTTAATAAAAATATCACTAAAGGTATAATAAAAGAACTTTTACCACTACCCATTAATATTTCATAAATCTTATTATTATTCTTTTTAATTGTCTCTAAAATATTATCAATTATTTCTTTTTGTGTTATAGATATAGAACTGTCACTATATAATATTTTGTATATATCCTTACTATCATTAGGAATATTATTAATTTTTTTAATAATATGATAAATGTAAGTTGTTAATTCATCATATTTAATAAGATAATTTAAAGATGGATAATATAATATTCTTTCAAAATTTCTAGTTAAATGATTAATATCATAATAAGATTTGTAGATAGATAAATTATTATTTTTTTGTTTTAAAATATTAATATAATAGTTATAAAATGGTCCTGATAAATATTTACTTAAAATATCAAATGAAATAAATTGTTTTATTTTATTAAATATTAAATCTAACATTTCAAAATCCATATATTTATGACAAATACATAAAAAATATATAGCCTCCTTAGAATTAGTAATTTTTGGTATATAAATATCATCATAAATATTTTCATATAAAATAATATTATATCCTAGACCTCGTGTTTTAGAATAACTTTGTTCATTAGAAATGTTAAAATTAAATAAATTTATTGAATTAAATTTTGTAATTTTATCATCGTTAAATTCAAATATATTTTGTTCTAAACCTTTTATATTGGTGTAGAATAATAAATAATATTTATTATCCATTTCATTATATAATAATAATATGTCACTAAATTTGTTTCTTATAAAATATTTAATATTATAATCTATTAAATCAAAATCATCACCTAAAATAATTTTATAGTTTTTATTTATATAAAATGAATTATTTATATATTCAACGAAAAAATCATTATTAAAAATATATAAAATATTTTTATATTTATATACATTATCAATATTTGTTTCATTAAGTATATTTTTTATATTTAATTTATCTTTTTCATTTATATTATCAAAATAATTATAATATTCTTTTCTAATAAAAATATGACTAGATTTTAAAGAAAATACATATTTAATATTATCTTTATGTATAGAATTATTATTTTCTTTTATATAATATTTAACATCATTATATTTTATATATGCATTATTTTTATCTTCAATATATAAAATAGGATAATTTTCTGATAATCCTATTTTAATGGTTATATCATTTTCTTTATAAAAAGTTTCGTAAAATATAAAAAGGTATTTTTCATAAGTTCGTAATTTATAATATCTTTCATTATTAAATATAAATATATATCTATCATCCTCTATTAATATATTAAATTTTTTTATAAAAGAAATAGGTAATTCAATATCAAATTTATTTAAATTATTTGTTTTACATAAATAAAAATCATACATAGTCATCAATTTTAGATTAAAATAATATTTTTCATCTACTTGAAACATTGGCACTACTTTTTTTTTATTTAAAAATAAATTATATTCATCTTCATTTAAGATATCTAAAAAATTTTTTATTATTGTAAAACTATCATTAATAAAATTATAATAAATAGTCTGTAAATAAATCATTAATAAAATACTTGGATTATACTGATTAATCTTTTTTTCAGAAAAATCAATTTTTAAAAAATAATTTATAAAATCATCTCTTTCAAATGTATAAAAACTATTTTCTGTATCTGTATATAAATAATTTAAATTATTTTTTATTATATAATCATCTTGTTTAATTTTAGTTGGATATTTAAAAAGTTCCGGACCATTTGATAATAAAACTTGTTTATAATCAATTATAATATTATTATTTTCATATAGTAATTTAGCATAATTATATATATTATTATATTTACTATTAGTCATAAATGATTTTTCTTCCTCATATATTTTTTTATAAAAATTTATATTCTCAAGATTTATATTTTGTTTATAAATATCTTTTAATTTTACAAATTTTTTTTTAACTTGAAATTTATCCATATTTGAATTTTTATATATTGTATTATTGATAAATCTATGCTCTTTTGAAATACCCTCGTCTATAATTGTAAGATCTTCTTCAATTTTTACATAATCACTTCTTTCTAAACAATCTTCAAAAAAATCATATGATAAAACACATGGCGATAATTTATAATTATATTCTATTTTGAATATAAAAGTTATGATGCTTACTAAATAATGATATAATATTTTATACTCAGGACGTAAGCAATTATATAAAGAATCTTCCCAATTTTTATTTTTTATTGGTAAAATATTATAATATAATGTAAATAAATCAAATAACTCTTTTTTTTGAAAATAATCATAAACATATATTTCATTTGTAAATAATTTAATATCTTTAATATTAATGCTATTTACTAAATTAATATCAATAATATTATTTATTTTTAATATATTAAAAAATGTTATTATTAAATATGTATCAAAAGAATTTATATTACTTGGGTTTTCATATGTTTTAAATATAATTAAATAAATTATTATAAAAGATAATAAAATATAATCATCAGATATTGAATAATTTACAATATCATTGAAATATTTGATATAATAAATATTTTGCTCGACTGTATCTATTTTTATTGAAAAAATTAAAATTAAAAATGATAAAATTGAATTATTCATATTTCTGTATAATAAAATTTTATTATAATAACTATAAGTTTCCAAACTTGGAATTATATTTGTTTGATTATTTAAATTACATTTTACAATATTTATTAAATTATCTCCTGATATATAACTATTAAATTCAAATGGTAATATTTCAGCTTTTATTATATATTTTTGTATTGGTCCATAACTTTTTAATTGTCTAAAATATAAATATAAATTATTATTAAGTGGATATAATTTTTTTTTATCATTCGTATAATAGTTTTCAATAGTACATATGTATCTATTATTATATTTTCTATTTATTATTTTTAAAAATTTAATCAAATAATCATCATAATAATTAACATCAATTTTATCTATTAAACTTAATACATGTTCTTTAATATAATGTTCTAAATCATAAAATATCTTATTGTAAGTATTATCATCATTATCATTATATATTGTATAATATAAACTCATTAACAGACTTAAATATGTACATGAACCTGAATTTTGAACTTTAGAATGTATTAATTTAGATTGTAAAAGTTGATTTTCATTTATATTATTATTTTTTACATTAATAATATAACTATCATTTTCTCTAATATATTTTAATATACTAGTAATATTATTATATAAGCTTTTATCAATACATAAAAAATTTTGAATATTTTCTATATTATACTCACCTATATTATCTAGTAAAAATAAAAATATATAAATATCATCTAAACTATTTAAATTAATTTCATCTTCAATATTGAAATTTATTAATATTTTTATTTTACGTCTTATTAAATTTATTAAGTTATAATAACACCTATTTCCGTATATTTTAAAACAAAAATAATTTACATGATATTTATCTATTTTATAACCAGTATTTGTTATGATAATTTGTTTATTTTTATTATCAATAATTAATGAGATAGCATGACTATTGGATGATATGGGTATAATATAATTTTTATATATACTAGAATAAATTTGTAAATTAGATAAATCATATTTTTTCTCTAATATATGAGTTAATTTTATTTGATTAATAATATAATTATAAATTTTTGAATCATAATTTTCTAATATATTTTTTAAATGATCAATAACATTAATAATTAAATTACCTATAAATGGTGATGATTCTTCTTCTAATAATACATGCGCATAAAAATGAAATAGTAATTTATCAGGTTGTCCTCCTTTTAAATTAATGTATTTATTTTTATATTTAATATATTTATTCTTATAATTATTCATTTTAATTATATATATATATTTATTATATAATATAATTAAATCATAAATAAACAGTTTTATTTGTTATATTTTTTATTTTATCTCTTAAATTAACAAATCTAATAATTTTATTTTTATTTAATATCATAATATCAATATAATATTTAGGATATTTTAAAATTTTATTAATTTTATCAATTAAATTTAATATAATATTAAATTTTTCAATACGATTAAGATTTTTATAATTAGGTAATTGAAATATATTTAATTTTTTATTTTCTTCCAAATTAAATAAATAATGTTCATATACACTTTCAAATCTATAATAATATGATAAAAATTTATTTTTTTTCATAAATAATATTTCTTTTTCATCTAAATCAAATTTTTTATCTAATACGATACCAAAATCTGTTAAATATAATTTACCATTATCATCAACTAAATAATTACCCCAATGTGTATCTAAATGTAATATATCTTTCATTTGTAAAAAATCTAATATATTAGTAGATTCTTTGAAAAAGTATTTTATATAATTAATATCATTATTTATAAAATTATATAACACATTAGGTATAAATTCTAAAAACATTACTATTTTATAATTACATATAGCTCTTTCTTCTAAATATATATGATAATTTTTATAATTAAATCTTTCTAGTAATTTTTCATTCATACCTGTTTCAAAATTATGATTATCATCTTTTATTATCCTATAATGATATAATAAAGGAAAATTTTCTATTTCTTCTGTTAATACCCAATTAGAAGTTTTTATATGAGTAATTAATTCTCTCCAAGGATTTATACCTGCAGTGCCAAAACCATAATTACAATTTACTGGAATATTATATAAATTTTTTGTATTAAATTGATTTAACGCAAATTTATCCGATAATGGTATTTTTTTGAAAAAAATATTATTATTCTCTAATTTTGTTATTCCATAATCACCCCATTTTTTTATTTCTGATTTAGTATTTGTTAATTCTTGTATTTCTTTATCTGTTAATACAACTAATTTATTACTTAACTTGCTATATATTTCATATCTATTCATATTATTTAATAATACAAAATATTTTTTTCTAAAAAAAATTGATTTAAAATTATATAGTATAATAATATAAAACATATATAAAATGACTACAAAAAAGTTATCAGGTAAAGAAAATAATGCGATGTCTATAGAAGAACAATATAAAAGTATGACTCAGGAAGAACATATTTTAAAGTTATCAGATACTTATATTGGTTCTAAAGAGGCAGATAATAAATTAATGGCGATATATGACGATAACGAAAATAGAATATGTTTTAAAGAAAAATCAATTATCATGGGTTTATATAAAATTTTTGATGAGATTTTAGTAAATGCTGCAGATAATACGGTTAAAGATAAAAAATGTAATTTAATTAAAGTAAGTATAAATGCTACAACTGGTGTCTTTGAATTTATGAATAATGGTTCAACAATTCCAGTTGAAATTCATAAAGAACAAAATATGTATGTACCAGAAATGATTTTTGGAAAATTATTAACATCAGGAAATTACGAACAAAAAGGTAAAATCGTCGGCGGGAAGAATGGTTATGGTGCAAAGTTGGCAAATATATTTTCTAAATATTTTGATATTGAAATTTGGGATACAGTCCGTAATCTTAAATACTGTCAAAGATTTTCTGACAATATGTATGTTAAAGAAAAACCAGTTATTACACCTCTACCTAAAGGCACTAAGGATTCAATGACTAAAATTACTTTTCTACCTGATTATGCTAGATTTAATTTAACAAACATTACTGAAGATATGATATCTTTGCTTAAAAAAAGAGTTTATGATATAGCAGGAACTACTGACAGCACTGTTAGAGTTTATTATAATGATGAATTAATTCCTATTAAATCATTTGAAGATTATATTAGATTACATTATGTTAATGATAATGATAATGAAAATAATCATTTAAATCTTGTTTATGCTGATTTTAATGAAAGATGGTCGGTAGGTGTTGTTTATGATACTAATTCTGGTTATCAACATGTTTCTTTTGTAAATAGAATTGCTACATTTGAAGGTGGTACTCATGTAAATTATATCGTAAATCAAATCGTTGATAAAATTACTAATGTTATTAGGGATAAAAATAAAAATTTAAAAATTAAACCATCTCAGATTAAAGATAATATAACTGTATTTATTAATAGCGTTATTGAAGATCCCTCTTTTAGTTCTCAAACTAAAGAAAGTTTAACTACTAAAGCATCTACTTTTAATGTTAAATGTGATATTGATGACAAATTTATTAATAAACTCTGTAAAACTGGACTTTATGATGAAATTGTCCAAATTGCTCAGGTTAAACAATTAGCTGAATTAGAAAAAAGTGATGGTAAAAAGAATATTTCGTTAAGAAAATTAGTAAAGTTGAATGATGCTAAATTAGCAGGAACAAAACATTCTCCTAGCTGTAGATTAATCGTTACCGAGGGAGATTCAGCTAAATCATTTGCTATTAGTGGTTTAGATAAAATTGGTAAAGATAAATATGGTGTTTTCCCTTTGAGAGGTAAATTACTTAATGTCAGAGATGCTACACCTAAACAATTGCTAGCGAATGAAGAAATTAAAAATATTAAACAAATTATGGGTCTTAAACAAAATACTGTTTATAAAGATACTAAAAAACTTAGATATGGTGGAATAATTATTCTTACCGATGCGGATGCTGATGGTTCGCATATTAAAGGCTTGTTAATGAACTTTTTCCATTATTTCTGGCCTAGTTTGCTAAAGATTAACGGATTTATTCAAACACTATCTACACCTATTATCAAAATTTTTAAAAAATCTGAAAATAAAAAAAAGTGTATTAAAGAATTTTTTAATCAAAATGATTATAAAGATTGGGTTGAAAAATCTTCGGATGAAGTTAAAAATTATGAAGTTAAATATTATAAAGGTTTAGGAACTTCTACAGAACAAGAAGCTAAAGAGTGTTTTTCGGATTTTGATAAAAAAATTATTACTTATGTTTGGGATGATAATAGTGTTTTAAATAATAATATTACTCTAACCTCTGATAACGATTCTTCATCTTCTAAAAATGAAGAAGTTAAAAATGAAGATGATGATGAAACTAATATATCAGTAAATTCAGATGTTGTTGATAAAAATGAAAAAGGATATATGGCATTAACTTTGGCATTTGCTAAACAACGTTCAAATGATAGAAAAGATTGGCTTAAACAATATAAAAGTGACGTTGTTCTAGACAACAACAATAAATTTATTACTTATCATGAATTTGTTAATAAAGATTTAATTCATTTTTCAAACAGTGATATTATCCGCTCTATTCCTGATTTATGTGATGGTTTAAAGCCTTCTCAAAGAAAGATTCTATATGGTTCTATTAAAAGAAAATTATACAATCAAGAAATTAAAGTTGCTCAATTATCTGGTTATATTGCAGAACATACTGAATATCATCATGGTGAAATATCTTTACAAGGTGCTATTATTAATATGGCTCAAAATTTTGTTGGTTCTAACAACTTAAATCTTTTATTACCTAATGGCAATTTTGGAACTAGAAGACTTGGTGGTAAAGATGCTTCAAGTTCAAGATACATTTTTACACAGCTTAATGAAGCTACTAAAAATATCTTTAAACAAGATGATGAATGTATTTTGACCTATAATTATGAAGATGGAACTCAAATAGAACCGAAAGCATATTATCCAATTATTCCAATGATTCTTGTTAATGGTTCTGAAGGTATTGGAACAGGATATAGTACTTTTATTCCATCATACAATCCATTAGACATTATTGATAATATTAAAAGATATTTGTCTAAGGGTGATAAAGAAGTAGTAAATTATTGCGAACTTCAACCTTGGTATAGAGGTTTTAATGGTAAAATTACTAAAATCAATGACAGTAATGGTGAAAGTAATGGTTGGCAAATCGCTGGAACTTATACAATAGTAAATGAAAATACTATTAGAATTACTGAACTACCTGTTGGTGTATGGACAGAACCTTATAGAGAATTTTTAGAAGAATTAATTGATGATGGAACTATTATTAATAATTACGATGATAATAGTGGTATTCAGAATATTGATATTACTATTTATTTTGTTAATAATGCTTTACAACAGTTATTGAAAACAAA
>Ga0214923_10008892_pt1 | contig 10568 bp, 7 predicted proteins | sample LL1510_MetaG_FD_177993 | JGI IMG/M metagenome (GOLD analysis project Ga0214923, IMG submission 177993) | Freshwater microbial communities from Lake Lanier, Atlanta, Georgia, United States - LL-1510 | ecosystem: Environmental > Aquatic > Freshwater > Lake | place: USA: Georgia | collected 2015-10-15
AGTGCCACTGCCAGCAAAGAAATCTAAAACTAGATCCCCTGGTTTTGATGATGCTTGAATAACTCTTCTTAGAATTCCTAAAGGTTTCTGGGTTGGGTAACCTGTCTTCTCGGTTCCAGTTGGAGAAACAATGGTGTGCCACCAGACGTCGGTGGGAAGTTTTCCTCTTTCAACCTTCTCCGGGGTTACCAAACCTGGTGCCATGTATGGCTCTCGGTCCACTTCTTCGTTGTTGAAGTAATACTTAGCTGGATCTTTCACATAAACCAAAATGGTGTCGTGCTTAGCTGGCCACCTAGATTTGGCCTTGCCTCCGTAGTCGTAAGCCCAGATGATTTCGTTCAGGAAGCACCCCCTGCCAAATAAGGCATCAAGCAAAACCTTGGCGTAGTGGGCTTCCCGATAATCCAGATGCAAATACAGGGTTCCAGTTTCATTCAGTATTCGCCAAGCTTGTTCTAACCTTGGCTCTAGGAATGACCAATAGTCTGAGAACTCATCGTCGTAGCTAAGCACTGTTTCTTTGACTATCTCATAGCGATGACCTTTAAAACCGATACGGTTACCCTCTTCTGACCTAGTGGTTACTGAGGTTCCTCTGGTTTGGGTTCTGCCAGTGTTAAAAGGAGGATCAACATAAATAAGTTGAACACTACTGTCGGGAATAGAATTCAAGACAGAAAGGTTATCTCCTTGGATTACCCGATTCGAAATGTTTGACACAGAAAGAGATTAACAGCATGGAACCACATGTTTTACACAATGCAGACCTAAAACGCTATGAGATTTGGCTAGGCGAGGAGAAGATCGGTCACGCTGACTACGAGGATGTTGATGGAGTTCTTCACATTACCCATACCGAGATTGACCCAGCCCACCAGGGCAAGAACTACGCAGCTATTTTGGTCAGAGAAGCTCTAAAAGACATTGAAGAGACCAACTCACACAAAGTGTGGCCGGTTTGTCCTTATGTTGTGAAATACATGGAGAAGCACCCTGAAACTCAAGGACTGTTGTCTAAACCTTTGAACTAAGCGACGTTAGCTTTGATGAAAGCTAGTAGATCCTTAATAACGTCATCCTTGTTGGTTTCGTTATACATCTCGTGTCTACCCTCGTGGTAAATAATCGCAGTTACGTTATCTAGCCCACATTTATTTCTATAAGTGTTAGCCAGCATTTCGTTTCCACGAGTTCCACCGATAGGGTCATCGCTTCCAGCTTGGATAAGTAATGGCAGATCCTGTCGAATTGATTTCTTAGGTGTGAAGAAAAGTTGCAATCCGTTAGGAATACCAAGAACCTTGGCTGCATCTGCCAAGAAAGTGTATTCATCAGCAGCAAACTTTTTACCAACTTCTTTATCCCTAGATAGCCACTCGTAACCAGTTGCATCTTTTTCTTTAGCCCACTTCTTGTTAAATGCACCTGCACCTAAGACACCAGGAACAAGCAATGAAGAGCCTGAAAGAATAACTGCATCGTATTCATCTGAATACATGTTCACTAGCTTCTGGGCAATGAAAGAACCGTAAGAGTGTCCGAACAGAACTACCTTCATGCCTGGGTTCTCGTCTTTGATTAGGTTTGTAAATTCGTGAACCTGCTCAAAAGCCGCTTTGATTCCACCTGGGCCTAAGTTACCCATGGTCTTGGTTTGACCACTGGTTACCTGCTTCTTACCAGTAACACCGTGCCCTCTGTGGTCATCTGCATAAACGCTATAGCCGGCTTTGTTTAGAGCTTCAGCTAAGTGGTCATACCTTCTAGCGTGATCTCCTAAGCCGTGAGCAATTTGAACAATTGCTTTAGGTTTTTCAATTGGCCAAACGTAGAAAGTAATTTCAACACCGTGGCCATCGCTATAGGTTCTGGTTTGCGGGTAATCAGTCATGCCTTCACACTACTCTCGTTCGAGGATGTTAACCATCTCTTGTTGAATAGCACCGAAACGGTGCTGGGTTATTGAAATGGATTGTTCACGGTAGAAAGCCAGCTTGGTTGCTCTACCTGATTTAGTAATTGGAGTGTCAATTACAAATAGATCTGGGTTTCCCTGCAGAGCATCAATCTTTGGCTCTTTAGAGCCAACCAATATCAGCTTCGTTCCCGGCTTGATTGAAGACATGGATTCGAAGAATTCCGCTTCGCTTTCAACTGCGAAGCTACCGTAGTCTCTGCCTGCTAGTAAGTGAACCTGGTGGTCAGATAAACCATGAGCTGACTGGAAGCCAGGATCAACCGAAATAGTTGCCCCATGGAGGTACATGGCAACAACCAGTCTGGCAAGTTCCGCCTTCGAGGCATTCTGGCTAACTCGAATTACAACATTTTTATCGTCAGCAATGTAGCGGTGATAGTTGCCCTCAACTTCAAGATCTCCGCCGTCTAGTTTCTCTGGAACATAGAAATCGTCCCAGTGTTTATCACTTCGAATTGCTTGGTTTAGCCAATCGAGTTTCTCTGGTTCTACCAGTTCGATGACTTCTCTCCACCAATCTGTGTTACCGACCTGAGTTTTAACAGTCACATCAGCTGAATCTTCAAAATGTCCGAATTGCAATAGGTAGTTTTTACCTCCGGCTTTCAAACCGTAACCTACTGCTGATCTCTTGAAACCACCGAACGGTTGTCTTTCAACTATTGCACCAGTGATACCTCTATTCACATATAGGTTTCCAGCTTCGATGCTTTCTAACCAGTGTTTTACTTCTTGGACATTGAGTGAGTGAATTCCTGCAGTTAAACCAAACTCTGTCCCGTTTTGGATTTCTAAAGCTTCGTCTAAGTTTCTAGCTTCGATAAGACCTAAAACAGGACCGAATACTTCGGTTAAGTGGAAGAAACTTCCTTTCTTAACCCCAATCTTGATGCCTGGTCGCCATAGTCTTCCTGAGTCATCAAGCTGCTTAGGTTCTAATAGCCACTTCTCACCAGCATCCAGCTGAGTTAGTGCTCTAAGCAATTTCGGGCTTGGTGGTTCGATTAGTGGACCAACAGTTGCATCGGCTTGCGGACCATATCCCACCTTCATTGAACTAACACAGTCAACAAGTTGCTTTAGGAATTGCTGATTCTTATAGACCGAACCAATAAGAATTCCAAGGCTTGCCGCTGAACATTTTTGTCCTGCGTGACCAAAAGCACTCTTAGCTAAATCATTAGCAGCTAAATCAAGATCGGCAAATGGTGAAATAACAATGCCGTTTTTACCGCTAGTCTCAGCAAACAGTTTTGTTCTTGCTCTATAGTCTTTGAAAAGTTTTGCTGTTTCGAAAGCACCAGTGAGAATAACTGAATCAACGTTCTGGTTACCAACTAATTGCAACCCAAGTTCATTATCTGGAACAAGAGCAACCTGAAGATTCTCTTCAGGAACACCTGCTCGCCACAGTGTTTTCACCATAGCTATTGCACAGTTAACTACCTGCGGTGCTGGTTTGATGATTACCGATGCACCAGCAGCTAGAGCTGCTAATACTCCACCAGCTGCAATTGCCACTGGGAAGTTCCACGGTGGTGTGACAACCACCACTTGATGTGGATGGAAGGTGACACCATCAAGTCTTTCCACTTCCAACAAATCATCAATCGAGTGTGCATAGAAATTAGCAAAGTCAATTGCTTCGCTCATTTCACTATCTGCTTCAGCAAAAGTTTTACCGGCTTCAGCAATCATGATCTGCAGTAGTAGTCCTCTACTCTTAGCTAGCTCTGCCCCAGCTTTGAGGATGGTTGCTTTTCTAGCCTGTGGGTCTTTAGCCCAAGAAGCGCTTGCTGATTTGGCTTTAGCAACCATCTGCTCAATGTCTATCGAATCAAGGTTTGCCTCCTTAACCAACTGCTCATGGTTGGGGAGCTTTCCCTCTACAGCTTTGGCTTGAGCAAGTACCTGTCTAATCCAATCCCGGTTGTTTGGAAGTGCTGGGTCGGTATCAGCTGCATTGCTGAATGCGGCTTGAACTTGAGGGTTTTCGCTGAGGCGATTCTGTGTTCGATTAGGTGAGGTTACTATTTCATCCATTCTACGAAGTGAGGTTTCAAATCTCAGTCGTTCACGATCAAAGACGTTTCTACTGGTGGTGATATCAAAAACACCAGACATAAAGTTTTCTGGAGAACCATTTTCTTCAAGTCTTCTAGTTAGGTAAGCAACTGCAACCTGGAATTCTGAAGGTCTAACTACCGGCGTGTAGAGGAGTAATGATCCAACGCTGTCCTTTACCTGCTTACTTAGGTGTTGGGCCATGCCTTGCAGCATTTCAAATTCAACTCGATCTGAAACTCCACGGTGAACAGAGAGTTTATGGGCAAAAGCTAAATCAAAAAGGTTGTGGCCAGCAATACCAACTCTAAGACTCTTGATTCTTTCTGGATCAAGTGCGTAATCAATTAATCTCTTGTAATTCGCATCGCTATCGGCTTTCGTGTTATAGGTTGCTAATTCCCAACCATGCCATTTAGCATCAACTATTTCCATCGCAAGGTTTGCACCTTTAACAATTCTCACTTTGATTCCAGCACCACCATTGGCAACTCGTTCAGTGGCAAATGCGGTTAGCTCTTTCAGCGCATCAAAAGCATCAGGTAAATATGCCTGAAGAACAATTCCGGCTTCAAGGTTATGTAATTCTGGTTTAGATAAGAGTTTTTTGAAAACCAAAATAGTTAGACCTAAATCGCGATACTCTTCCATATCCAAGTTAATGAACTTAGGAGTTTTCTCTTTCGCTGCGAATTGGTATAACGGAGTTAGTTTGTCCACCAGTCTCTGCACTGTGGTTTCAAATCCCCACATCGACAACTGTGATGCAACTGCAGAAAGTTTGATGGAAACATAGTCAACATCATCTCTGCGAAGCAGCGAGAAAGTTTCTTCGTAACGGTAGTTGGCTTCTTCCTCACCAAGAACTGCTTCACCTAGCAGGTTTAGGTTTAATCTAATGCCGCCCGATTTAGATCTTGAAATGTGTTTGGTTAGGGCGTTAGGTCTGGCATCGGCGATCAAGTGTCCAACTAGTTGTCTCAATCTTGCTTTTGCAGTTGGAATGACAATAAATCCAAAAGGTTTAGCTAGTAGTCCGCCAATGCGAATGGTTAGCCGGTCAAGAGAACCCAAGCTCATCGGTAAATTCTTGGAAAGTCTGGCTAATTCATGCGATGCAACTTTGCGGTCAGTTGGTCTAATTACTCGGTCAACAAACTTTAGAGTCCAATCCAGGCCGGCTGGGTCCTTGAGGATTTTTGCCAGGCGCTTTTCCGCTGGAGATCTAGAACCCTCGCTTAGTGAGGCCTGCAACCACTGCTCGACAAGTTCAATCGCTTCTTGAGCTATCTGTTCGCGTTCGTCTCTAAGCACCGAAAAACTCCATAGTTCTGGGATTCCTGCCTATATTTAGGCTCTAGACCAATCATCCCAGACCAAAACAGTTAGTAGCCTGCTTTCAGGTGTCATTCAGAATACTTCCAGACTAAATCGCCATTATTTACCTATGTCCCAAATAGCAGACCAACCAACCCTCAGGTTAGCCGAGCCAAATCCAAGACCTCGATTGGATGGCAAGAACTGGCGAAGACTGCGCCGTAACCAAGACATTATTGAGGGTATCGGTTGGCTAAGCATCCTTTGGGTTGTTTTTAGCTTTCTTATTGATGGTGGGGCTAACCAGGTCAGGGACCTACAGACTGCTCTTTCGGCTATCGAACGCCTATCGGCTTTGGTGGCTACGGATCTTTTGCTTATTCAAACACTTTTGATTTCTCGTGTGCCCTGGTTAGACAGACTGTATGGTCACGATAGGGCAACCCAAACACACAAAAAACTAGGCAAGCCAATCCTCTATTTAGTACTTGCTCACTTTGTTGCTGTGGTTTGGTCTTTTGCGATTCTTGATGGCAACAATGTGATCAACGAATACTTGATAATGCTTAATACGATCCAAGATTTGCTTATCGCTTCAATTGCTTTGGTGTTGATGATTGTTGTGGTTATAACTTCAATCAAAATTTCAAGAAAGAAACTCAGCTACGAAGCTTGGTATCTAGTTCACCTCTTTGGTTACGGTTCGGTGATGTTGGCTATCCCTCACCAGATCAACACTGGAACTGATATTGCAGGTAAACCTTTAGCTGAAGCTTTTTGGATTGCCGGTTATGTCTTCGTAGCGATGAACATTCTTTGGTTCAGATTGCTTAGCCCAATCTTGTTCTCAGGAATCAATGGCATCAAAGTTGCAAAAGTGGTTCGTGAGTCAAGCGATTCTGTTTCGGTAACTGTTTCAGGTAAAAACTTGAAGAGCTTCGGAGCAGTATCCGGACAGTTCTTCATCGTCAGAGTGATCACAGCTACTCAATGGTGGAGAGCACACCCATTCAGCATCTCAGCTGCTCCGACTGATTCAGAGATTCGTTTCACTATCGGTAATCGTGGAGATGACACAGCATTGATGCAAAGTATTAAGCCTGGTACCAGAGTTATCTTGGAAGGTCCCTATGGTGTTTTCACAGAAGAGCGCAGAAGCAAGGCTGATGTTCTCTTAGTGGCAGCTGGCATTGGTGCTCCTCCAATTAGAGCTCTAGCTGAAAACATTTCAGCTAAGCCAGGTGAAGTTAGCATCATCTATCGAGTGAGAGATAAAGAAGATGCTCCGCTAATCAGTGAATTACAAGAAATAGCTAAACGGCGAGGTTTCTATATACACATCCTTGACGGAAACCGAAGAGGGGTTGATTCTTGGTTACCTAAAGGTAAGCACGACGCTTTCCATGAAGATCAAGCTTTGTTAGCAATGGTGCCTAAAGTGAAGAACTCGGACATTTATGTTTGTGGTCCAGTAGCTTTCACTAGATCAGTTGAAAAGTCTTTAGAAAGAGTTGGTGTTCCAGCTCAACAAATACATGCAGAGGAGTTTGCCTGGTGAGAAAATCTAGCCAAGTTGTAATGGGCGTTATCAGCCTTGCCACCGTAGTAACCGGTTTCGAGGTGGGGGCTAACGCTAAGTCCAACAGTTTCACTGCTGGTCCAACCACCCCTACCGATACTGGAACTCCCACGAGTAATCCAACTGGAAGCACTACTCACACTCCAACCAAGAGCCCAACCGGCAGTCCAACAACAACCAAGACTCCAACTACGAACCCGACTCCAACCGATACTCAACCCCCCTCTGACTCGGTAACTAAGACCAGTGACCCGATCTATTACCGGTATGGAACAGTGCAGCTTTCTGTTACCAAGACAGGTTCACAAATCACTGACATCAGCATGATTCAGGCTGGGGCCACCCAAGGCAGAGGCGGTGCATTTCCTTACCTGATTCAGTTAGCTCTTGATGCTCAGAGTGGTAATTTCGACACCTCAATGATGTCTGGTGCGACATTCACAACTGATGCTTTCATGCAAGCCCTAGATAGCGCGCTAAGTCAGTTCTAATGGAAGAGTTCCGTCACCTCGAATATTGCATGGGCACCGCCTTTCAGTATTGGGGTCGAAGCGAGTTTGATGCGGCTGAAGTTAAACGAGCTATCACTCAATCAACACTTGTATTGCATGAGGCTGATGAAATGTTTTCGCTCTATAAACATTTTTCTCCGCTGAGCAGATTAGCTCGCGGTGAAGTATCCATGTCCAGACTTCCGGAAGAAGTTGAATACATCTGGAATGAATGTGAGAAGTGTGAAAAGGAAACTGAAGGTTGGTTTTCCGCAATGACTCCGCAAAATACTTTTGACCCTTCCGGTTTAGTAAAAAGCTGGGCAACCCAGCGAGCTGCCAATAAATTAACCGAGTTAGGTATTACTGACTTCGCCATCAATGCTGGCGGTGACATTTTGTTGAGTGAAAATATTTCTGCAGGAAAACCAAAACGAATTGGTGTTTCAAAACCAATTAGTATTGCTAGCGAAGATTCTGGAGCGCTTTTAGTTCTAGATCTAAATGATTCAGAGTTCCATGCTGTTGCAACTTCAGGAAATACAGAACGTGGGGAACATATTTGGAATCCTAAAGCTGGCAGGGAAAAGGCAAACCAATTACTTCAAGTAACAGTGGTCGCTAAAGACATTATTACTGCGGATGTTTTTGCAACAGCAGCTTTTGCTGCAGGAACTCAAGCAGATTCTTTTATAAATAGACATCGAGACAAACTTGAAGCAATGGTGGTTGATCTAAACGGTAATGTTTTCGCTACCGCTGGTTTTAGTGAGCTAATCTCTCCAGTTTGATGGTGCTGGTTCTTTGCCTTTAGGTAAAGCAGCAGCTTGATTCCAGGCAATAACCCAGTCAGGTAATTTAGGTTCGTCTTTAGGCCAACCACCTAGAAGAAGATTTACTTCAGCTGGGGTTGGTGTTCCTTTAGGTGATTTTAGGAAACGCAACTTAACAACTGCTTCTGCATAAATCTCATTACCAACCACAAAACGTTGACCAATAAAAAATGCGGTTTCATCCCAACCTAGAATTTTGGTTTCAACACCAAATTTTAACCAGGGAGTCAGCGATTTTCTGAAAGTAATAGTTTCAGCAACGACAACCGGATGCACTTTAGCTCTCTTGAGTTCCTGCCAAGCATGAGCTCGCTTCATTAGGTCCAGCCGTGCTAGGTCCAACAGTGTAAGAAAGACTCCATTGTTCATATGCATGAATAGGTCTATATCGGTTGGCCAAACGACAAACTCTCGATACCCGGTATCAGCTACCGAGAGCTTGCCGCGAAAACGCCAACTCAACTGGGCCCAGATGAGCCGGAGCCATAATTTCATCTGTTACCAGATAGAAACGCGCTTGCTTGGCTCCAACCACATGGCATCTGCATCAGTCACATCGAATGCGTTATAGAACTCATCGAAGTTACGAGCAACCTGGTTGCAGCGAAACTCGCTTGGTGAGTGAGGGTCAGTGGCAAGACGCTGAATAGCAATCTCATCACGTGACTTACCCCGCCAAATCAAGCCCCATGACAGGAAGAAGCGCTGAGCACCGGTCAGACCATCAATAACCTCAGGCTCTTTGCCGTCTAGGCTCATCAGGTATGCCTTGTAAGCAATGGTGATTCCACCAAGGTCACCGATGTTCTCACCAATGGTAAGCGCGCCATTGACTTTGAATTCATCGGAAAGTGCTTCTGGGCTTAGCTCGTTGTATTGATCGATTAGACCCTTAGCTCTTTCTTCGAAAGCCTTACGGTCATCTTCGGTCCACCATGAAACTAGCTTTCCATCACCGTCATACTTTGAACCCTGGTCGTCGAAACCGTGACCGATTTCGTGACCGATAACTCCACCAATTCCACCGAAGTTGATTGCATCATCTGCATCCAAGCTAAAGAATGGAGGCTGCAAGATGGCTGCAGGGAAAACGATTTCGTTGAAGCCAGGGTTGTAATAAGCGTTGACGGTTTGTGGAGTCATGAACCACTCGTCACGATCTAGCGGAGCACCAATCTTGGCTGCTTCCTTGTCTGCTTGCCATGCCGATGCGCGACGAACGTTACCAACCAGATCGTTTCTGTCGATAACAAGTGTTGAGTAATCCTTCCACTTGTTTGGGTAACCAATCTTTGGATTGAATTTAGAAAGCTTTACCAAAGCCTTTTGCTTGGTTTCTTCTGTCATCCAATCAAGGTTCTTGATTGACTCTTCATAAGCCTTGATCAACCACTTGACTAGTTCATCCATGCGAGCTTTAGCTGCCGGTGGGAAATGCTTCTCAACATAAATCTTTCCAACAGCCTCACCCAAAGTAGATTCAACTAGTTGAACACCGCGCTTCCAACGAGCACGCATCTCTGGTTGACCGGTAAGGGTCTTGCCGTAGAAATCAAAACGAGTGTTAACAAAGTCATCGCTTAGGTATGGAGCGGTTGAGTTAATGACCTGCCACTTCAACCAGAGCTTGATGCTCTCTAGGTTGTCTGCGTTGAAAACATCTTTGATTCCTTCAAAGAATGAAGGCATCATCACAACGGTTTCGAAAAGAACTTTGCTATCAAACTTCATTCCGTTTAGGTATGCAGCCCAATCGAAAGTTGGCATCATTTCATTTAGTTCATCAAAAGATCTAAGGTTGTATGTCTTCTCTGCATCACGAGAATCAACTACATTCCAGTGGTGCTTAGACAGAGCAGTTTCGAAAGCCAAGATCTTCTTTGCATCTGCATCAGCATCTGCAGCTGACCAACCAGATAGTTCCAACATCTTTGAGATGTATGGAACATATGCGTCACGGAATGCAGCATATTTCTCATCGTGGTAGTAAGACTCGTCTGGTAGACCTAGTCCACCGTGATACATGTTTACCAAGTAACGCTCAGGGTTACCTGGATCGTTGTTCACATAGAAACCAAATAGGCCGGAGCAACCACCGCGCTCTAGTTCACCCATGATGTGGGTGATGTCACCAAATGAAGCTTCATCGATGCGCCTTAACTCAACTGCAATCGGAGCTGCACCTAATTCATTTGCTCTAGCTTCATCTAGGAAAGATCCATACATGTCACCGATCTGCTGGCTAACACCAGGCTGTGGGTTTTGCTGGGCTTGCTCCAGAATGTCCTTAACGGCTGCTTCTG
>Ga0214923_10008893_pt1 | contig 10568 bp, 10 predicted proteins | sample LL1510_MetaG_FD_177993 | JGI IMG/M metagenome (GOLD analysis project Ga0214923, IMG submission 177993) | Freshwater microbial communities from Lake Lanier, Atlanta, Georgia, United States - LL-1510 | ecosystem: Environmental > Aquatic > Freshwater > Lake | place: USA: Georgia | collected...
ACTAATATCGAAAATAACAATACTGATCATGTTGAAAATTCCATCAATGTATCTGCTCCCATTATTAAACATTTGGTTATTGGAGGAGGTGGCCCATTTGGATTAACCGCATTTGGTGCTTTAAAATATTTACACGAACAGCATTTTTGGGATATAAAAAATATTAAAACAATATATGCAACATCGATTGGGGCTTTGATCGCATTATATATTACTATGGGCTATGATTATGAATATGTATATGAATATATGGTAAAAAGGCCATGGGAAAAATTGTTTGAAGATATTGGGTTTCAAAATATAATCGATATGTATACCAATAAAGGAATCATTGATATTTATCCTATTTATATGAAACAATTTAACATTTTATTTGAAGCAAAAGGTTTATCTCCAAATATAACTATGAAAGATTTTTACGAATATAATAAAATAGAATTAAATTTTATAACCTGTGATGCAAATAAATTTTCCAAAATCATTATATCACATAAGACACATCCAGATTTAGAAATGATTACTGCATTATGTATGACATCGGCTTTTCCTATTTTGTTTAAACCTATTATAATAGAAGATAAATGCTATACAGATGGAGGTTTTTTTAGTAATTATGCAGTTAATATATGTTTAGAAGAAACAGGATGTAAAAAAGAAGAGATATTGGGTATTAAAAAATATCAATCCATTGATATAAATGAAAATCCTATAACTGAAGAATCAAACATTATTGACTATTTAGAGAAAATTACATTTAATATTTTAAATTGTATTAATGACGAATATATATTACAAAAAATACCATATGAAATTATATGTAATATGAATATTTTTTCTACCTACGATTTATGGATGAAATTCCCTTTTTCATCAGAACATCGTGCAAATTTATTAAATTATGGTGCGGAAATATCAGAAAAAAAACTAGATGAGTTTTTACTATATAATATTGAACCAAATGATATTGAACCAAATGATATAGGATAGATAACATATGAGATGTAACAGAAGCGTGAGATTTATGTAAATTCAATATTATAAATACACATCGAAATGTATGTATAATATAATAATGCATATAAACTATAATAATGCATATAAAGTATATATGTCTCTAAAGAGAACTATTCAAAAATTTATTTAAAGTATCTTTCTCAGGTTTTGATTTAAATTCTATTACATCTGAACCTGTATCTAATTTGATGGTTGGGTATCCCGATACATCATATTTATCAGCAAGCGATGAATCTTTATCACAATCTACGCTGACAAAGTTTACCTTTTTACCATTAAATGTCTTGCCTTCATTTTCTTTTACGAAAGCATCCCACTCTGGCTTTGCATGTTTGCAATGAGGACACCACTCTACGCCGAAAAAGTATAGAGTTACCATTTCTCCATTAGGGTGTTCGTTTCGCATATCCATACCTGTTGCATATCCCTCTAGAAGCGAACGATCTGATTGAGGGGCTATATATATTTTATATATATAATAAGCACATGCTATTAATATAGCAGCAAAAGATGCAATTAAAACGTATCTAGTTACAGTAGGAAGAGAATAAATTACCTTTTTAAATTTTAAAACAGAGTCGTTCATTTCTATATTATATATATAAAAAGAATAAATATGTTTTATAAATAAACGAATAATATACTACTAAATATTCTTATTTATTTTTGAAACATTATTTTGAAAGAGTATAATACAATAACAATACAATAACAATACAGTAATAATATAAAAGTATTTTGTGTATACTATATAGTTGTTACTACTTTTATAAAATGCTTGTTCGTTGTTCAGATGGTAAAATAATAGATATAAAAATTCAGTCTTTTATATGTGATACAGATTATTATGATATCATACTAAAACTCATCTGAAAATTGTATATAAAATATATAATACCAATATAACAATAGACAATTCAAATAGGCAATATAGTATAAAAAATATTTTAACTTTAGACATCGATGGACTTAGAAACAATCCATTCATATTAAAAATAGATCCAAGAGATTTATAAACAATAGTAAACATATATAAATATAATCCAATAATTCCAACTTTCATTACAAGTGATAATATTTTTTTTTCATTTATTTTTGTTCCAAATGTTATTAACACAAGAACGAGTCCTAATACCATAATATATATTATGTATTGCGTAGAATCAAAAAATGTTTTAAATACTTCTGTAGAATCATTCGCCATATTATATTTTATATTTTTATATGTATATATAATACATATAAATAATACATATAATTATTGTCGAAATGTTTTATAAAAAAACAAAACAAAAAACAAAACAAAAAACAAAACAATTAAAACACAAAAATAATAAAACAACTAAAAATAATAAAACAAAAAAATATATATTTTCGCGTAAAGATTATATGAGTGGGGATGGAATGTTAACAAGTGTATGGGGGCCTGCAGCATGGCATCTTCTACATACTATAAGTTTCAACTACCCAATTCATCCTACCGAAGAACATAAAAAATATTATAAAGAATTTGTAGAGAATTTAACAAATGTTCTTCCATGTAAATATTGTAGAATGAATCTGACAAATAATTTGAAAGCGCACCCGATTCGCCCATGTCATATGAAAAATAGAGACACTTTTTCTAGATATATTTATAATTTACATGAAATTGTTAATAAATTGTTGGATAAGAAATCAGGGCTTTCTTACTGTGATGTCCGTGAACGATATGAACATTTTCGATCAAGATGCACACAAAATGATGCTCCTAAAATATTCAAGTTTGATAAAACACGTAGGAATAACAAAGACAAAGAAAAAGGATGCACGGAACCATTATATGGTAAAAAAGCAAAATGTGTTATACAGATTGTCCCACAAGACCAGAAAACACCATCATTTGTAGTTGATAATAAGTGTATGAAGGTTCGCGAACAATAGTTAAACTGAAGTATTGATTCTACATGGACTATATTGGTATGTCATTACGTAAGGTATAAAAACTAGAGGCGTATGAGAAGGGTGAGATTTGCGTTAATTAAATAATTAAATAATTAAATATTCATAAATATAAAAACAATATATTTATAAATTTACGTATGAAAATAAATTACAATTTATCTGCCCAAGGAATGGGTAGCTGATCCATTAAACCTCTACTGTTATAATTTGGAACCTTTTTGCATTCAAATGATGGCTCAGGACATCTTGCACATGGAGGGCATGGCTGACATTTCTTAGCATCACTATTTGAAGAATTATTTCCGCAATTTACATTAGGGCATGCAGGACAAATTGGGGGAACGATTTCCGATTTCAAAATATATAAATCTTCCTGTCCAGCGGGGATTCTACTTATCGGAACTCCATTTTTGTCATCTTTAAAAAATTCTTCTTTGATGGAATATGTCGAACCATTCATCTGTCCTTTAGATACCGAATCGAATATACCTACTGTATTGAGTCTGTTGCCGTCAGTATCTCTATAAGGAGAATATTTATATTTTTTGGTATTTGTATTTGATCTATCGTCATCGTCATCGTTATTGTTATTGTTATCTTTATCTAAATTCCAATTGGCTTTATTATAAAAAGGATTATTATAGTTGGATGATTTACCATCTGACATATTTATACTTCTTACATTGTCGTCGTTTTTCTGTGTAATATAATCAGAATAGCTTTTATAGTTTCTTACATCATCGCTCCTATTTGAGAAACCTTCCAATCCTCCCTGATCAGAACACATACCTAAAGTAGAACATAAAACAAGCGCAAGTAATAATATGAGAAATATATGAATTTTTGTTAATTTCATTATTAATTGTAGATATAATATAATATAATATATATATGGAAAAAAATTGATTAATTATATTTATATTATTATAAAATAAGAACAAAAAGGAATAATATACACAACCATGACAACCACTAGAAACAAACAAACTCAACATATTTTAAAATCATCACATTTTGAAGCAGTTGCTTCCGATACCACCGCCAGCACCGCCGCCACCGCCGCTATCGATAAAGTGTCTGATTATACTCTCCCATTTATAGAAGTAGGTATAGACGAAGCAGGAAGAGGACCGATGTTTGGACGCGTATATGTCGGAGCAGTGGTTTTACCTAAAGATGGGAAACAATTCGACTTTTCAAAAATGAAAGATAGTAAAAAATTCCACTCTGATAAAAAAATCAAAGAAGTAGCCGAGTATATTAAATCAAACGCTATTGCATGGAGTGTCACATACGCAGAACATAACGAAATTGATGCAAAAAATATTCGTAAAGCAACAATAGAATGTATGCATAATGCAGTGAATGATATAATGGAAAAACTGAATCAAAATGCTGATAAGTTGTATTTATTAGTAGACGGAAATGATTTTATACCTATGATGAAATTATGTGGAGATTCATATATTCAGATACCGCATATATGTGTTGAAAGCGGCGATAATACGTATGCATCAATCGCGGCAGCATCTATTTTGGCAAAAGTAACCCGAGATGAATATATTATACAAATGTGTAAAGAAAATCCTGAGCTGAATACGCGATATGATCTAGAAAACAATAAAGGATATGGAACAAAAAAACACATGGATGGTATTAAAACACACGGAATAACACAATGGCATAGAAAAAGCTTTGGATTATGCAAAGAGTTTTCTTAATAAATAGTATACAAAATGTGTCTATAATGTGAGCAATCATCTATCTTCTTTTTCTTATTGCAGGAGCAATAAAAAGGCCATACACAATATACAAAATATAAGCAACAACGAAAAACACGATTAATAAATTAAATAATTTCATAATATTACAATAAGTAGAATCTTCTTTTGAATCGCAACGTATAGTTGTTCCAAAAACACCGAATATACCTGAACCTAAAATTCCGCCACCGCCACCGCCGCCGATACTAGGACCTCTTTTTGCCATGATATGATATGTTTATGTTATATTATCTTATATTATGTATATAAAATATATATTTTACATAATATATTTTTATATAGTATATATTTGAATTTATTTTGCATATAATATATATTCAATGGTAGTAAATTGAAGTAAATATAAATATGTATACCATATATAAAGAATACTAAATTCAAAAAACAAAGACAAAGACAAAGACAAAGACAAAAACCCAGAAAAATGAAAGTTCTTGTTTTCGATACTGAAACATCAGGGCTCCCTAAAGAACGCAATCCTTCTATATACGATACCGACAAATGGCCACATGTTATGCAAATCAGTTATGTTATATATGATACTGAAATTGAAACAGGCGAACTCATCGAAACCTATGATGCATATATTAAACTAAATTCGTGGGTAATAGTTGACCCAGTTTCAGAAGGAATACATGGAATTACGCGCGAAATTATGGACAAAAAAGGTGTCCCGATTCAAGAAGCACTGATTCGACTACGTGACGCGCTTGGGAAAGTAGATTTATGTGTAGGACACAATGTCTCATTTGACAAGCGTTTCATTATCGTTGAAGGAATCCGCAACAATATTCGAATGAATTTTCCTAACGATTATTGCACGATGAAGAATAGTAAAGATGTGTGCAAAATAGAGTATACATTTTCGAATGGAACAAAAGGATTTAAATTTCCTAAATTAATGGAATTATATGAACATTTGTTTCCTGGAATTCCTGCGCCTCAAAATTTACACAACTCTCTTGCAGATACAATTGTTACATTGAAGTGTTACTGTAAGTTGGCTCATGGAGTGAATCTTTCGCTTGAATCACGCCACTTTCGTGCAGTATTTCGTGAAAATTGTTGCTAAATAAAATATAATACAGTTGAATTTACTTACTTATGATGTCTGTATCGCTTAGTATGACGTTTTATACGGCGTTTCGTATTGCATTTTTTGTTACGCGTTGAACGGCGATGACGACGATGGCTTTTACGAGATTTTTTACTAGCACGGTGTTTACGACGTGAATGTGTTCTACCCGCAGTCAGTACATTTTGTTCAAAATCACTAAAATCATGTTTTGAGGGTTCTAGTGGTGTTTTATTATAGTCAGAGCTTTTAGTACTAGGAAAAAATGTTTTTTCAAAACCAAAAAATGTTTCCAAAAATTGAATTTGGGGTTTAAATGATTCAAGTTGTTCTAATCCTATATTTTTATCAACAAAACATTTTAAAACATAATTAAAAATTGAAGTATCTTTAGCAGCAACTCTATAATGTCCAACCAAAGAAGGAGCTATACGGGTAAGAGTTATATATTTAAGATTATAGCCTTGTAATGTAAGAAATGCTGTAAGATCATTAAATAATTGATCTATTTTTTTACCTACATGGACACAACAGCTATCTGTTGTTTTTTTAGTAAATAATACATTAGACCAACGACAATCTTTATCTAAAACCCCATCTTCAGTAAAATATGGTTTTAATGTGTTTTTTAGTACTGACAGTTTTGGTTTATCTAACGTAGGTTCATCATTAAGAGCCAGGTTTGTTTGATCTAACTTAGGTTCATCTTTAAGAGTAAGTTTTTCTTCAGCAGTTAGTTCCTCGTCATAGAATCTTTTTATTGCTTTTTCAACGAAAGTTGGGTTTCTATACATACCGGTACTTGCGCCGAAATAAAGTTCTTGAAGTTTAATTTTACCGTGTTTATATTTTTTAAGAATTTCAAACATTTTCATTGTGTCTGGTGAAACTTTTAGATTTTCGAGCATACGTTGAACAGTTTGTATTTCCAAAGACTGCTGGTCTGTTAGCTTATCAGAATTCTGTTCAGACTGCAGTTTAGGTTGCTCTTCTGCTTGCTCATCAGATGGCTTATAAGATTGTATATATTCTTCATGACCCGACATTTATTTAATATATATATAAAGACAATATTATAAAATTATAAAATATATTTTTATTTTTGATCGATCTAATTATATAGGATTTACTTACTTACTTACGATGTCTGTATCGCTTAGTATGGTTTTTTTTGTATTGCTGAGTATTATGTTTTTTGTTACGCGTTGAACGGCGATGACGACGATGGCTTTTACGAGATTTTTTACTAGCACGGCGATATTTATTTTTAGAATATCCACCAACTACTACTCCTTTAGGGTTACTTGGTTTACTTGGTAAAAATTTTTGTAAACGTTCGGCACTATCTTTACATAATCCTTCTAACCCTGATTCTATATGTTGATTAGTATTACAATCTTCAACATATTTTTTTGGATTAGTATCTTTGCTATCAAAATAAAAAACATTTTTACTAAAATCCTTAACACTAAAATGATAATATTTTAAGGAACCATCATGAGGATCATATCTTTTAAATAAATCATCGAGTGCTCTATCTAAACTGTTCATTTTATCACATACTTTTTTACAGCATCCTTTGGTTGTCGTTTGTTGTTTAAGAAACGATTTAGAACCCTCCCAAATGCCGCAATTTTTACTTAAAACATTACCACCCAAATGAGATGTTAATATCTCTTCTAGTTCCTTACGAAATGTATCCGTAAATAAATCTGGATAAAAAAGTTTATAGAATTCAATATCAATAGCTTTAACTATTTTTTTTTTAATAATATTTGTCATCAATGTAACATTATCATACTCAAACGGTTCACTCTTAGCATCAGCATCGGCACGATGATCCTGACTAGCAATCCGAACAGAGGCATGTGTCCCTGTGTAGGTGGCGTTCAAATCAGAAAACATATGTGGTGAATTAAATAAAGCAAGTAAAGTTTCTAATGGGGCATGAGAAGATGCCTGATAAGATGCCATAAGAATTTTATAAAATTTCTCTGAAACCGTCTTATCATCTTGTAATAATTTTCTAATAAATTCTTTCATTTTCGGTTCTTTTACATTCATCATAAAATCAGAAGTTAAGTTCGCAATAGTTGGAGGTTCAGTCATTTCACCACGACTATCACCACTATCACCACTATCATCACTACTAGGAATATCAGACATTTATTTAATATATATATATAATATAAATATTAAAAAATAAAATCAGTTATACAATCATTTATAAATTTATTTAAATAAATATTTTAATGATGTTGAATAATCAATTTTTGAAGGACTACCGTTGCATTCTATCTTACCAAAAATAAAAGTTAAGTAGTTGAAATTATTTTTATATTCGAATTTTTTACGCCCCATATAAACGAGAAATCCTATAATGGTTAAAATAAATATTATAATAATTAATGTATTATTGACTTTTATAATTAAATCATGTTTTTTCTCTAATTCTTCTTTTTCTTTCTTAGAAGCTGTTTCTGCTTGTTTGTGAAGTTCCTCGCGTTTCAAATATAAAATATAAATAACAGCTGTAATAATCAAAATAGGAATAAAAAACCCATATTCAGTTTTCGAAATGAATATAAACGAAAGATATAAATAAAATGAAACGCTAAATATTTTATATAAACTTTTATCAGGAATATTCTCAAGTAATACAATCAAAAATGTAATAGTTAAATAAACCATAGCGTGTTTTAGTATTAAATTATTTTCTAATGCTCGTCTTATTTGACATGGAAATAAACTGGCAGTAGAGTCGGCACATATTAAAAGAAAAAATGTAAAAATACAATAAAGAGGAACCTTATCGTTTATGCTAAAAACAGCCATAGCTAATATATTATTAATATATTATTAATATATTTAGAAAAATATATTATTAATAAAATATTATTATTAATAAAATATTATTATTTTAACTATATATTTAACTATATTTTCCATATAAATACAAAACACAACTCATGAAGAACACATCTCACATGTATTTGAATCTCCAGCATCTCCACCCTCAATGTCATATTTATCAAAGGTAATATTATCATTATCATCTAAATATTTTTCTTTTTCTTCTTCACCCCTCTTAGTATTTTCAGGTTCAATTGTAAATTGTTGCGCCTGGTGTTTCGGTTTTCTACGCAAATAGTAAATTCCTGTTTTAAGTCCACGCGTCCATGAATAAAAGTGCATTGACGTCAATGTATTATAATTCGGTTCTTCAATCCATAAATTCAAGCTCTGACTTTGACAAATAAATGCTCCACGATCTGCCGCCATATCTATCAAGTGTTTCATCGGGATTTCCCAAACTGTTTTATACTTATTTTTAATATGTTCAGTTAGTCCAGGTATCTTGGATACATCTAATTGCTGAATACTTCCCCGATTCGCGATAATATTATTTTTGATTTTTTCACTCCATATTCCTAAATCAATAAATTCACGAATCAAATACTTATTCACCATAATAAATTCACCAGCCAATGTCCGTCGCATATAAATATTACTAGTAATCGGTTCAAAACATTCATTATTCCCCAATATTTGCGATGTGCTTGCTGTAGGCATGGGCGCAACAAGAAGGGAGTTTCGCAATCCATGTTTTATAATTTGGGAGCGCAATGCATCCCAATCATACCGCCCAGGACTAGGCTCTGTCTGCCACATATCAAATTGAAAAATTCCACACGACATTGGCGAACCGATAAAAGATGAATAAGCGCCCATTAATTCTGGCGAAGATTGCAAATTGGTATACTCTTCATCTGTAAGTTTATAAATGGATTTTTCGGTAGATGTCTTGAAATATTCGGAAGGAATATCAAAAGGCGCCATTCTTAGTGTATTAAAAAATTGACATCGCTCTTTTGCAATATTACTTGATTCTAACAACGCGGCATGATATATAGTTTCAAAAATTAATTTATTAATTGTAACAGCTTCTGGGCTATGATAAGGAATATTCATCATGAAAAAAACATCAGCTAATCCTTGCACACCAATACCTATAGGACGATGACGCAAATTGCTAACACGTGTTTTATCCGTGGGGTAATAATTAATATCAATAACACGATTCAAATTTCGCGTAACAACGCGGACAACGTCATGTAGATGTTCATAATTAAATACGTGTTTACTATTATCCTTATCATAATTAACAAATCTGTTTAGAGCAATGCTTGCGAGATTGCATACCGCTGTCTCATTTTTATCAGAATATTGAATAATTTCTGTGCATAAATTAGAGCTCTTGATGGTCCCCAAATTTTTCTGATTACTTTTATGATTTGATGCATCTTTATAACATAAATAGGGTGTGCCGGTTTCCATTTGACTATCGAGAATTTTAAACCAAAGATCACGGGATTTAATTTTGCGATTAAATCGTCCTTCTGTCTCATATTTATTATACAATTCTTTAAATTCGGCACCATATACATCTGCAAGTCCTGGACATTTGTCGGGACAAAAAAGACACCAATCATCGTTTGTTTTTACCTTTTCCATGAATAGATCGGGAATCCAAAGTGCATAGAATAAGTCACGTGCGCGCATTTCTTCATCGCCCTGATTTTTTTTCAGGTCTAGAAAATCGACAATATCTGCATGCCATGGCTCCAAATATATAGCGAAGCTGCCATTTCGGCGTCCTCCTTGGTCGATATATCGCGCAGTGTTATTAAAAACGCGGAGCATAGGCACAATTCCACTAGATAAACCATTTGTTCCATGAATTAAACTAC
>Ga0214923_10008897_pt1 | contig 10561 bp, 6 predicted proteins | sample LL1510_MetaG_FD_177993 | JGI IMG/M metagenome (GOLD analysis project Ga0214923, IMG submission 177993) | Freshwater microbial communities from Lake Lanier, Atlanta, Georgia, United States - LL-1510 | ecosystem: Environmental > Aquatic > Freshwater > Lake | place: USA: Georgia | collected 2015-10-15
AGATCGGCAAGATGCTCGCTGAGCCCCACGGAGCGGCTGAAATAGGCCCAACACCATGCGCATGTCCTACATCAACAACTGGGTGATTCGGCAAAAACGGCGTCAAATGCTTCGCGCAACAGATAGGCCCCATACCAGGTCCGCCACCACCGTGCGGGATGCAGAACGTCTTGTGTAGGTTAATGTGACACACATCAGCTCCAAATTCCCCTGGCTTAACAAGACCCACTAATGCATTGAGGTTGGCGCCATCGAGGTACACCTGACCACCGTGAGCATGTACGAGCTCGCATGCTTTCCGAATGCCCTCCTCAAATACGCCATGCGTTGATGGATAGGTCACCATCAGGGCAGCCAACCGTTCACTGTGCTCTAATACTTTTGTCTCCAGGTCTCCCAGGTCAACATTTCCGAGCGCGTCGCATGCAACCCCTACTACCTCCATGCCGGCCATGACTGCGCTCGCTGGATTAGTTCCGTGGGCTGATTTCGGAATGAGGCACACGGTGCGCTTAGAGTCCTGTCGGCTTCTGTGAAAGGCCTGAATCACAACCAACCCCGCATACTCACCCTGAGAGCCCGCGTTTGGTTGAAGCGAGCACCCATCGAATCCGGTTATTTCACACAGAGAGCGCTCAAGATCAGCAAAGAGTACCTGATAACCCTCCCGGTGTGCAGATGGGGCGAAGGGATGAATTGCGCCAAACTCACTCCAGGTGACGGGAAGCATCTCCGATGTGGCATTTAGTTTCATCGTACACGACCCTAGTGGAATCATGGAAAAACCAAGGGAGAGATCGCGTGATTCAAGCTTGCGGGCGTAGCGCAAAAACTCAGTCTCTGAGTGATATGAGTTAAACACTTTGTGTCGCAAATAATCATCCGCGCGTGTTAGAGTCGACGGGATAGTAGTCGTCACGCGTGAAAGTGTTTTCTCAAACTCCACCTCCGACACAGTTACCCCAAACGCACAGAGGAGCTCCACCACATCACCAACGCCCTTGGCTTCATCAAAGCTGACTGCAACGCGTGCATCAGAGATCATTCGAACAAGAAGTCCGCTTTTTTCGGCTTTTTGCGCTATTTTTTGGGCAGTGTTCGCTCCTACATCGAGGACAATCGTATCGAAGTAGCTTGCGCCGATGAGGCGCGCTCCCCCAGCAGTGACCAAGGACGCAAAGGCCGCCGCGAGGGAATGGACTCGATCGGCAATGGCACGTAGCCCCTTAGGGCCATGATACACGGCATACATACTCGCCATCACAGCGAGCAGCACCTGTGCCGTGCAGATATTGCTCGTGGCTTTCTCGCGCCGGATATGTTGCTCGCGAGTCTGAAGAGAGAGTCTCAGAGCTGGCTTGCCATGCGAGTCTCGAGACACGCCAACAAGACGCCCCGGCATGCTGCGCTTGAATTCGTCACGCGTGGCGAAAAAAGCCGCATGAGGTCCACCGAAGCCCATCGGCACCCCAAACCGCTGCGCGGAGCCAACAACGACATCAGCTCCCATGCTACCGGGCGATTTCATCAGGCATAGCGCTAGGAGATCAGTGGCAACTGTGACAAGCGCGCCGGCCTCGTGGGCGCGGGCGCATAACTGAGTGAGGTCACATACCTCACCGTACGTGTCGGGGTTTTGCACAAGACAACCGATCGTAGCGCTCGTAAAGGTAAATGTGGCGGGCTTCGCCACCACAACTTTCACACCGAGCGCCTCCGCGCGTGTTGTAACAACACCAAGAGTTTGCGGATGCACAGTGTCAGAAACAAGAAACTCCCGAGCATCATCATCGCCACTTGCTTTTGTGCAAACACCGAGCGACATCGCCATCGCCTCAGCTGCAGCCGTACCTTCATCAAGAAGAGAGGCATTTGCTATCGGTAGCCCTGTCAGATCGATCACTACCGTTTGAAAGTTTAGAATTGCCTCGAGCCGCCCCTGGGCGATCTCGGCCTGGTATGGGGTGTATTGGGTGTACCAACCAGGGTTCTCAAGGATATTTCGCGCGATCACGGGTGGCGTAATAGTATCGTAGTATCCCATGCCGATGAATGAGCGGGCGACCGTATTGCGCTCGGCGATAGCCCTAAGGCGAAGCAGCGCCTCATACTCACTTACTGCGGCCGGGAATGCCGAGAGCGAAAGGAGCTGCTTTGAGCGCACTGCGCTCGGCACCACGGAATCGATCAGCGCATCGAGAGACTTAACGCCGAGAAAGCTCAACATGTCGGATATCTCGCCCTGTGTGGGGCCGATGTGACGAGAAGAAAACTGCGGTGAACCAAATCCTCGTCGCTCGCTCATAATAGCCTCACTCATCTCTTTCTAGTGTATATAGCGTTCTCCAAAAGTCCGTAGCGAAATCTCGGTTTTTCGAGAACGCTATCGAGTCGCGGATACGAATCAAAACAATAACTCATAGCGATTTATCAACAATAGCCTCGCCAGTTTTACTGGCACGGACTTTTGCACATCACTATATCCTCAGCCAACATTCCTCTCCTCTCAATAGACCTTATTTACCTAGCAGGCTCTTGTACTGCTCAGCCGATAGTAACTGCTCAACCTCCGCCGCATCGATATTAGAGAGTTTAACGATCCATCCATCGGTGTAGGGAGTTTTATTAATCAGCCCTGGATCAGAGCTCAGCGCACTATTAACTGCGGCTACGGTGCCGGTAAGGGGTGAGTACACATCCGAGGCAGCTTTTGTCGACTCAACAACGCACATCGTAGCGTGCGCGGCAACTGGCTTCCCCACGGCTGGGAGATCAACAAAGACAAGGTCTCCTAGCTCTGCTTGAGCAAACTCGGTAATTCCAACTACCGCGGTGTCACCCTCCAGACGAACCCACTCGTGATCCTTGGTGTATTTGCAGTTTTGTGGAAAATCCATACTAGTTCTCCTTACACTTTTGTTCGTTTATAAAATGGAAGTGGCACAATGTGCCCAAGAATACTCCGGCCTCGCACGGAGACTGCTATGCGCGCATCCGTGGACGCCTGCTCAGAGGATACGAGCGCCATACCGAGCGCTTTTTGAACAGTCGGGGTCTTGGTACCGCTCGTCACAACTCCAATATCGCGCTGCGACGATGGTTCAAGTACGGCATCCCCTTGCCGGGCGATCCCTGCATCATCAAGAACGAAGCCTACCAGTCTCCGCGCCACTCCACGCTCTTTCTCTGCCAGCAAGGCGGCGCGCCCTATGAAGTCACCCTTGTCCAATTTTACAATCCACCCTAGACCACTCTCAAGCGCTGATATCTCCCCAGAGAGCTCATGGCCATGAAGAGGATAGGCAGCTTCAAGTCGAAGGGAATCTCTGGCTCCAAGCCCACACGGAAGCGCGCCATAACTCTCACCGTGCTCCAACAGAAGGCGCCACAGATCAAGAACACGCTCACTCTTCACAAAGATCTCGTATCCATCCTCGCCGGTATAACCAGTGCGCGCGAAGATCATGGTGGTTCCGATAAGATCCGCCTCGACAAAGTGAAAAGGCTTAACGCTCCGCAGGTCGATACCTTTCACGAGGGGCGCCAGAAGATCGAGCGCTTGTGGCCCTTGAACAGCGATCTGCCCATAATCTGAGCTTGCGTTTGTGACGGTGGCGGTCGTGGGATTACGCTCGCTCAGCCACGCGAAGTCAGCATCCGTATTGGACGCGTTAACACACAGCAAAAAACGCTCAGGGGAGAATCGATAGACGATGATATCATCGATAACTCCCCCCGATTCATTGAGGATCGCGCTGTACTGCGCTTTGCCGTCAACGAGCGCGGCAACTTTATTGCACGTCATATATTCAAGCGCTCTCTCGGCATCACGTCCTGTGACCCAGATCTCGCCCATATGACTAACATCAAAGAAGCCAACACGCTGGCGAACATTAACGTGCTCGGCTATCACTCCGCTGTATTGAACCGGCATCTCCCAACCCGCAAATGGGACTATCTTACCGCCAAGACGGGTGTGCTCTTCGTAAAGGGGAGTTCTCTTCATACCGCTTCGTTGTTTCTCCGCAAAAAGTTATCTACTGTGTTCGACATCAACATCGCGACCGTCATCGGACCAACACCTCCGGGCACGGGAGTAATCGCTGAGGCAATCGGAGCTACGTCATCGTAGTCAACATCACCGACGAGCTTACCCTCAGCAGTGCGGTTGATTCCCACATCGAGCACAATTGCCCCCGGACGGACCCACTCTCTTTTCACAAGTTTCGGCACTCCGACAGCTGCCACGACGATCTCGGCGTCACGACATACAGCGGGCAGATCAGAGGTCTTTGAGTGCGCGAACGTGACGGTCGCGTTTCTCTCAAGCAGGAGAAATCCCATCGGCTTTCCGACAAGTTGAGAGCGTCCAATTACCACGGCCTTTGTCCCTTCGAGAGAAGCGGCCGGAATATCGGCTAGGGTTGTTTCGTCAGTCAACTCTACCGAACACAAGGCGAGATCAAGCATCGTCATGACACCGAGCGGGGTGCATGGGCGTGGAGCGGCTAGTCCTTGTAATAAAAGACCCTGGTTCAACGGATGAAGTCCATCAGCATCCTTTTCGGGTGCTATCATGCGGGTGAAACGAGCACCATCGTGAGGCTTTGGCAGTGGCAACTGCAGAAGAATTCCGTCCACATTCTCATCGAGATTGTAGCGTCGAATTATCTCAACTAAATCGTTCTCTGCAATGTCGCTCGGAAGATGTGCGTCGAAGGTTTGGATTCCACACTCTTTGGCGAATCGGTGCTTGGCAGCCACGTAGGTTTTCGATGCTGGATTGTCTCCCACAAGGATCACAGCCAAGCCGGGAACACGCCCCACACGTTTGCTTACGGCTGAGATCTTCTTTGAGAGGGTGCGCGCGACAGCGAGCGATAGTTTCTTGCCATCAAGAATTTTTGGCGGGTGAGTCATGAGAGGTCCGATGCAACCTTACGTCTACCCATCGCACACGGCAGCTTAAGCGCACCACCGAATCACTGCCCTGCATGATGCGCTCCCGGTTATAGTAAACCGTCGGGGGCGTGTAAACGGCTGGATCAACTAATATCCACTCTCCGGACCGCCATTGGCCGGGCATCGGGTAATCTCCTACACGATCGGTTATGAGCCCCATCGCGAATCTGTGCACAATTTTGTATGCCGCCTGCGCGGGAATGGCGTAGCATACATGGTTGTAGGTGTACTCTTTGTCTCTGGTGAAGAGAGTTGTGGGATTTATATGCGGATAGGTGTTCCTCGCGAACGAAAAACGCTTGAGAAGCGAGTGGCCATAACCCCCGATGGCGCTAAGAAGCTAATCTCGTTGGGTCACCAGGTATCAATTGAAAGTAGCGCGGGCGTTGGTTCCTCCTTTTCAGACGATGACTATCGATCAGCAGGATGCACGATCCTGAGTAGTTTGGCTGATGTCTGGAACACGGCGGAACTGCTGGTAAAGGTGAAGGAACCCGATGAGTCTGAGTTTGAGTTCTTTAGGCCGTCCTTGGTTCTCTTTGATTTTCTGCACCTTGCCAGCCTGCCGAAGGTTGCGCGCGCCCTCCTCGACAAAAAAGTAACAGCGTTTGCATATGAGACCCTCCGTACTGCAGATGGTCGGCTACCCCTCCTAGAGCCGATGAGCGAGGTTGCCGGAAAGCTCTCTGTTCTTAACGGAGCGTTCTATCTGTTATCTCAGAACGGAGGTCGGGGTGTTCTGATGGGGGGAGCAGCAGGCGCTCCCGCAGCCCGAGTGGTTGTTGTAGGAGCTGGGATCGCCGGACACGCTGCCTGCGCCAGTGCCGTGGGACTCGGCGCAAATGTCACGATCGTTGATATAAATAAGAGCAAGCTTGCGGCTATCGAGAGCCAGTTCGGAGCTAGAGTCACAACGGTGATATCAACTCCTGATTCGCTTCGCGATGCGTGCCGTGGAGCAGACCTATTGATTGGAGCAGTTCTTATTCCGGGAGCGGCGACGCCTCGAATTATTACCCGCGAGATGATCCGCTCGCTCGGAGAAAAGGCAGTGTTCGTTGACATTAGTATAGATCAGGGAGGATGCGCGGAAACGAGCAAACCCACGAATCTGGATAACCCCGTGTACAACGTTGATGGAGTAATTCATTACGGCGTATGCAACATGCCAGCCCAAACGCCCCGGACATCGACTATGGCGCTCGCTGCCGCGACTCTCCCGTACATCATACAATTGGCTGGCGAGGGGCCCGCTCAGGCCATTACATCACCTGAGATGCGTCAAGCTCTTACCTGTAAGGATGGGGAACTGACCAACGAGCTCACCGCGCAAGCTCTGTCCGGCGTACGATGAAGCTTGGAGTGGTCTCAAAAACCCTAGCAGATAGTGAATCTCTTTATCCGGTTAGTTTGTTGGGATCATAAACGCTGGATCCCCGAAATCGACATGATCGCAGTTTTTTCCATCTCCGGCATTAGAGATGAGTATTCGTAGCGATTTCACATTCGGAATAGGAATAGACATGAAGAGTGGATTGGCTCCGGCATAGAGCACTGGAGACTCATAGATGCGCGTGCCATCCTGATCACTAAAAATTAAGTTCGCGGTGCCGATTGAGCAGGCTCCCACACCTGAACTGATGCCCACCCACGATTGAAATCCCTCTGCCTTATCAGGAACTTTATACACGAGGGTCGTCGTCGCGTGAGTTCCGATACCGTGGGCGAAACCAAGATTACGCCACCGCACTGGTTGCCCCGAATAGGAGCAACCTATACTGATAGGAGCAAAATCATACGATACCTCGCTCGGCTTTAGATCGCTCAAAAACGTTGGTGTATGACGAAGAAATTCGGTTGTTGATGCCAGCGGAGGGGTAAGGATCGAGGTATCAAGGTGCTGAATGGCGCCCAGCCTCGGATCAATCTCAACATCTGACCTTGATACCAATAGCGATTCAAGATTCGAGGTATTCACTGCCCTAACGATATGGCCAGCGTTTTGTAATTTTGCCGCAAGTATTGTGTACGACCGACTAGGTAGCAGCATCACCATGGCGCCTTGGTCCACCTGTTGCGATATTTTATCAACTAGTGCCGGAGCGTTGTCGATCTCCTGATTAGTCAAGAAGTGCGCCATTTGATTATCCAAAAAATCACTCATCTGCCGGGTTCTCTTAAACCGTGTAAAAAGCTCGAGGTGAAGCGCTGCTTCCAATTTGTGATCAATCTCAGATACAACCAGGAGTGGGCCCGAGAGGACTCTTAGTTTGGATCTTAGTGCCTCTTGCAGAGACACCTCCATTATCGGTTGATACATGTCGTGGGCTCGTGGAACGATGCCACACACTATAGCTGTGAGAAAACCTAAAGAGATAAAAACGCTGGGTGTTTTGCACCGCCTCGCAATCCCAATAAACTCAGTGAGGCCAGCCGTAATACAAATCGAAAGGGGAATAATCATGAAAATCGCGCGATAGGTGTCAACTCGTGTTGTAAAAAGTAACGGTATCGCGCCAACAGCTCCGACTGTAGCGCATGCAAGCCCCGTAGCTCGCTGGCCCGGTCGCCACAACACCCAGAACCCCACCAATAGAAATGGAAATAGCGCCGGGGCGATTATTTTTATCGATGGCGGATCGTCCCTGAAGGGGAACTGAGAGCGCTGCTCAAGAGAAAATGGATTGAGCAATTTTATCAGCTGTGGTCCCGTGAGTTTCTGAACAAGCGCATACGCAGCGCGATATTGCTGCTCTGGAGACCATAGCCCATCGGGCATATCAGACACTACAACAGAGAAAATACTCCGGCGCCACTCTTCATTACTCACTAAATGTGAGAACTGCTCGCCACGCGCCCTAAGAAATAGGGATTCGTGGCCGTTCTTTTTTTGAAATGAGAGCACAAAAACGACGCTGACTAGAAGAACCAAGAGCGCTCCAGCTCTACTGAGATAGCTTCCTTTGGAAAACAAGAAAGAAAGGGGTAAAAGTCCCAAGAGGAGCAAAACCGTAATTCGTGCTGGCGAGTAGCCCAGGGTTGAGACGAAGAGACTTATCGCAAGCAAGGCCGCTGTGATTAATCTGGGACGTTCGATCAATCGAAAAAAGAGATAAAACGAGACTACCAGCGAAAACATCGTTGCCGCGATGGAACTTGCATAACGCCCATACAGCAACACCGCTTCATTCAAGCCAAAGACAAGGAGCGCCACACATGACGCGACCGGCCCGCAATACCTCTTACACAACAAGGCAAATACCACGACCGACCCGAGCATCCAGAAAACTGATATGGCTCGCAAAAGAATGACAGAGGGAGCCTGCCAACTGGAGAAAAGATAGGCCGGCAGACCGAAAAGAAGGGACCGTTCTCCTGCGCTAAGAACTCCATCAACCCAGAGAAGATATTCTATGAGTACAGCGGCTGTGGGAGGCCCTACTATCAGCCGCTCAAGCAATCCACTCAAGCTTGTTGCTTCCCATGTCAAAAGAGTTGGAGAGAAAGACCCTAGACGATAGAGCAGCAGAGCCGCTATTGAAATAAAGGAGGCGATTAAGAGAGTCTTTAGCAGGCTTGAGGGAATGGGACTCGACTCCCGCGAACCTACGGGCGGGGCTTGTGCAGCGGCGATACTAGCGATGGCGCACAAAACCGCCGCGAACAATTGAAATCGAGGCTCCACAAGAAAAGCGATGCTACCGATGGTGATTGCCCCGATGGTAAGTAGCTCTGCGCGGGTGATGGAGCGCCACTGACACAACCCGAACACTAGGACAATGAGGCTAAAAGCCGCGCAGATCCCAGCCTCGAGCCGTATCCTCTCACTTACATCCGTTAGCCACATCATGAATCTGAATTTACTGCATTCCAGGCTTTCGGGTACACCCCAACTTTTCACCACCCTGCTAGGCGGAATACACGGCGCCCGGGTCGGGCGCCCTTCAATTGGTGATGGAACCAAACACATCGCGGGTCGATATACGGCGCCCAGACGGGGCGCTGCAATCTTCCCTATCAAGGATGTCACTGACATGTTAAAGCAGAGAAGGTGATCTTTCTGTGTTGTTGAATCTTTAGGAATCTGCGCTATGAGCAACCCGCGCATATTAAAATCCGGCATTGTGAACGTGACGTTTGGCGCCAACGTCACCATTGTTGAACCCAGCAACCTCTACGGATGCACACTCGGGGATAATTCATTCGTGGGACCCTTCGTAGAGATACAGAAAGGCGCCACTATCGGAAGCAATACCCGGATCCAATCACATACTTTTATTTGTGAAGGAGCAACTATCGGCGATAACTGTTTCATCGCTCACGGGGTCATGTTCATCAACGATCGTTTTCGCAAGGGTGGCCCCGCTGGTAATCCCGCTCTGTGGGAGAAGACCACTATCGGCTCTCGGGTGAGTATCGGCTCAGGAGCTACAATTCTCCCTGTGTCAATTTGCGATAACGTTACTATCGGAGCAGGAGCAGTGGTAACTAAAGACATCACCCGTCCAGGCATCTACGCTGGCAACCCTGCTACATTTCGCCGGGGCATCCCTTAACTCGCATATCGCATGAAGCCAGTTACTACGAGCGCCGATAATTGTTTGTTTTCGGTTTTAAAAATCGCCCCTCATAAATGATACTGCCTTTTGGGCCCGAAAAATAACCGTTCTCAACGCTCTTGCTACGCAGTTTCATGTAATATGCGAACTAACTTCCTGGACGCGTCAGCATCTTTGAGATCAGCTAAACACTCGCCGCGCGAGGCTCTCTACCAACTCATCTATCCCTACTCCGGCAACGCTGGAGATCACAACGACCTGAAAACCCCGCGTGGCGAAGCGATCGCGATAATGCTCAACCCGCTCTGGAGAGGAGACTGCATCTGCTTTTGTTAGAACCACTATCTGCTCACGTGAGGCGACCTCTTCAGAGAAGTTGCGCAGCTCTCCATTGATGCAATCGAAAAGCTCCTCCAAATCCGCTTCCTCACCCTCTTCCGTCAGATGAGTGAGATCTAAGAGATGGGCGATAATCTTCGTTCTCTCGACATGCTTTAAAAATCTTATCCCGAGCCCTTTCCCCTCGCTTGCTCCCGGTATAAGCCCAGGAATGTCAGCAACAACAAAACTTCTTCCACCTTTGGCTTGTACGACACCCAGATTGGGCACCAGTGTTGTGAATGGATAATCAGCTATCTTCGGACGGGCAGCAGATATACGAGAGATCAGAGTTGACTTGCCAGCATTCGGAAAACCCACCAAACCAACATCTGCCACCAATTTCAACGATAGTTGATAGGTGCCGGCCTCTCCCTCCTCGCCTGGCTGCGAGTGTTCTGGAGCCTGATTAGTTGAGGTTTTAAAGAAAGCATTACCCTTTCCACCCCTGCCACCCTTGGCGATTACAAACTCTCTACCAGCCGCATCTAGATCCACCACAAGATCAAGCTGCTCGTGAGCCTCTGCGTCGTATGAAAACACCTGTGTCCCGACCGGAAGCTTAATTCGTACATCAGGTGCCGCACGACCATCTTTGCGGCTTCCCGCGCCACTCTCACCACTCTCAGCCTCCCAGACCGCCTGAAATTTGAAATCGAGCA
>Ga0214923_10008898_pt1 | contig 10559 bp, 17 predicted proteins | sample LL1510_MetaG_FD_177993 | JGI IMG/M metagenome (GOLD analysis project Ga0214923, IMG submission 177993) | Freshwater microbial communities from Lake Lanier, Atlanta, Georgia, United States - LL-1510 | ecosystem: Environmental > Aquatic > Freshwater > Lake | place: USA: Georgia | collected...
ATGAACTTGATTGTGCGTTCTCTCTACCTTTTAGAATTTTTAATTGACTAGATGCTTCATTTCCTCCACTCGATCTTCTATAATTTTCTTCATTTTCTGCCAATTCTGCCATATCTATATATTCTTATTATTTTAAGAGTATATTAAGCATGCTATAAAAATTGCTTTGTAAAGTTTTGTTTTTTGGCAAACAACCTATGGAATCTTTCTCCGTATCAAGTATATTGTCCAAGACTAGAATGGAAGAGCATATGGTATCATTAGTTCAAGATAATTCAACTATTGCTCCTACTAGCACATTCATGGGATCCCCGGGTCGTAAGACAAAAGTAGCAAAGATAGACCCCCCTGCGTTAAATCTTCTTGATGTAATTCCTGTCACAGATGAACCGTTACTCATGGAAAATCCTACAAGATTTGTTCTATTTCCCATTGAACATCATGATATCTTTACAATGGCTAAACAAGCAGTGTCTGTATTCTGGACAGTAGAGGAGGTCGATCTGGCAAAGGATACGAAAGATTGGGAGAAGTTGGATGAAAATACTCAACATTTTATCAAGCATATTCTGGGATTCTTCGCAGCTTCAGATGGTATCTTAATGGAAAATCTCGCTCTAAACTTCCAGCATGAAGTTCAGTGGCCAGAGGCCAAGTATTTCTATGCCAACCAGAATTTCATGGAAGCCATTCATTCTGAGATGTATTCACTCTTGATTGACACATATATTGAGGATAAGGTGGAGAAGAAGAAACTTCTTGAAGGATCCAAGACAATTCCTGCTATTCAGAAAAAGGCAGAATGGGCTATGCAGTGGCTAGATTCTAAGACTGCGGATTTCCAGACAAGACTAGTGGCATTCGCAGTAGTGGAAGGAATCTTCTTTAGTGGTGCGTTCTGTTCTATCTTCTGGCTAAAGAAGAGTGGTTTGATGCCTGGTCTGACTACGAGTAACGAGTTTATTGCGAGAGATGAAGGAATGCATACTGATTTCGCATGTCTCCTCTATTCCAAGATTATCCACAAGTTATCCAAAGCCAAGGTTTCAAAAATTATCAAGGAGGCAGTGAAGATTGAAAAACAATTTATTACCAAGGCTCTTCCTTGTGAACTTATTGGAATGAATGCTAGTCTCATGAGTCAATATATTGAATTTGTCGCAGATAGGCTTGCTGTCCAGTTGGGTTACTCAAAGATCTTTCAGGCTGTGAATCCCTTTGATTTCATGGAACGCATTTCTCTCGAGGGCAAGGATAACTTCTTTGAGAAGCGTAATGCTAACTATGCCAAGGCGGGAGTAGGAAAGACCAAGGAGGAGATGAGTTTTAGCACGGACGCAGATTTCTAAATCTAATAGCATAGATATGAGAAAACTATTTTTTACATAACACTGGGAACTGAAATATTATTACGGCTTCTGGCAGATAGAGGATTTAAGAAGAAAGAATACATGGGATAATAGAAATCAGCAAAGAGGAATGCTAATATAGAATAAAATAACGCATATCCAGAATTACCAGTATTCATGTTATAAAAGTAGGAAAGACGGGCAGCTCCATATCCTGATATTAATGCAAATATTAGTAAAAACAGAAGAGTAAACATATTTACGGTTTGTTGCTGTTCATCACTCTGTCCAGTAAAATTCTCATAAGACGTTTGTATATATGGTCTTGCTACAAGAAGAGATAAGAGCATTATACTTTACCCTATAAAAAATGAATGGAATCCTATGTTTATATTCAGTATGCCCAACAAAGCAGATATTATTGATGGTATCCCTGTATCTTTGAAAGACGGAATTATTTATTCATTCTCACAATCTGGTTCAGGTATTCCTCAGATTAAACTTGGAACATACAAAGATAAGGTAGCAACTTGGATAAACTCAGAAGAACAAGATAAATGGTTGACTACTTTTCGCCAATCTCTTACATCTAAATCTCGAAAATAGCCGGGATATACTTAATGAAAAAAATGAATTATATTTTTTCATTAATTATGTATGGACAAGACAATTCAAATGGAAAAGCATATAATTGAAGCATGGGGTTTATGGTGGATCGAGTGGCAAAAACAAGTAAAAGATAGAATCAAAAAACAAGTAATGTCTCCACAGGCTTTTGTAAATGAGCATCTAGTTAGTTCCGAGGGCAAAAGTTTTGTCAGGGACACCACAACTAGCTTGGTTTTGCCTCCCAAGTAAATACTGCATTCTCTCATAATCAGACTTAAATATAGGATTACCTGTAGCCGTAGTTCCAAGAGTTCCGGTCTGGGATGCAGTTAATATAGCATTTTTTGCTTGATATACGGTATTCGCAGAATTCTGATAGGCAACTGAATTAAATACTAATGGAGAATATTGTTGAGTAGTGCATGCGCATGTTCTTGTATTCTCCTGGGGCATTCTACTAATATGCCTTAAATTTGTTTAACGGTTGCATATAAACTAGCATTTGATGGATCATTTTGAGTTAAGATAAATTGTCCTAGAGTAAACATTGTCTTTTCGGTATTATCCGCAAAGACATAATAGGATACTTCTTTATTTCCGGCTAAACGTTTTCCTCTTATAGTATTATTATATGCTTGAACTCTTGTAAATATAGCAGTTGCCTGGGAATACTGAAGTTTCTGAGAATTAGTTAACGCTTGCATTTGACCAAGGATAAAAGAGGACATTTCTATTTATAGGCAATAGAATAGATGGCAGAAGATATAGAAAAAAGATTAAACAAAACTATAAATTGGTATGATCCACCAAAAGACCTTGCTATTGGAGGACATTTAACTAACGATGTTCATGGGGAACGAATTTCGAAGGCAATGACTAAATTATTTGGAACATATAAACTTGGTTCTGTAACAATTCCAGATAAAACAACATGGCATCCTGTTGGAAAAAGTATAGCTAAACTTACAAGTGATATAAATATCTTATATAAAGAATCATTGAATAAACAAAATATAATAAGAGAAAAACATTCTTCTGGAACTAGCACTAGACCAAGTGATTTATTTGTTATGCAGGATAATGGGCCTGTTGATGTTGTATCAAACCCAAATTTTATTATAACACCAGGTAGTATATTAGATCCCGCTGGAAAAACAAAGAGTAATGCTATTTATTTAACACGAGGTCTTGCTAGTACACTTGATAAATCAATTACTGATAAACTTGGTTTTGAAACATGTATAACAGGTGATATAACTATAGTTGTCCCAGGTGCACAAGGTGTAGCAGGTGGACCAGCTGGAAGATATACAATAACAATACCTACAATGATGAATTTAATTGCTGGAGGAATAATAAAAGGAGTATTTAATACAGATACATTTAAACCTATAGTAGAAGAATCGCAGTCTGTATATTTTCAAGGTAATGAAATAAAAAATAACTTAATTAAAAACCAATTCGATGCTCCTCCTAATGATAATTCATTACAAATAATTATGGCTCATATTTTGATGAAAGAATTAGGTGATACTCTTCAAGTTGCGTGGCTTAATAAATTATATACTTTAGAGATTCCCCAACTTATTACATCTATAGATACGACAAAAGGAAGAGCATATAATTTTGTTGAAAAACTTAGTCAAGTAAATTCAGTTATCATTACTTCTGATGCCATAGTTCAATACAGATCAATTGTAAATAGTATACCGGTTATTTTTACTGAAAAGAGTAAAACTACTTATATATCTCCTGCCTCTGGTGCAAATGTAGCTTTGTTGAATCAAGCTTTTATTAAAACATTAATTAAAGATTTACATACTCACAATAATAGTGTTATTGAAACATTTACTCAAGTAAAAGCAGAAGGATCTGCTAAGTCACTTGAACAAGGGGCTGGAAAACTATGGTTGGGAAATACCTGGACTCTTGCTCAAATACAAGAAGCTATAAAAATTCTAAATATAATTATAAATATTCTTAAATCTTTTGTTAATGATACTCAGGCAAAATTATATCCATTGACTGATGTTGAAGCAGCAAAAGCCATAATTTCACAAAGTTTTTTTATAAGTCCATTTGTTAAAAAGGCAGGCGAGTTTAAAAAAATAACATCTGTTATTTATTTATTACCAAATAATAAGATAAAGTTTACTACAAATGCTTTTCTTCCTAGTAGAATAGAAACTCCAGGATCAATTATAGATACTGGTAAAAGATCAGGTGGAGCCTATATTTCCCAAGAGGGAGGGATGCTTAATCTAGAACAAATTGGAATAATACAGGCCGCTGTTCTTGCTGCTGCTGCTGGAGGAGGAGCTGGAGGAGCAGGAGGAGGAGCAGGAGTAGATATTCCTCAAGCTGCTAGAACAGTTATCGATGAATTATCTAAAACATTAAATAAAAATATTGTATTATATAATACAGCAGGAACTCCTGATATCGAACTTCTTCATACAGTAACGTCTTATATTAAACATCCAGAGGCATTTGATCTAGCTTCAGTTGATTATGTTTCAGATATTGAACGTGTAAACATAATTGATAATCCTACAATTGATTTATTAATAAATATATTATATTGTTTAGTTAAAGAATTTCATCCTGAGATTTTTACGTATGCTAGATTTATGGCTGCATCATTAGTAACTCCTACTGCTGATGATACAGCACTTTTGGCTGAAGATTTTTTATCTTATTTTAATGGAGAGGATGATTATAAATGGGGTGATGATAATAAGTTTAAAAATTATACTGGTACAGGAGATTCAGCGCATAGAAAAACTATAACTTCAGCCACTATTCGTGCAATAAGATTGGCAAAAAAATTTATTGATACATATCCCGCTTTTAATTCAAAGGGGTTAAATAGTTTTATAAATGTTTGTCGTGGTCATATCCCTATTCTAGCAGGAGCAGAACCCGATATGACATTAAAACAAGAAGCACAAGAGGGAGGGGGGGATGAAGAAGATTTAGCCGCAGATGTCGCTATTGATTTATATGAACCATATTATTCATTACTTTTAAGAAAAAATTATAATGATACAATTACACTTGATTCTATGATTTATGAACGTCTTGAATTTATTTTACCCTTTGATCAAACAATCCCCGATGAATTTAAGGGAGATTTAGACTATAAACATTCAAGAGAAAAAGTATTAAATGTATTCATTGAAGATTTAAAAACATTACCTTTAGTTGTGAAATATCTACCAGAAGCCATGGCCGCAGTTAAAAAATATTACAGTAAACATGATGTATCAACAATACATTCAATGAGTATTATAGACCTTATTTCAAAAATTTCTATGAATAAACAGACACTCAAACCTATGACTACACATTTAAGAGAAATTTCAATACATGCTGGAGGAAAATTCTCTAAACTTCGTATAACCAGGAAAACCAGGCGTTCAAACCTACGTAATAGATCAACTCGTGTTATTAGAAAAAGACAAAAAGCAAAAAATAAAAATTGATTTTTTTAAACTAACCGCAAGCGGCTACAATGTGTTCTATTTGTTCTACTGTTCTTAAGTCTGATCAACATGATCCATTGTCATGCCCTATTCGGCATGCTCTTTTCTGTAGTATTTGCCAGAACTATGGCCATGCTACCTTAAAATGTCCAGAAAGAAATACATGGCATTATAGGAAACCCATCTATGTAGAACAACTTATTCCTTCAAGTATTTTGAGTCATTATAAAATTAATACATTGACTCCAATTACTTCTGGTGTTTCTGAACACCCCCCGTATATTCATGGTGATCCAGTCATGGATATACCCCACGATGATGATGGAAAGAATATTCGTGCTACTCTTGCTTCCTATAACTTACCTTGTTCAAGTGTAAAGGAAAACAAGAAAACCTTAGAGGCTTATGGAGAACTTATTGGGCAAAAAGTGAAATATGGAGATCCTCCAGTAAAAAAGCTTCTAACCAATAAAAAATCCAAGGCAACTAAATCGTCGTAATAAAATTGAATTGTGAATTCCCTGTATTTTTTACACACGCATAGAATGTTTAAGCAGAATCGTTCTAATACCCGAGACAAGGCAGTGGAGATTCCAGTGATGAACAGTAGTGAGATTGCGGCGGTTTGGTCTCAGCGGGCTGAGGCAACTGGTTCCAGACAGTTCTTTAGGGAGAATGGTAGCCCTCTAATTGGTGCCACGTATCTACCCAATAAGAACATTGGGTCTAAGCTCAAGAACCGCAACAAGTGTAAGCTACAGTGCTGCGAGATAAGGCGGTATCATACGCTTGACCAGGGCGGCTTGGCAGGCTTGGATAATTCACCAGTTCTACACGATTCTTCAGAGGAGCCTGAGTCTAACGACTGGGTCAAGGTTGAGCATCGCTCTGCCCGTCGTCTAAGGACTCGAGCTCTTTATCAGAATGATTACGAGGTGTCTATTCCCTACGCAATGACTGACTAGACATTATATATACATTTTTTTACATCTAGTATAAAAATTGATAAATATGTTTAATTAATAGTAGATATGCCAAATATTCGTGGAGGTAAAGGTTATAAATCTGGAAAAGGAAAAACTAAGTTAGGAGATGACGATGTGGTCTATTTAGAAAGACAACCGGATCAGATGGTTGGAAGAATTACACGGGTCCTAGGAGACTTGAATACATCTGTATATTGTCAGGATAATAAGCAGCGTATTTGTAAGATTTGTCGTTCGATTAAGAAAACAGTAAGATTTGAAGTGGGAGACATTGTTCTTATTAGTTTGAGAGATTGCGAGGTATCTGCTGCCGAATTAGCAGAAGGAAAGAGAGGTGATAAGGGTGACATTTTAAACAAGTATCATCCTTATCAATATAGTGAATTGAAGAATGAAGGAATTCACCCGCATTTCTTTACAGATATAAAAATCTTGACTGAGATGTCTAATCTTATTAAAGACGGTAAGGAGCAAGCTGCTATTAAGGTAGGTGAAAAGGCTACACAGGAAGAAGAAGATGATATCTTTGACCGTGATAAGCAAGAAGTTGAAGATGACCAGCCAAAGATTATAGTTGAAAAGAAGAATAAGGTTAATCATAGAGAACATCTTATGCGAGAAATTACTCTCGATGATTTGTAATTTACGCCATATATACTATATTTTTTTCATGTCTAAAAAGAGAAATGGAACAAAGGGATCAAGGAGAATATGGAGGGGCAATCCAAGGAGGAACAGTATATGCTGCTGCTAATTTCCCGGAAGCAGAGGTAGCTGAGCAGCGTATTCAAACCTCTATAACAACTGCTGTATCTAATGTTATCTTGTATCATGTTTCTGATGCAGTAGATAAACAACAACAATTTAGACAATGGAGACGAAAAATTAGAGAAATTATTCAGAATCACGAGGAGAAAATTTTACAATTTTTTACAAAACCCTTAGATGATGTTCATCCCTTAAAAACAACGCATATTCTTTTAACAAAGTATGGAAAATTAACCAATTATGATTCTAGCAGACAAATTCCTAAATTTTTCAAGGACTTTATCCAAGAAGCTCCCCAAAAAGGCGAAGAACTCTTGAACAAATATATTCAAGACCTTCTTGATTCAAAGACATCTGAAAACGCAGTTCAGAAATGGATCTCAGTGAGTAGACATCTAATTGATTATATGAGAGATACAGGAGATGAATTAATAAGATTAGATCAACGTTTACAATCTGAATGCCAGCGAATTGATCTAATCACAGATAAAGTTTCACAACTTATAGCTCTTCCAAATCCTGAATTAGATGGATTTCAGGAGATGATGGGTGCTTATATTGAAAAGCAATTTAATACAAATAGTATAGAATCTCATTACTGGGATTATATCTTTACTCTTCAGAAATATTCATTGTTACGAGATATTCTCATTCCTCAAAGAACTAATGTACAACCTGATCCTCTATGTTGTATTTGTATGACAGAACCCATTGTAATTGCCTTTGGACCATGTGGACATACTTTCTGTTCTAATTGTTCAAAGCGAACCGCAGTATGCCATATATGTAGACAGCCCATTACAACAAGACTCAGAGTATTTTTTAGTTAAAAAGTAAAATTGATATAGCATAATTCATTGTAAACAGCACTGAAATGCAAAAATGTCTGAATAAAGAAGCCATATATTTTAACGAGCAATACAGAAAATACCCGGCTCTTTGGTTAGCTTCCTTTCTTTACATTTCTCTTTGTGCTACCCTTCTATCCCTTGTATTCCTTTGTAATACAACGTTTCCATGCTCCTATAATCAACAAGGTGTAATGCTTTGGTTTGGCACAATGCTTTCATTTCTATTAATTCCATTTGTAATTCTACCAACTGTTTTGAGATTCATTTTGAATTGCCTCTATGTAAAACGCCCATTGTCTAAAGAAAAAAAGATGTCTCCTTTACACATGTCTAAACAAAAGAAAATCAATAGACCAATATGTTCTGTAAAATCATTTAGACATGTTTGACTTGATAATCACCTCTCTTAAGAAATCTTGCTCTAAGCAATTCAGCTTTTTCTTCATCTATATTATACAATTCAATAGCTTTATCTACAATACGGGAGGCGTAGGAGAACCAAAGAGTTTCTATAAATCTTGTTCCAATCTCAAAATATGTCTGGGGCATTTCCTTTTTTATGGAATCGCAGATTTCAAATTTCAGTGCTTAAATCCTATCCTCTATCTATAGACAGAATGTCAGACTCAGATGATCAGGTTGATTTCAAGAACTTACCTACTCTACTCACTGAGTGGAAGAAGCTTCAGGAGGACAAGCAGAAGGTTTTAGAAGAGAAGAAGAAGATTAATGAGAGAATTAGAGAGCATGATAAACGGGCAGAGGCAATGCAAAAGATGATTCTTCCCATTATGAAAAAGAATAGCATTGGTGCTTTGGATCTGAAATCGTCTAATGCCCGTGCTTTATTTAAGAAGCGAGTAATCAAGTCTCCTCTGGGAATCAAGGAGATGAAGGTTTACTTCAAGGAGCATTTTAAGGGTGACGAGGAGGCTAATAAGCTTCTAGAGTTCTTAGATACCAAGAGAGAGACAATTATCAGGGAGTCTTTGGTTTACGAGAAAAATGATGCGTAAGTATAGATGAGCCTTGTTAATGCTACAATGCGTGCTATAGTTGATGGTTTTACGAATCCTGGTGCTTCAGAAGTTCATAGACGTTCTTCTATTTATGGAGAAGCCTTAGCTGCTATTTTAGGATTTGTTTTAGCAATAGCCATAATCTCATTAGTGGGACTCTGGCTATGGAATTACAGTGTGGTTCCTTTATTTGAATTCGCCCGCCCGGCAAAGTCTATTTTTCAGATTCTAGGACTCATGGTATTTATTTCCCTTATCCACCCGTGAATCCCTTAAAATTGACTTAATTATAAGCATGGTAAATTTACAGTGACTGAAGATGCCATCCAAGAATTTCACAATAACCCTCGTGCCTAATTGGTTGACAAAGTTGGCAGAAGCTCGTGCAAAAAAAACTAGAGCAGAATGGAAATACTGGGATCAGGAATCTCACAATTTAAGAGAAGATGGAGATAGCTGTGCTATACTTTTCTGGTTGAATAAGCAACCAGGAAAGTCGAGCACGATGTTTAAGATGAAGGAGGCGCTTCCTAATATGGGAACTAGAAGCCGTCACTATTGGGACTTGGTTCGTGAGCTTCGTTGTGATGGTGTTAACAAACTTGGTATTATACAGAAGTCGAATCTTCCTTCTTAGAATCACGTAAATCCTTGAGTTTAACTTCCATGTATCCACTTTTCTTAGAAGGATTTAGAACTGCGAATTCAGGGTAGGTCTTTACGAGCCATTTGGCTCCTTTTTCTTCTAAGGACTTACGCTCTTTTACTTCCTGCATACCCCCAGCCTCTGTATAATAGGCGCTGATAGGCGCATACATATTGAGTCTTACAACAGCATTCCATCGCTTATAATATAAGATGGACCGTTGATAGTCCTCCTTATATTCTGTAGTAATCTCAATGCCATCGGGACCCTTGAGGCCGGGATTGATACAACCCCAGAAAGAGCCGATGATATAACGAATCTCAGTAGATACCTTGGGCTTCATAAAGTAGCCATTGGCTACGGGATACACGCCCCATAACTTTGTCTTAGCCTTCTCACATTCTTCAAATCCTTTCTTAATTACTCCAATCAAGCTACGCAATGGTCTCTCTTTTCTCTTATTGGTCTCACTATACTCTAAGAATCCCTTGATATCATCGTCTATGTTAACAATCTTTGTACCAATCTTATAATATCCAGTGATGAAATTGCGGATATCATGCATTCCTTTTACACCAACAACAATCTTGCCATATGTTCCAGGTTTAAGAGACTCTTTATATAAAGTCTCTTCATCTTTATTGGCAACAAAGACAGTTATCTTTGAAGCAGGAATTCCATAGCGTTTTAAGGTAGCAAGTGTCTTCTCATTAATTGCCACATGTCTCTTATATGATGGAATGGCCACCTCATAAGGGAATGTATTTTTTCTGGTGGTCTTACCTAGTCCAGAAGCAATCATCAATTATAAAATTGAAATAAAGTTTATTCATATACAAAGTATCA